>Ga0209755_10005393_pt1 | contig 14569 bp, 18 predicted proteins | sample TergutCo191P1_FD_187301 | JGI IMG/M metagenome (GOLD analysis project Ga0209755, IMG submission 187301) | Cornitermes sp. P1 segment gut microbial communities from Petit-Saut dam, French Guiana - Co191P1 (SPAdes) (version 2) | ecosystem: Host-associated > Arthropoda: Insects > Digestive system... | reverse complement strand
TCCATAATTGGTGATATAGCGCGATCAAAAGGCATGACTAAAATCGCTCGAGAATTAGGAGTAAGTCGTGAAGGGCTATACAGATCATTAGCCCCCTCTGGAAACCCATCCTTTGAAACCGTACTTAAACTTCTTGACCTTCTGGGTATGCGAATAAAACTGGAGCAAAAAAGCGCGTAAGACCTCCGCATAATCAGCGCCGGATACTGGCGCGAACGAATTCAAAGATTACCTTTTCCCCGCAGTGAGGGAAAAGGTAAGAAGTAACTTCACTCCGTGCTATCAGCCTACCTTCTTGAACGGTAGCACTTTCCCGAAAGCCTTAGCCGCTGCCTTCCCGACATCTTGGATATTTTTTGCCTCAATGTGGTCAGTGTATTTTTTGAACACTGCTTCTGACAAATGGCCGCTGACCTTTGCGACCTTTTCGCCGTCCATTATCTCAGTAATTTTTGAGCAGAAAAAGTGCCACCACGAATGGAAAGTAATATTTCGCCTTTTGTGATCCACTCCAATTTTGTCCAGCGCTTCTTTCAAACCCTTCAATAAGACTTTAGGATCGACAGGTTGGTCGGGGGAAAGTGAATAGAAGATAAACGGGTTTTCTCCTCCGTGAGGGTTGTCCTTAAGCAGATCAAGTAGCGCACCCCTAACCTCCGGCAACAATGGCACATCTCGCACTTCCCCATTTTTTGGGCATTTCAAACCGTCAATAGGAGAGTAGCTATAGGTGATATTCAGCGTATCTTCTCCAATGGCATCTCTGCGTAGTGCCAAGCACTCACCCTGTCGCGCTCCGGTAGTCAGGGCGACAAGGGAGGCGACAAAAGCCCGCTTATCATCCCAGTCAGCGGCAAACACGGCTTGCGCCTCGGCTTTGGTCAACACACCCCGTTTTTTGTTGGTTATGGAAAACTTTGTAAGACCGATAGCCGGATTAATCGGGATAATCTTCTCATTAAACGCCCATTTAAGCGGAGTGCAGCAGGCAAGAAGCGTTTGGTTTATTGTCGATGTCGCCAATCCTCTAGCCGCAAGTTGTTTTGAGAGGTTTTTGAGGTCATCAGTAGTAATGCAGTTTAGTTTCTTGTCTCCGAAATATGAAACTAGCACCGACTTTAACTTCTTTTGGCATTCTTTTGCATACCGCCTTGAAAAACGGTAGCCATGAGCAAGGCGATCCTGTATATACTCTGATTTGTCATAGTCCCAAAACGATTCAAGAAACTTGATAAATGGGATAGCCCCGCGACCAGTATTTTTTACAGCCGAGATGTCGATAAGCCCCATGCTTTTAAGCGTTGAAACGATGCGTAAGGCATCATCTGAATCAAGGGCGGCTTTCCGCATTGCCTTAAGTATGGATTCAATTCCGGCGGCCTCCTCCAGCGGGCGCTGCTTCTTTAAGCGCCCTGTTGGTAAGCCTTGTGTTTTCCAAAGTTCCGCTTTAACACGGGCTTTGATTTCATCCGTTTCCCCGGTAGACCGTGCGGATAGCTTTTCTCCATTTTCTGGATTGATGAATTCGACGTAAAAAGTACCGCCGCGCCGTTTGTGAAGATAATACTCCCGACCCATAAATAGCTCCTTCTGGGAAAAACTATGATTTTCTCATAGTTTTTCTCATTCGTTTTTCAAGGAGCCTTCACGCCGGTTCTTCCGATGGCAAAGACTGTTTCGCAATTCCTTATAGCACAAGAAATTACCGTTTTGAGCCGCGAAGGGATCGAACCTTCGACCCGCAGATTAAGAGGGTAAAGATACAGCGGTAAAGCGTATTATCTAGACCTATTCTGCCCCAAATTCACGAGAAAGTCAAGTTAACATGGTGTAATTCGCTTATTTTGACCTATTTCACAACATCTCAAGTTATATCGTTATGCCAGTTTATGTGCCAGTTTATATGCCAGTTATGTGGAAAAATGTGACACGTTCTACAAGGACATTTTTCAACCCGCAGATTTTCCGTCTGCACTCAATGATCCGGCAGTAGATACATCACCCCCTGAAACCCGCAAAGCAAAGCGGTCAAAATTGCTCCGTTCCGCTTCACTCCACTACGCAATTTTCCCAACCCATCAACGCCGCCCTTTTGCGCCGCCAACAATCGCTATCACAAAATTGACTCGCCATGCTTGGTACAAAAATACTACGCATTTTAGCCCCGCCTTATCCGGCTCTATGCAAGTCAACAAACAAAACAGCGCAAAAACCCCGGCACCCCACCCAAGAGTTCCGTAGCCGCCACATTCAACCGCAGTAAAAGACCGTGGGGAGCCTCTGCCAACCAGCCCACCCAGAACTACGCAACCCAGAAAGCCCATCCCGCTAAGGCGGTGCGGCGGCGGCATCTATCATCCCTCCCCCACGCCGCCGGGCTTCCCCCACTAAAGAAAAATAGGTGGGCTTTGCTCTGTCGCTCCCTGCGGTCGCTCGGTCGCAAAACCTTCATCAACGGCTCAAAGGGGGAGGAACAGCCCACAGCCGTAGCTGTGGTCAGCAAGGAATAAAAAAACGCAAACATCCATGTTAGCGTTTTTTTAGTTGACAGTCGGCATCCTGCCTCCCCGCCGCCGCACCGCAACTGGTCGTACTTCGCCCACCCAAGCTTCAATCGTTCCCAAGAAAGCCAACGGTAATTCGCCCCACGGTTCGCAAAGTGATACATCAAGTCGCTAAATTCCGTAGCCGCCACATTTACCCGCTAAAACCAACGCCCTGCCTGTCGGCACAGCGTTGGCATCACAGCAGGGTGGAGCATCCCGAAGCCCAAGATTACCGAAAGACCCCGCCCATACTTCGTACAGGCGGGAATTGTTACCAGCAAACATTACTGCCGCTTCGCCCCTCTCCAAGCCCCGCCCTACGGCGGTACATGGAGAGGGCATTACCCGCCGAGAATGACCGCTGACAACGATAATGCTCGTTTCTGACAACCTCCTATTTCTTCTATATATATTCTTTCTATGTATTCTTTTTGTTGTCATAAAAGTCATAAAAATAAATAATATAAATATATAGAGATAAGCAGAAATCTCCTGATATGTTATGAATAAACTTTTTCCATGACAAAAATCGGGCTTTTTCGGCGGTTTTCACTGTCATTGATGACCGCCGAGTGTCATAAACGGCAAGGTTAGTAATTTAAAAAAAAATTAACGGGGAGCGCGCATGCCCCACATTTTGCCACATTTGATAACATCGAATTTTTTATGGTGTCAAGACAACTTTTTTAGTTTTAACACCGCCATTTTTTATGAATGTTGAGAAGCCAAAAAGCATACCAGCGTTATCTACTGATACGTTGCTTTTGGAAGATTAAAATATCTATCTGCCTTTTCCAGTGGAATTTAAGGGGCGCACGGGGGAATCCTCAGGGTAAAAAAAACGGGGCTGACAGAGAAGCACAGAATGACCTCTTTTGCAAAATATTTTTATACAGAGTATACTGTTACGGAAGGATAATAACATGAAGCAGCAACTGTGGGATTCAAGCGATCAAAAAGCGCACGAACTTGACCTTTCAGCCTTTGGAACACTGGAAGAAGCGTATAACAAAGCGGAGATGCCAAGAAAGGCGCACAATTTTAGCGAAGCGAATAAAATACTGGAAAGCCTTATAAATAAACCGCTTACAAATCCCTATGGATTAACTGCCGTCATTTCCAAAAATTCAGCAAAAGAAATTCTCAGCGGAAAAGCCGTCAAAAACTCTTTTGAAAAGGAGGCGCACCTGCTTGCCTCCGTAAACGTCGATAAGCTCTTTTCAAACGCCATAGAACCATGGAATTTTGACTTGGATCCAGAAAAGTCCAACATAAGCTTAAAGGCTATCCGGCGCATATATGCTCCAATGCAATATAACGGCAGAATTGTTATCGTTAAGCTGACAGTAAAAGAAATGAAAAACACCAACGAGGGAAACAGGTTATATTCCCTCAAAGCCATCAATGTCGAAGTGGAAAAAAATAAGGGTGCAGGTAACTTAGCGCCGGGTGTTACCTAAAAGGTTCTTCGGACATCCCACTGCACCCATGACAGGCGGAACCCATCAGTAATAACTATTATCCCATTCCTCAAAAAAGTCAAGAGAGTTGGAAGCCAGACAACTAAACTTGCAACCGCCCGCGCAAAATCAGCATGAAGGTTGAGTTTTCAACAAACACACCCCCTCCCAGTAACGGGCTTCTGCGGTTCTGCCCTGTTTGAAGTTCATCTCTTTAAGCCTCATTGAAAAAAACCGCTCATTAACAGCGTGTTCCTTGTTCTCATCGCACCAGTCGGCATACGCTTTGTACAGTTCCCTAATCCGTATCTGCACCTCTTGTTTCTGCACACAACGGTCATTCAAGAAGTTGCCTATAACGTCCATCTCCCCACGATATTCATCGGTGGCATTCAGAACCGCCGCAGGAATATTAAGCCGTTCCTTTTTCCACCGTTCCGTACCTTCCAAAAGCCAGTTCAAAATCCCGCTTGCCTCGGCTTTCAGTTTTTCTTCTAGGTTCTTGTCCTGTTTATCATCAGGAATCGTAGTGGTAAAAGGTATCAGCCTTATACGCCGCCATATACCGTGGTCAGTACCTTTTATCACAGGCTTATAGTTCGTTGCCATAAAAATCTTGAAAGTAGGCGTAAAGTTAAAATACTCGCCATACAAAAACCGCGCCGTCATCTGGTCATTCCCTGTGATCTTTTTTATTAAAGGTTCGGAAAGCCGCCGCCCTTGCTCCGCTTCGGTAGTGGTAACAAGCCGCAACCCCCTTAACCTTGCCAAGTCATTAGTGTTCTGGTCGCTATTCTTTTTCATAAAAGTTTCGGTCGGCGTAGCAATGGCATAATCCCCAAGAACATACATCAGCGTATTCAAAAAAGTTGACTTACCATTAGCGCCGCTTCCGTACAGAATAAACATAACCTGTTCCGAGTTATCCCCTGTCAGAGCCCACCCTGTAGCTGTTTGCAGAAACGAAATCAATTCAGGCTTGTAGTTCATAATCTCCCGAATAAACTGTTTCCACAAAGGACAGTCGGCGGAAGGGTCATACTCCACATTGGCAATTTTAGTAATCATCCCTTCTTGCCTGTGTTCCTCGAATTTCCCGCTTTGCACATCATAAGTGCCGTTTAACAAATTCAACGCCCAGGGATCAGCGTCCAATTCATCAGCCTTGATATTCAACTGCGTGATACATTGAGCCGTTTTTATCATCGCTTCGCGCCGCCTAAAACTTTCGCTTACCTTGACAAACTTCTCAATCTCAATCAACTCTCTGTAATCGTCAGTATCCATCAAGTCGTCATAAATATTCCTGATAGTTTCAAGACCTTTTTCGTGTATCAAAGACCCGCCTTCGTCAATTTCCCATTGCTTGCCATTCCAGACAAGCCATTTTTTCCACGCAGGGAAATAACGAATATCCCTGCCATGCTCTTTCAACAACCTGTAAGCATTAGTCGCGTCCGTGTACTGGATAGTACCTTTTTTTAACTCCATGACCCGCAAAAAAATACTCTCATCAAACCCTTTATCTGGCATAAAATCCCCTTTGCGGCATAGTCGCCGCTGTTGTAAAGCTTTTAGAAGCCTCCAGCCTCTAGCGTTTTGGCGTATAACTTAAAACGATATGAAAGCAAATCAAAAGCGTTTTCCCTTGTTACCTTCGGCAGTTCCGCAATACACCGCAAACTCGTTTCATAAAGCAAAGTAAGCGATCCCGCCTTGCGTTGAAACTCTTTGTTGATAAAAAAAGCACAAGCCCTGTAAGCATCATCAGGAATATCCAAACCGTTGAGCTTATACCAGTAAATCAAATCATTCGCCCACTGCGTCTCGCTCTCTGAAAATACATCAAGTTTTTTCTTCTGCTTGCTTATGCTATGTTTAAACCGTTCTTCTGGAGTTAATCTTCTCATTTCCCCTCGTTCCAAACAAATACTTTAGCCACTTCTCCAACGGCAGTACGTCCATCGGCAAAGGTAACAGAAGCCCAAAACGCCCACCAGCCCGAAGCGTCAATATCCCCTTCGATGCACTCGTAAAAAATAACCCCCTGCGCCACATCTCCCACCGCCGCAGAAAAATCGCCAGTTTTGCGATTTGGTTTGCGGTACTTAATAGCGGCGCTTTTTATACCTTCCAAATCGCAAAACGTCTTGAGTGTAATGCGTAAAGCCGTCTGCCCCTTAAAAATTTTACCCATAGCTCTCCCACCTAAACAATGCGGCTGTTAAGCTCGATTTCGCGGATGACTTTAGATTTCAAAACCAACTCTTTACGAGCCTTTAAAAAACGCCGCAACAAATAATCACGGACAAAAAGGCGAGTAACAATGCGGACAGTGAAAAACATACCTCCGTTTGCATTCCCCTCTGCTTTCACCTGTTCCGTAATCACGCGCATTACTGAACGCCAGCGGCTTAACCTTGTAGCGGCGTTCACGCTCATTACACACTTGCGGATAAACACAGGCAATCGGCTAATATGTGTAACCGTATATGCCGCCTCGATACAGTTACGGAAAAACAACCCAATCTTTGCAAACGCAGATCTAACCCCCGCAGTTTCAGTAATGCCCCGCCTGTAATTTCCGCTAGTTATCTGCTTGTCGTTTAAACTTACACCCTGCGTAATTGTTCTGATATAATTTTGCGCCGAGGAATAAGTGAAGTACATTGAAAGCCTGAAATCATAAAACCAGTTAGCAGACCATACAGGAAAAGTATCAGGCGTTTGAGTATTCAAATGATCCCAGAACTCCCAATAACATTTCATCCCATAGTCAAACCGTGGATGAAATATCACTGTAGAAATTCCAAACCACACATTAGACCCGCTTGTTATATTCCCGCTAACCGCAAAATTCGCCGAACGCCACCCCGCAGGCTTGCCGCCTCTTACCTCTAAATCCAAATCCCTTTCATTTACGGAAAGCCTTGTGTGGGGCACATTGTTGTTATCAGAATAAAGCACAGGTTTACACGGCGTTTCAAAATCAGCGTGGTACGCATACACAAAAGCGGTAGCCGTACCGCTTAAATTTTCTGGTATTCTAAAACGGTTTACCGCCATGCTGTGGTCAAAATACAATCTATCCCACTGTTCATTATCCTCATCATACCAATGTGTTTGGCTCCCGATGGTATTAGTTCCAACAGTAGGATCAACCAACACAGGATATGCCGCCTCACTAAGCCACTTTTCAGGAACAGAAATGCAAAGACAGTTCCCGACAACAGATAAATCGCCCCAACACCGCCGCCCCCTTGCATCAATAATCTCTGGTCTATGAATATGGCAAAGTTTCCCTGTACCTTCTCCTAAAAGTGTTTCTTTTTTGTAAACAGCATAAGACCCCTTCAAAAATGGATCGCTTACAAAATCAGGTTGGCGAAAAAAGTCAAAGTTTTCCGCCCCCTCCATCAAAAGCGATATGACATTACTATCAGGCTCACGCTCCAAAATACAGTCGTATTCAAAAGCCCCATCACCCAAAATAGTAAACCTGTGCGACCTACACCGCCCCTTGTAAACAAGGCGCCGCTTATCTCCCCGTAGGGTAAAGCCCTCGTCATCAAGGGGAACAAACCGCAGCCCCGAATTGCCGCCCCATCGGGAAAGCCCCCAGGACGGCGCTTTATTCCCAAGCTCCACCATAAGAGGAAAGTCTGTAACTGATTGCCTGAACCGCATACTACTGTCCTAAAATCGTTATTTCCCAAAGCACCTGCAACGTGTCGCTGGAGGTAACATTCACCGATGGCGTAATCTGCGCGTAAGCCAAACAATCAGCACTTGCACTATTTCCGTTGAGCAAGCACGCTTCATTTATACTATTAGCGTTTAAACTCCCCGCGCCAAACGTAGCCCGATAAGAAACAGTAGTATCTCCGGCATTACCCCAAGCCGCATTAAGGGCAGGGAAACTGTTATCCAGCGTCCGCATACTTCCGGTAGCGGCATTACACCGCACATTATTTTTCGTACCGTTCCCTGTCCAGCCAGTACCCACCTGAATAAAACCAGTTGCACTCGTTACCTTATTCCGCGCAGATGAAGCCAACAAAGCATCAGCAATCAAAGCGTCTCCCTGCCTAGTAACAATATTGTGATGCCTCGCCTCTATAAGTTTGCCCTGCAACCCAAAGAACCTCCTAAAAAAACCGCGTTTATGCCGCTTCACATTTCCATCAGCATCCAAAACCCGCACCGTAACAAGACCCCGAATTTTTATCCTGTCTTTCATATCATCTACTCCCCAAAGCCAAAGTGCCAGCCACACCAAGAACGAGACCGCCCAATATTCCAACCGAAACGGCAATAACAGTATTTTTATTTCCCGCCTTTTTTATTACCTGTATCTCCATACGTTGCCGTTCCGCTTCCATTCGCCACTTTTGAGCTTCATACACAGCCGCCGCTTCACGCTCCATACTTTGCAAAAACGCCGCCCTTGCCGCTTCTCCCGCCGCCTGTTCAATCGCTTCATGCGCCGCTTCCCTGATTTCTTCAATCAGCAGATCTATTTCTAAATCGCTGTAAAATCTCATCGAGTTTTCTGTCAAATCCGTTTGCTGTTCTGTCAGCGGCTCGCCGTATAGCGGGAACATTGTCAAGAAACTCATGAGGATCACGATTATTATAATCTTCCCGCAATTTCTCAATCGCCTGTTGTTTTTCCACATATTCAATAAACTCCTTCTCTCTGTTACGAAAAAACAAAACGGTTAAAACCGCCCCCAATAAAACCGTCATAACCAAAACACCCGCTATGAACCCCTTCTTAAAATTGCTCAATGTTCTCTCCATCGTGAAACCACCTTCAATCCCATAATGCCAAACAGGACAATCACCAAAACACAAAACCAAATCCAGTCACGAATTAATCCTTTAACCAAAAGCCAGCTAGCCAAATACAAACAAAACGGCTTAAAGCCAATCAATTTTGAAGGTAACGATAAAAACCGCTTCCCCAAAATCGACCAAAGCTCTTTTGCAGAATGTTCCCAACAGGCTTTATCCGAAATCTGAATCCCATCGCTATTATTCCCCGCCCTTCGATTCGTTGGTTTGCGCTCTTTTCTCATTAACTTTTACCTGTTAATTGAAAGTACCGCCCAAATTCAGCATCAAGCCCAAACCGTGTTTTACCATCTACCGCCAACCGTGCAAGAGCTTCGCGATTCAAGCCACGAGTAACAATGTCAAAGCCGTTCCGTTCATACCAAGCAGAAACATCAACAATACGGCGCACCATTGCATGAGGCTGTTGCGAATTAAATACAACACCTTCCCCAACAAAACCAGCGATATGTGTAGCCGTGCCCGCCGCTACAGTCCTATCGCCATGTTTTTGATTTTTCCTTGTAATATAAAATACCGCCCTAATATCCCGCGCATTGGGATTAGCCTTCGTAAAAATGCGCTTATAAAGATCGTCTGCGGTAGTCCGAATCAAAAGCCCTGTAGCCGCAAACAAAGCCATACACACCGCCCCAGAACAATCAGAGCTTTCAGGATTTTCATTTCCCCATCCGTAAGGGCTGCCAAATTGTAAAAGCAGAAAATAAGCAAACCTGTCAGCTTCGCTCATTGCCTCAAACTGCCGCCGCTCATTTTCCATTAAGTTGTTCCACTTGATCATTATTCTTCCTTTCCGCCAAGGATGGCGGTGTCATTATGTTTTACTGGAGTTTTGTACGGCAAAACTCCATGCAAAATAATCAGCAGGAGGCTGATTATTTTGCGCCGTTGTATTTGAAGAAGTTGACAATAATACTTACAGCCAAAGCCGTAGCCGAAATTAAAATGCTGGTAATAGAAATCCGCTCTTTGCTCCTTGCCTCCTCTTTTTTTTCCAGTTTATCAACACGCCCGATTACGTGTTCCTTAAACTCCTTCATTTGCCCTTTCAGTTCCCGCATTTCCGCAAGAGCCTCAACAATGAGCCGCCTGTCCTCATTAGTCATAGTTCCCCCATATCCATTGTGTTTATGCCTCATTGTTTTCTCCTGTTGCTAAAATACGGAACGTGGCTACAAAAGCCTCATCTTTTCGATACCTGAATGAAAAAGCGTTAATCGTTCCCGATAATGTTTCATTCGTCAACGCTATTTTTACGCTTGCGCCAACACGCGCATTAAAAATCCCACGGTGCGTTTTAACCGTAAACTCCCGCCTATTTTGTATGCGTTCTGCCAATTCACGTTTTACCCAATCCTCATAGTGAGGGATTTTATTCACCGTATATTCCGAAAAGTACCCTCCTGTAACATTCAGTGCATAAGTTCCATATTGATTCACAGCATCACTATCCCGCATGAAGCACGAACGGTTTAAATCAAGAACGATAGGGCGACCATAAATAACCGCCTTGTATAAATCACCATCTGCTTCTTTTTGCAAAGTCAAAATAGCCTTGTCATAATTCGTGGTAACATCATAGTGTGAGTATGAAATAGATTTTTCGCTGTTCCCTGTTACTTGTTCACTGGTTTTATATTCCAGCCTGTTTTCAGCTTCATCTTGCGTGTCTATTTCATCCGCAAAAATTACAGCCCTTTCCCTGCCGTTTTCATCAATAACCCGATACACCGCTTCATATTTCCCCGCCTCAATTTCCCTTACAAGCGGATACCTAAACGGATAATACGATTTCAAATCCTCATCATAAAAAACAGGTGCTTCGTCATACCGCCAAATCTCTTGCCGTTCCAGCGAAATAGGCATATTCACTTTCAGGCGAATTGAATTGCGGTACAAATCAGCCCTTGCCGTTTTCCGCAAATAAAAAATATCCTCACCTCTAATTAAATAAGGCTCATCACAAAATTGCTCATTGCTAATTTCTCCCTGCTCATTGATCTGGTAGGGTGAATGATCAAATACAAGCCTCTTATCCGGCGTACATTCCAAGTGGCAACGGTACGCAGTAGCCAAACTTGAAAGCTCCGCCCATACATTACGCCGCAACCGTACAAAAGGAAGCGTTACTGGAATGTTTGAACACTCAATATCACAAGCGGAAATCCCCGCCCTGCTTGTTATATTATGAACAAGCGATTTTTCCGTTCTCTCTTTATCGCAGACAACCGTATAAGTAAATACAGCCGGAGCTATCCAGTCTCTTGCGTCATCAGCTTTCCGTAATTTTTCAGAGAAATCCCGCAAGCCCAACCGCACAAACCTTTTACGCCCCGCACCCCGAATATCCTGTATACCTTTATCATCAACAAAAAAAGTAAAACGTTGAAAATACGGCAACCCATCCCCAACAGAAAATGAAACCCGAACCTCCCGCCCGACCCCATTTTTCGTATTTATTGTTGAATAAATGCCATGCTGGTTTTCAAGCAATATTTCTCCCCTTGCCGTAGTACCCCCCGCAGCTTCTTTCAAGCCATAAAAATTAGCCTCAACAATATCTTGCTCAAAAACACTTTCAAAATGCCCGCCAACTTCAATATCAATCTTCACCCGCACAGGCGAGTCAGCGGCATTGATAGCATCCTGTAAGGCGTGGTCTATTTCGTAAAATTTCATGTAATACTCTCCCCGCCATCCGTGAACACATGAGCGCAAACAGTATCCGAGACATAGTACCGTAGCAACCCGACAACCGCATCGCCGCTGTTTACATTTGTTTCATCAGAGATAAGCACTAGGCGTTTCAGCGTTATTCTGAACAGCCCAAAGTGCCTGTATTCGTAAGCATCACGCAGAAGCTGTGCAGTAAACGACATTTCATCAATAATCTCTGGAATGTCAAAACCCTTTTCCAATGAGCGTTTTATCCATAGCTCTGTTTTAGAGCCATTTTGTTTTTTGCTTATGACCGTAACGCCGTAAATGTTTGAATATTTTTTGCCGTTGATAACGCAAACGATATTATCGCCGTTAAATCGCTCATCAATCTTTTTTTCAAATATATCAGCGTAAGGATATACAATAGGCGGTTTTTCCCCGTTGACATCAAGCTTCAGCTTTACCGCTTCCCCTCGCGTTATCCGCAATTCAAAACCAGTAACACGACAAGCCTCATAAAGCCTTCTCTCCATTGTTATTTGCTCTCTGTAATCTATTACATATTCTTTGTTATCTGCCCTGTCCTGAATCAAATCAAAAAAATCGCTGTCCTCCATCGACAACAAATCAAGGCTGATGCGGTACAAGCTCCGTGTTTCGGACACAAAAGCAGGAATCCCCGCTGACCCCATAGCAAGGCAGAGCAAAAGCGGAGCTGTTCCAATGGTCAGCGGGGTAACAAAACACCCTGTAACACCTCCACACTTGCGAATAGCTTTACAAACACCATCCCCTTCAATAGAGGCTTGCTCGTGCAACAACGAAAACGCCTCCCGCAAAGTTTCCTCGGCGTAAGGTATATCCATTTCCCTGTGAGCAGTTTTTATCACGATAGAACAGTCCGCACCACGCACACTCATTTATAATTCCCCTCTGTTACCTGAACCGTTACCCTCAAAGCAATTTCAAGCTTCCACCCCTCACCGTTATGCGCCTTTTTCGGCGGCACATATTTCTTTCCTGTTATCTCTGCACTGTCCGCAATGCCTCCAAGCGTAACATCTTCGCATAATGCTTTGCTGAAAGCCGAAGCATAACCGTAGCAATACAATTCGCCATCCTCGTGTTCTTGTAGCGAAAAGCTTATAGAAAGCGAATAAGCATCAAGCTGAATGATCCTCTCTTTTTCAGTTCGCTCACAACTGTTCAAGGTGATCACAGGTATTAAAGCAAACGCACTCCCGATATTGCCAAATTCGACAACTGGAATAACAAATTCCCAATCGCCCAAAATCTCATTAACCCGCCCCGACAAAAGAAAACGAACCGCCGTAATAATCCGCTGTTCAATAAAAAAACTGTTACCTTTTATCTGTTCCCTGTTACCTGTCATATAAGCTTCCTTCTGTACGGTTCAAGTAACGCTTTCACATTTTCCGGCATGGACACCTCAAAATGTTCTCCATCCCTCCCGCTACCTCGCACACTACCTGTCATGCCGATACGCCGCCCACGGTAACGATTCATATTCCACGCCGCCAATTCCAAGCAGGCAGAAGCCAGATCAGGCGGTACATTGCCAACGCCGTACCCCGCAACATAGACAGCCTTGAAAGCATAAAGCCCCCTATGCCTAAGCAAAGCGCGGCTAAGTGAAAGGCAAAAAGGTATATCATCATTAGTTCCGCAGTCAGGAATCACCCGATAAAACTGCGGTTCAATAAAACTATTGTTATCTGCTCTCTGTTCACTGTTATCTGAACAAAGGGCATAGACCGCTAAAACATCTCTTACCGGATACTCCCGCAATGGCAGATATAAATCCCCGCTGTACTCGATAGTCTGGAAATACCGTTTCCGCAAGAACCGCCGCTTGCAATATTGCTCGATAGTGTAAGTAGCGGTTACAAGGCAAAACGTAATCAGTTTGTCATCTCGGTCATCAAAGCCCATAACCGCTTTAAAAGTTTCTAGGGGAATAAGGCTATGCAATGGTTTTTCACGCTTGTTCATGTATATAAAATATGCTTGCCGCCATCGCTTTTAAATAGGACATTTGCACAATTTTCGATATTTGGCGAAGATTATGGAAGCTCTTAACCTGTGGTATAGAGAACTGCAGATGAGCGCTCAAAAATCACCAACCCCGCCGTAGAGCAGCGGGGTTGGTGTCTTGGTAAGATATTTGTCTTATATGCTGTTACAGCAGTATTACTCCAAAGCTATATTGATTCTCGTATTCATACCAATACGCAAATCAGTGTTTGATGAAGTAACAAGTATTTCAGCTTCAAACACGGCAACAGGCATCCCAACAGTAGCGGCAGGGTTTATTCTGCTGATAATCCCTGAATATTGCCAATCGCCTGTCGCATCCGAAGTAATGACCACCTCCATACCAGCCTGTACCCTTGCGAGATCGTGCTCCCTAAAACTGGTAATAATTCTCAAATTATCATCCTCAACGGTAAACAAAAGCCCCATTCCAACAGAACCTTCTCTGGCAATAACAGCAGTAACAGTACCGTTTATCGGGGAAGTAATAACCGAGCGCTCCAGCGCAATCCGTATGGCGTCGAGCATTGCCTGCGCTTGCTGTCGAAAAGCCATTGCGGATTGAAGCGCAAATTCCGACTGTAAAAAATCATTGCGGGGAATAGCGTTGACATCGTACAGCGACCGCATCATCCTGTGATTATGTTCCGCCATCGCCACATCCACTTCAGCCATCCGCAAAGAAGCCTCTGCATTGACAAGCTGTATGTTCAAATCAACCGTATCCAATACGCCCAACACTTGCCCCTCGGTTACCCGATCTCCAGCCTCTACATAAACCCGCTCTATCATGTAGCCAAGCGTTGTGTATACATTTCTCCTTTGAACACTCTCAACAGCACCCCTGACTGTTATGCCTCGATCCAAAGCAGAAGGACGTACCGCCCTCGTGCCAACAACAGGCGGTAAATCTCTGCCAGTCTGACGCAAGGGAATTCGCACTCTGGCATTCACTCCAATAACATTGTCCAAAACAATATCGTCAACAAG
>Ga0209755_10005392_pt1 | contig 14571 bp, 12 predicted proteins | sample TergutCo191P1_FD_187301 | JGI IMG/M metagenome (GOLD analysis project Ga0209755, IMG submission 187301) | Cornitermes sp. P1 segment gut microbial communities from Petit-Saut dam, French Guiana - Co191P1 (SPAdes) (version 2) | ecosystem: Host-associated > Arthropoda: Insects > Digestive system... | reverse complement strand
GGGGGGGGGCTTGCAGGGTGTTAGAATTGGGGAATATGAAAAGTTCAGGATCAATTCTTTGTGTATATGTTGGTTCACGATTTCTCCCTGCAGAATGAACTCATGATGAACAGTTCCATTCATGTGACAGAATATGATCAGCATACACTCTGCACTGGAACACACTGTGTGGCAGTCTTCTGGCATGGAGAGAGTGGACTATGCTGCTGAGAAGACTTGTTCTGTTTCTTAAACATCTTGAGGGTATCTTCAGCAGTTGTGTCAAATTGGAAGTGGAACTTGATGCATGTGTGAACTGGTGTGTGTGTGCGCACTGATACATATGCATGTGTGTGCACACATGCTCACGCACGCGCACGCGCACACGCACATACACACACACACACACACACACATACATACAAAACACACCTTCACACTTCAAAGCCATAACTTTATAGTGACATACACTGGGACTTTGATATTAACAGCAAATGACAATGCAGATTCTAATACAAATGCATTCTGTACTGTTTGCTGTTGTGTCTTCTTGTGGTCACTCCAGAAACATCTGGATAACACCTTATATTGCCTTAGAACAGAGGTGGTGAACTATTGTCATGCACGTCTGTAATTTCCATAGCAAAACACTTTCAAATGTTATAGACATGTCATTATGCGATTATTGTTGTTGTTGTGTTGTTTTTTTTTAATTTTACATTCACTGAGAGGTACTGCTAATTTTTGGCTTGTTCACAAGAAAAAGTTGGCAAGATTTCACCTACTGGCTTTGCCATATGTTTATCACCATTTGTATGTATTAAGCTTCTCTGGAACTGCTAAGCAGATTTTCATGAACTTTTGTAATTGTTCCTGTATTCCATTTGTGGTTAAAATCTGGCAACAGAACATGAGGACGTTCCTTTATTGCTTTGCACATCTCAGGCTTCACTTGTTAATTATTTACCAGAGTGAAAATGATTTTGAACCTAAGTTGTCAACAAAAATGAAACATATATTTTGTGTCTAGTAAATAGTTCTGTAAGTATGACTGTGTCGGCTGTGTTACTAGCATTTATAATAGAGCAGTCAGAAGTTCTTATTCTTCTTCCTCAACACTGGAGCCCTCAGAGTCTGACTTTTGCTCCCCTCACAACAGTTACCCTTTCTGTTCTGTTCAAAGCTCTTGTTTTCAATTTTTCCACTCCCACATTCAAGTCCAATTCAGCATCATCCATCCACCTTTATCTAGGTCTTCCTCTTTTTCTCCTTCCTCCTGTTTTGTCTTCCATTAACTTATTTACTGTCCTTTCACCAACCATTCTTACAACATGCCCAAGCCATTCAAATGTGCATACTTTAATTACAGTTACAATATCTGGAGATTTCATTTCTTTTTTATAGATTTCTTGATTAATTTTTATTCTTAAGTAACCATTTTCATATGTTGGCCTGTATGTTTTTCTCAATATTTTCCAATCCCATTTCATTATGACTTAACATTGTATTCATAGGGGTTTACAGTTAGGCACCATAGGTCAATGGCCTAGTGTATGGTTACATTTATTACTACTTATAATTCTCACTTTTATCTTAGTGTCAATCATATTGTGTTCCTTACCAAGAAACCCAGGTATTTAAACAGTCAGAAGTTTGCTGTCACAAATTCAACATCTAGAGGCAGTGCACATTTCCTAACTTGTTGAGTAATGTAATTGTTTTAATTTGCAGATACCTGAGGCAGAAGCGTCTATCCAGGACATAGCAGTGGACCCAGAAGGATCCTACATGGCAGCAGTGAGCAATCGTGGGCACTGCTATATCTGGAGCCTCACGGGTGGAGTAGGAGAGGAACCCATCAAACTGAATCCCAAACTTAAAATTGTGGCCCACAAGCGCTATGCTCTCAAGTGCAAGTTTAGCCCAGACTCCACGTAAGTACAGAACTGCATGCGTGAATTAATGTAGATATATTTATTTTTGTAAAGAAAGTTTCTGTTTTGAGTTAGGACTTAAAATAGACCTGTTTTGGCCTCATTTAATAGCCTCTTCAAAGGTCTTCCAAGTCATCTTCATTCATTCTGTCTAAAATTCAGCATTATTTTTGGCATCCTGTTGCTGTTCATTCTTGTTACATGTACCCAGTTTGATTTATATCTCCTTAGTTTCTTGTCAACTGGTTCTACTTTCAACTGTTCCAAAATTTCTTTGTTCCTTTTGTGGTTGAGAAGTGTATATTCCTGCTGCTTTGAAAAATTTCATCTCGATTGACATCAGTTTTTTTATCCTTTTGTCTGGGGGTTCAGATTTTTCTTCCATATAGAAGAATGAGGAGAGCCAGTGCATTGTATATTTTTGGAGATTTCTGGACCCAGGTCTGTTTAAAATGTAAAAATGAGTTTGTTATTGTAATGTTTTTTGCATTATGTACACAACTGCAATAATACAGTGAGCCTTTGTTCGTCTGTCCTTTCACTTGCAGTTAGATAAATGTCTTTGATTTCATAATCTAATGTAATGTGAGTTTTTAATACAGTAGTACGGGGATGCATTTCAGATCATCTTGCTGAATTTGTGCACACATGGTCATAGGTTCAAAATGTGGTAAAGTTACATGTTGAAGTTTACTGTTATTATTAGTATCTTTCATTTTATTTTGGGAAGAACAGCACTAAACATTCATATTGTATGAATATTTAATTTGCTGTGCATGAACTGAACGAACTGCAGTCACCAGGGTTTTTATTGTCACCGTGTAAATGGTGTATCATACAGAATTGACAGGGGTGTTTGTGATCTTACTGCTGTACCACATTTCAGAGTGGTAGCTCCAGTGGTTATCTGGTTGAAAACAAAAAACTAAATACAGATATTAATGCATCCTTCAGTTCTTGTGGTTTAAATTTTATGAAAAGCCTTACCTCAATGGAAGTTGCTTATTTTTGGAAGATAAGTTAACTGTACAACACTTCAGGAACCTACTTTAAGTAATGCTGATGTCACTCCCACCTGACTTATTCGTGCATCCACAGCGTTCTCATTTACTGATTGTAGTAAGTTATGAAGTACAAGTATGAGTTGGCCATCGGTGGCTTAACATTTGTACCAAATTTATTCAGAGTTTGTCTGTCTTTTCTCCAAATGAAATGTTTACATAGGGTGACAGACATGGTTTGACCTCTATGTGTTTATGTTGTGTCCCTCATGCAAAGAATACATGTTGATGAATTGGAAACAATGAGCAAGGTGGTGTGTATGGTCAGATTTCATGTACTGTTCTGAGATTTGTCTGGATAGATGGGGGAAAAACACAAGAACTATCAGTTGGTCAGTCAGTATTGTATGTTGTAGCCAAGATATGAAGCTGGGAGCTCCTGAGCACAAAGCAGAATGTGACTTTTAATGTTTTCTGTATTCCATGCAGTAGATTGATCATGCAATATTTAATCCAGCAGTCACACATTTAACAATAAACAATCATTTGTCACTTTATGATGTGCCTTCGGCATGTTTTGGCCTTGACATGGCCATCATCGGGGAGGTCTTGAACATGTTTAACAGAATCTGCCATTATTGTGTTCCTTTTTTGAGACCTCCCTTTGGATGGCCATGTAAAGGCAAAAACATGTAGGGGACACATTGTGAAGTGGCAGAATGGTTGTTTATTGTGCATTGTTTATTGTGTGATTGTTGGATTAAATATTGTTCAGAAAGTGACGTTCAGTGACATCTCCTTTTCAGTTTGCTGGTAACCACATCTGCTGATCAGACAGCACGCATATGGAAGACATCAGATTTCACATTACTGCAGGAATTGAGGCATGAGGCCCAACGCTGGGTGTGGGATGCAGCCTTTAGTGCAGACTCACAGTACATCCTTACAGGTAGTCTTGCCACTTACATAATTCGTGTTATTTTGACCAATATTCAATTTTTGTTTTACTTTGATCATATGTATAAAAATCATTCCATTTATAACTGGTTTACAAATAATGGCACTTTGAGGAATGATACATCTGATTTAATTATGCCTTGTTTATATGGGCACTCTTTTGGTATCAGAAGAAATGAATGTTACTTGTGGGAAAATAGCATATACAGTGACAATGGGTGGAGGTTTCACTGTTTTAATGTTTAGAATAGTAGTGTTAATGATCTGTGTTTCTATAATTGTATGCATGCACCCTGCTGGAGCTGTGGACAGATTATGATAGAATTTGGAGCTTTTCAAAGATATGTAATTATGGTACCATATGTACAAAACATTTATATTTCTATATACTGCTAGGGATGTTTTACAAAATGTCTATGTTTTTGTGTCATTTCTTGGTTGCTTTTTCTGTTTTTACCTGAAAATTGTGGCAATATGTGTCTTGTTACATTTGTTGACATACAGCATCATCAGATGGAGTAGCCCGTCTGTGGAACGTGGAAACTGGGACTGTGGAGAGGGAGTACAATGGTCATCAGAAGGCTGTGACTTCTCTAGCTTTCAGGGATGAGATAATTAGAGATTGAAGTTGTGTGTGTGGGCATGTGTTACATGGTGTGAACTTCAGGACCCAGTTTACTTTTGTAATGTATGGGGATGAATCAGAAGGTGTTGTTTTAAAACAGTACATTATTGTTTGAATCTATGCAGTAGCCTTATTTTTCCCACATAATCACCCTTATTTTTCAAGCCCTTGGTCCACCCAGCCAGAAGTTTTTGTATGCACAATAACCAGTATAGCCAACCTAACAAAGTTTAAAAAAAATCCCTCTGGTTACTCGTGGACATATATGCTGTTTGTTAGGTGAAGTATGTTTTATAATTCATACCCTCTAAACATAGAATACAAGTCCATATCCAAAAGTTTCTGTCTCAATAATGATATATATGCTTTCCTTTTTTATTGGTTGTTGTTGTCCCATTGAGGTTTATGCAGTGGATCCAGTGGTTTTGCCACTGCTGGATGAACCATTTGAATATAGGTAGGATGGTAGGCAATTGATCTTGAATTTTGTTGACATCGTGGCAACATTGTCTTGAGAACTGTGCTGTTCTGGTTTATTATGCAGCAAGTAGTTGTAATTTGTACTGACATTTCGAGACATCCTTATCAGTTCCATCCTCAGGGTTCAAGGATCCGAAAGAAAGCCTGTTGCTGTGATCTAGAGTTTATACAGGGAAGAGTGTGGGCAGTGAAAATTCTCAGCAGTGTGATTTCAGCCAATGGGGTTGATGCAAGTGGTTGGGAGAGAAGGGAGCATGGTAGTCTGTGCAGCTTGGGGTGGGACGTTCCGTGATAGAAGAAATTCTGACAGGTGTGGTAGCGAGCTACAGGAGAACACTCACATGAGCAAAGTGGGAGGAAGGAAAAGGAAAAAAAGGTGCACAACACTGTACTTGTAGCTGTGATTTCAGTCTTGGAAAGCAGCAGTAATCACGAAGGACCACATGAGGCCATAGCTGTGATTTTAGTTGCTGAAAATTGCTGCACCAGCCAGGACACAAACTCTATGGCAATCACCACATATTCAAGTCCTCCCTTATAATTTGGTGGCATGTTGCATATGAGATACTGAACCTGATGGTGATCTGTGAATAATACTTTGTTAGTCTTTGTTGATGATTTTGTGAGCTTTCTGGACATTTTCATTTGTGCAACCAATGGAGGGATGACCTTAACACAGTCATTCTTCAACCAGAGTTTCTTGATGTTTGAATGAAGAAGACTACTCGAAAGTCTGAGTTCTCCCACTGGCACTGTCACCCAAAGCTTTTTTTGAGCATTTCATGCATTTTTCATGAGTTTGAAACAACACTTAATACAAATGTTTGTTCCTTCATATTGCTGGTTAGAGAATCGCATATAACACTAACATGGACTACAGTAAACACCCTCTGAGAAACACGCAGAGGGTTATGGCTATATGGCTACAGAACTCATTAAACTGATTCAGAAGATAAAGATTCCATGACATGTAGCTACAGAAAGCATTAATACTTGCAATTCTTGGTCTTAGCATTGAGTTTGTAATGTTCTGTATATACATCCATATTAAACCTTGAAAGTGTGGTGCTGTGTACTGACTGCCGTATCATTGAAGAACTCAGCAGGAAGCACTGCGTATTTTTGTGTTCCTTGTGGTTCTTATAATTAACATCACTTATTGTACTAAACAGCACTGACCAGTGTAACCAGCCAGCCTTGATTTGCTGCGGACGGAATGTTTCTTTGAAATGTCACGATTTGGTAACCCTGCTACTCAGTGTAACAACCCAGAAGATATTAATAGAGTTGCAGTGTGATTACCATTAGTAGGAGCTGAATTTTTGTGTATTATATACATAAACTTCAGGCATCAAATGGTTACATAAATTGACTCAGTTTAGTGATAGGACCCTGAAACCTGTTGAAACAGTTACACAGTAAGGTGAACATTATGAGTTATGGTTTACATTAAAGCTGCAATAGTTTAGTTTTAGCTTTCTTGTTTGTGCCTTCTGAGGAAATGATCATGATGCTGCTACTTGATGGGAGAGTTTCCAGTATGAGGAAATTGTTTGTTGAATGCCATGTATCTGTCCATTGGATTGTGATTTGCTGAGTAAATTGGCTCAAGCAGATGTAGTTGTGGCCTGTATTCAGGATGTATCCCACTTGGTACCTTAGGGTGGAACACTGTCTGTCATCACTGATAATGTTTTTGTCATATTTCTCAGTCCCTCCAGACAGATGCAGGGTTAGTAGGCCTATGTCAAATGAAGCCATGGCTGCTGCTTTCACATACTTTCTGATTCATTCACCATTCATACCAATCTGAGTAACCAACAGCTTTGTTGAGTAAATCATAAGTAAAGAAATGATATCCACAAATGATGGTGAGTTAAGGAAAGTTTTTGTTATTCTTTGTTAGATATCCTAATCAAGTGTTGTGTGAATGTAATTTAGCACAACACCATGAAAATATGTGGGAAATAGGAGGTACAACTTCATGTAACTTCAGTGACATATTGCACGTTTGCAGCAACAGTGTCACAACTCAAAATGTGTGATTTTTCAGGAGAGACTTTTAAAGGTTTTGAAGTGCTATAATTTTCAGTGAGTGCAACGATGACACAACTGCTGTCCAGTGGCGAGTTTTGCAAACTGCATTATGACACTGTACCTGTTAGAAGTGCATCTGCATACGTTTCTTTCTATACCAGTAACTCAAAAATGCCAAATTTTGAGTTGTGACACTCTTGTTGGAAATGAGTGATATGATGATGACTGGTCAAGTTTATGTCACAACCGATTTACCTCAAGGAAATATTCCTGATACCCATGGGATATGAAGTTGGGTGGGCCCCATAACTAGTCTGGACATGGTGGAAATGAGATAAATCTCTTAGCCTGCCAGAATTTGAATCTTGTTCATAACTTGTTTCCATGTTGACTGATCGTCCTTGCCTTGGGGTAGAGATCATGCATTTCAAGATTAATTCGAAATATTTATCATCTTCCACTGTTACCATTACAAATGAAGTTAAAGGGAATGTAATTTGCACCCTGGCATTTATTATTGACAACTTATAAAAATTGAAACTTAACAACACAGAATGATGACGAGCAGCTACATTACAAATCTGCTGAGTTTTCTTTTCAAAATGAAAGACATCACCAATGTAACACTGGACCAGTTTCATTATGTGGCCTGTTATTATGACCACTTCTAAGGCCATCATCACATATTTTGTGTGACTGCACTTATGTACAGCTTTGCCATAAACTTATATTACAAAATATATAAAAAGGTCCAATATTGGTACAAAAAATAACACTGTGTCACAAGCATATATTACAAACATGTCTCTCTACAGACACAGAAACACATAAAACACATTCATTTCTTACAAACATGAGGACAGTATGTATCATTACTTTATCACAACATTTACTTTCAGTATTTCTGTGGTATCTGTGCACCTTGGACACTGATAGGCTATGCTCTTGGTGCTGAATTAAGTGTCTTTGTAGTTCTTTATAAGAGCAATCTTGCAAATTCTGAAATAGAACAAACAATTGACTTAGTGTATTGAGCATTCACTTTTTTTCTGTAGGATTGAAATGAAATTACACATGCTAAGGTCAAGATTTATGAATTGGTTAACCCCATGTCATTCACATCACTAACACTTTACCCCCCTGCTCCCCCCAGTAGTTTTTGAGCATATTAATTGTAGCTATGCAGTGAGACCATATCCTTTGTTACTTCAGTCTATTGTACTAGGCATAGATGACAGATGAGTATATGCAATTGGTGGGTTGATAATTGGAAAGGTGAAAACGGTAGCTGTCACAGAAAAATCTGCCACTCTGTCACTTTATTGGTAACAGATCCCACATGAATGACATTGGGGTTGAACCCAGACTTCTCTTGTGACACATTAAAAGAACTGGCTTGTGGTGTTTAATATTTTTTTTTTTTCATAATTGTGTATCTGCATAGTGTTTATCATAAGTTACTAGTGTATGAGTCTGTACATATAGGTAAACATTGACTATACATAAGGTACAAACAGGTCTAATTTATTGGGCTCCTTTCTTTTGAATTGCTATGCTTCCCCCTCAAGTGTAGATCGCTATATTCCCCCCTGGCTCTACTGCCATTTTGTTGACATAATGTCAACAAAATGGCAGGACTATCTGACTTGAACCATGCAATCAAGAGATGGGTAGAATGGTAGGCTGGGAGGTGGGAAGCATTGAGTGCTGTCACCTGTAACATCACTGGGACTTCTTCCACAGTCTGTATAATGTTATATGAATACTGTCTTTGATATGCTTGTTGTTTCATTGGTTGGCCTGCAGCTTTGCTCTGGTGATTGGTTGTTGTTACAGTGACATACTTTTATTTAATGAATTTGTTATTAGAGGTGACTCAATCCAGTCACACCAAATATGTTAAGGTAGACTGGTAATCTCCTAGTCTCAGGGTCAGTCTGAACCATCAGCACTGACATCAAAATAGAAAAATAATAGCAGGTTGTGGGCTAGGTAGCTCAGTCAGTATAGTGACTGACTACAGGCTGGACAGTTGGGGATCGAATCCCGGTGGGGACGAGATTTTCTGCCCGTCCAGACCGACCCTGGGGCCCACCCAGGCTTCTGTACAATGGGTACCGGGTCTTTCCCAGGGTGTGCTTCTGACCACTCACTCCCTTCTAATGCTGCTGTCATGGAAGAGTAAAGCTATACCTCTACTCACCCGCTGGGCCACACCAGGCCTGTAACGGGGAAACTTTACCTTAATAACAGGTCTGTTGGTAAAACAACCAACTTTAAAAGTGTCAGATATATCAAATAAAGCTCACAGAGGGGACAGTGTCCAACTTGGTAATGCTATAGTGAATGAACCTTCATTTTAACACCTGTTGAAAATTACTTTCAGGCAAAAAGTTAAACGTTTTATGTTCTGTTCTTAACATGACATGTTTTTGAGATGTGATCATGGACTGCTGTAGCATACATTAGGAATATATGCTGAAATATATGCTTATTTATGCTGCAGTGTGTTCTTATCGTTGTGCAACACAGGCAGTGTACATATAAATGTAACACTGAGATGTGTTTGTGTAACCATTGTTGCTGTGGAAAAGCAATAAGTATTACATATTCTGTGTGTGTGTGTGTCTGTTGCCTTAGATATCCGGCATGCAAAGCACATGTGCCGTATTATGTTGTCATTTGTGGCCTGTATGGCTCTGGCAAATTTTTCCACATAATGTCATAAATGGCACAAGTTTTGGAAAATAGTTATTGAACATAAAATGTGTGGTTTCTCTACTAAAGCTTTGTCTGAAACATTTCTCATTCTAAGAACTAAGCGATATATTGTCATAAATGTACATAGGTCGTCATGGAAAGTACTGGTTATTCTTAACAGGTTCTACTGAAACTTGAATTTTGATGGACTCTCAAAAAAAAAAAAAACTCAAATGTTTCATTAAAGCCCATTCAGTTGTTCAGTGGGAGCTGAATTGTTCAATGTGGACAGATGGAGGGATGGACAGACAGACATGACAAAGCTAATAGTCACTTTTCAAAATTCTGCAAATCACCTAAATTGCATTCTGTTGCCACATGTAGTCATTTGAACAAGGGAAACACATGACTTCTGAAGATAGGTGAATAATATTAAAATGAATCTTTAAAAATAGGTTGGGAGAATGTAGAGTGGATTCAACTAGTTCTTGATAGGTTATATTAATGTGCTGTTATGAGTGTGGTATTGAATCTTTGTGTTCTGTAAGTTCCAGGGAATTTTTGGACTATCTGAGCAACTTGCAGCTTGTTACAGACAGCTGTGTTCCATTAAGTGAGTTCATAAATTCACATACTGTAACCACCGAGCAGAGGATCATTGCCAATTTATGCCCATTGTATGGATTGTTATTTAAAAGTTTTATTGCAGGTGACGTGGCTTTTGTGTTGTAACATATTAATGCTTGAATTCTTAATAGAGAATAATGAGATGGGTGAGCATGTAGCATGTATGGGGGAGAGGACAGGTGTATATAGGGTTTTAATGAGGAAACCTAAAGGAAAAATACCACTTGGAAGACCAAGTTGTAGATGGGAGGATAATGTAAAGGTGGATCTTCAGGAAGTGGGATGTGGAGCCATGAATCGGATTGATGTGGCTCAGGATAGGGACAGGTGGTGGGCACTTGTGAATGTGATAATGAACCTTCGGGTTCCATAAAATGCGGGGAATTTCTTGACTAGTTTAGAACCAGTATAACATCTCAAGAAGGACTCTGCTCCATGGAGTAAGTAAGTAAGTAAGTAAGTAAGTGAGTAAGTAAATAATTAAGTAAGTAAGTAATACAGTGATACCTCGGCTAACGAAGATAATTCGTTCTGGAATCACATTTATTGGCCGAAATCTTCGTTAGCCGAAATGTGATTTCCCGTAGGTTTCTATAGAAAATCTTTTAATTCATTCTGGATGCTGCCCACTATTTAAAGATAAGTTTTATACAATAGTAAAAAGCCCACTATAAAAGGGCAAAAACTCACCAAAGGCTGAGATGAACAGCTACCCATTTGGATGAAGGAGAATGGAAAGTAGAATGAAAAACTGACAGTCTTTACACTATTATACTATACTATTATACTATTAAACTGAAAATATGTACACAACGTTTTTACTATTCTTCTTCCAAATTTTCAAAGTTTATTCAAGGTAAGTCTCCTCTTCTTCAGTAGCTGGCCTCTGTCTCTTTGCTAAAGGAGAAGTCAAAAATCTGTCCAAAGTTGATTGAACTTCTCTCGTGGAATGGCCCGATTGTTCATGTTTGCTGCTTTATGTTAGCGCGGGCATCCACTAAAACATTCGTTAGCCGAATCCATATTCATTAGCCGAGTCCAAAAAACAGCGGAAAAAAAACTTCATTAGCCACAAAATTCGTTAGCAGGGTCACTTGTTAGCTGAGGTATCACTGTACTTGAATTCTTCAAGTGTTTATAAAAATGTCATGGTGCTGCTTCTTACTATGGATTTAACACACACCACACAACAAAATGACAAGGGATGTACATCTATTGAGATGGACTGTTTTGTGATGTAGTTTGAATGCTCATTCCTTATTCTTTTTCTCAATGATTTGATTAAACTTTAATTCTTTAACTTACATTAGCCATTCTTTAAAGTTTTAGCTGCTACTACTTGTGATATTGACTGTATCAGGGGTAAAGAATGGGTGGGTACTTCATATGTCATGAATGTGAAAGAGTAATGAAGTCACACATCAAATTACATATACCACTTTTCACAGTCATAAATTACTGAAATAGAAATCAATAGTTTATGGTGTTTTTCCTCCATCTATTAAGTTTGCAAGCAGAACACAACACTATGTATCTGAATGTGAGGTGATCCTACATATATAACAACCCCCTTTTATAATCTCCAGTTTTTGCAACAATAACGGTACAGAATGTGTTTAACTTTGTGCATGGTTATAAGGTGACTGCCCATTTTTCAGGTGATGAGCTAGGAAAAAAATTCTCATGTTATATTCCAGTAAATGTACATCATTTCTGATGCAAAGTGTGATGTCTGTACCATCATGTTCAATTAATTATAATGCCGGCTAGCTGTCTCATGTGACTCCTTATTCTGTGACTCATAGAATTGCAAATAATCTTTATAACACCTGTATCAAAACTTTGCTGTACTTACCTTCATAGTTTATCTTACCATCGTGGTCAATGTCAGCTATCGCCAACATTTCGTTCAGTTGTAGATCTGTGACACTTTCTCCAATCATATCCATAGCTGTCTTCAGTTCATCCTGAAATTACATCACGTGTTGTTGTCCATGTAAATCGTATATTGAAATTTGTTTCCTGCTTCACTGAAAATACAGTGCATCTCCATTATAGAAACTAAACATTTAGAGCTCTGTAGGGAATAAACTATTTCAAATGATTATTGTTTATTTAGCCTCAGAGGGACCAGGTCAGGTAAGAGGGCATTGGAGAAGACAATCCAACAAGGAACTCTATTAACTGCATTCTTTGACATATATTATTTGGGTGATCAAATCAAGAACAATGAGCTGGGTGGGGCATGTGATATGTATGGGGGGCAGGGAAGGTGCATACGGGGTTTTTGTGGGGAAACCTAAGGGAAAGAAACCATTTGGAAGACCTGGGTGTAGATGGGAGGATAGTATTGAAATGGATCTTCAGAAGTGGCATGGAGAGAAATGGTCTGGATTGATCTGGCTGAGGATGGGGACAGGTGGTAGGTGTTTGTGAATGCAGTAAGGTTTCATACAATAGGGGGAATTTCTTGACCATCTGAAGACCTGTTAGCTTCTCAGGATGGACTTTGCTCCATGGAATTAGTTAGTTACTGTTTATTTTGACCCACCCCAATCTAGCGCCAGGGTTAAGAAAGGGTGGAGCTGTACCTCTAACCCCCCCTCCCCCCCCCCAAATCCCTTGTGGCATGTTATAGGCTGAACTTTACCACTTTGAGAAGGATTTTTCTGACTTGTGACACGTGTATGACTTTACTGTATATATCAATACATTCACACATACAAGGACTCAATGTTATATCATAGACACTGTAAATGCATCTTCTGTGCTGCCTGATACTTCTCACCATGGTGTCTGACCACAATTAACTTGGATAAAGGCACTGCATTTTCAGCTGCATGTTACCAAATTTTCCATCTAGACCCTTATCACTTGACCTTAGCATCATTTCTGATTGGCTAAATATGTCACACCTCACACACACATACATAGTTCTATTGGTCAGCTGACATTCATCTCTCTCGCACATCCTTCACATCTCCCTCACATGCCACTTGCCTGCAACAATATATCTCTGTTCTCATGGCCTGATGTGAAATTGCTGAGCCAGCAGAGAGGACATGACTTGCCTAGGTAAATATTTATGAAAGATTGCTAAATAAGTTTCTAATAAAACCCTTTTTATGTCATGGGAGCTGGTTCATGGGATTGAACCTGGAACGAGCAGGCACAGTATGTCAGGTTTATATGATAGCATGTCTTGGAAATATGATGGTTATTTAATGTGTAAATTGTATGATTTGATGAACTGAAAATAAATTTAAAATTTGAAATTGTGCTTTTTAATTTTGTAATACATCTGGGTCATTATATTTTGTAGGAATTTCCATTCTTTTTTTAAAATAGTACTTTCTCCCAGTATAAACCAGGTTTTTAGAACAGTTGTGGAGGCTGCATTGACCTGAAAGGTTACCATATAATCAGTTCCTTAACATCGATGAATTTTTCATAGTACATCTTTGCAGTAAATAAGGCTTATATTTGCATCTTGTGTTTCATTCATTGGAGGTTTCACACATGCATGCATAATTTGAAGCGTGGATTGCAGTTTACCCATTCTCAACCCAACACCTCTGTGCACTGTAGGAAGGTGTTCTTGATGTATAATTAGAAACACATAAAATAAACAAACTAGAAGATGTACACACAACATTTTTGGTGTTTCAATGCCCTTTTGCTTAATGATATCAATAAGAATGATGGGAAAAGTTTATTGGTATGAAGTGTGAGCTCCTTTTTTATCCATAATATTTGCAACATTTTTCACTTCTATAAATAAATGATAAAGAAGTGGAGAGAGAGGGGGCATGGACTGGATTGATCTGGCTCAGGAAAGGGACAGGTGGCAGGCTCTGTGAATGTGATATGTGAGGACCTGCTAGTTTCTGCAGAAGGACTCTTCTCCATGGAGTTAGTTAGTTTGTTAGTCATTTAGTTATAATAAATGATCAGCAAATTAAATGGAACATATGTTCAGAAATGCCTGTAGGTTTTGCATAAATTAGCCATTGTTACTGTACAGTTTTGACCAAAATTGGCATATGGTAACAAATTGTGATGAAATGCTCCACATTGATTATAAGATTATGAATGCACCAATTCTTCTGTCACATACAGATGGATAGACAGACTTGCTGAAGCTAAGAGTAGCAAATTTGTGACTTTTGTGAATTCAAGATGAACACAAGAATGAATGGTGGTCAGATAAAGGCAGGGGGCTTGAGAAGAA
>Ga0209755_10005391_pt1 | contig 14576 bp, 10 predicted proteins | sample TergutCo191P1_FD_187301 | JGI IMG/M metagenome (GOLD analysis project Ga0209755, IMG submission 187301) | Cornitermes sp. P1 segment gut microbial communities from Petit-Saut dam, French Guiana - Co191P1 (SPAdes) (version 2) | ecosystem: Host-associated > Arthropoda: Insects > Digestive system... | reverse complement strand
CCTAAAGTCTCGACATTTGTACGATTTAGAGAAAATGATGGACAAAGATTTTGCCATAAAAGCACTTTCCGACACCGAACTTTGGAGTGCTATACAGCATCATCGCTCAATTTTCACGCCCGTAAGAGGTATCGATTACACTTCCAATATTCGTAGCAATATCTGTATTATTCCTCCTCAAAACGTCATTGCCGAATGGCAACAAGATTACGAGATGATGCAACAAACTATGATTCATGGAGAGTCTTTATCATTCGACAAACTTGTTAATCGACTGGAAGAGTTACAAGAAAGATACAGAATTTTGCTCTGAACTTGTCTCCGAAAATATGATAACTCGGGGAGAAACTCAATTGCAAAATCTTCGCTGAAAAACATTCTTCCACGCTTGCTATTTTTGACCTTTCTTTTTGCCTGACTAATAGCCATTTGCACATCGCCTGTGTGGCGTTAATTGTCCCACATATGTTATATTTGTGGGACAAATCCAACCGCAAACTAAAATAAAAAAACGACACAATTCCCCAATCGTGCCGTTCGGTGTTGTTGATTTTTTTTGTATTCTTTGATTACCTCCCGCTTTAGTTATTGTTAGAGTTAGTCAAGTATGCTTGTAATGCAGACTCGGAGATTTGACCATTTTTGGTGGTTTTGATAGTGCCATCTTTAACCAAATTTTTGATGGTGCGATGGGCTCTTCCAAACCGTTTTGCGACTTGATTGATGGTGTAAAGTTTGTCAGCGTTGGGCTGAATACCGTTGATTTTCGACAAGCCTTTTTCTACCGCTTCGGCAATTAGGCTTACTAATTGTTCGCCTTGAACAAGTAGTATTGGTGTGTTTTGTGCAATCATTTTTTTTGTTTTTTTGAGAGATTTTCAATTGAAATTTTACTGTTTCAGAATGCAAAATTACTAAAGATTTTTGACACTGCAAAATTTCACCAATCGCCCGACACAAGCGGAAAACAAGCGTGTAAATAAATGAACATATATAAGAAAATACAGCATCATTTTTCGCAGTTTTTATGCTTGTGTGAAAATATATCAAAATACGTAAATTTGCGACAAGAAGCAAAATCTAAAATCTAAAAATAGGTGTATATATCAGTGCTTATATGGGCATCTATATAGGTACTTATATGGGTGCTTATACCGACACTTATATAGGCACTCATACGGATGCCTATACGGGCACCTATAGGCACTTATATCAGTGCCTAATAAGCACCTCAAATATTTTTCTGCGAAAAATGGCAAGTTGTGTCTTTGTGTCCACAAAGACGACGAAATTGCTCCGAAGTCGCAATTTTCAACTTGCAAAATTTGATAAATCAAATTACTTTTTTTGTTAGGGACGATGAAAAAAGAAAGAATGTTTTTGACAATTTCCCCACAAGTTGGTGGGAAATTTGATTTGCAAAGGTGCGGAGTTATTTTGTTTTTTTTTTAATTATGAGCTGATAATTCTGTTAAAGCCGACTTTATGCTCGGGCTCATAATATCTTCAAAAGTAGGTGAGTCATTCAAAACTTCCTTTATGTCAAAGTCAAAGTCTTGAAATTTCAATGAGCAATCCAAAACAAAGTCTATGCTGTATTGACAATTTTCTTTTGTTAACTTGTGCCTCCCGGAAGTGCTTATATGGTACCTTTCATGTATTTTCTCAACAGCAGGTGTTAAAAGCTTAAACTTCACAAATTTTTTATAGTCTATTCCAAAACTCATTATTCTAACAGCTTTTTGAATCCCTTTCAAAGAAGTGATAACCTTATCAACAAAATTACCCAACTTCTCCTCAAACTTGATGGCAGAGTCCTTCTCTATACCCATAAAAGAAGAATCTAAGAATGTAAAATCTTCTCCGAATGCAAAAGGAGAGTCTCTGAAATAAGCAGATTTAGAGTTTTCATAAGAAAGTATCAGCTCTTCAAATGCTATTGCTATAGTTTTAGCACAATCTTCCATTCTGCCCTCGTCAAGAGATTTTTGTGCTTCTTCTAAATGTTGCCGAACATTCTCATACTGCACGAGAGAGAAAAGCGAAACATCCTTAAACTCTACTCCGAATCTTGGAAACGTGTTTTGTTCAAAAAATTCCGTTACACTAACTCTGCTTATTTCAATGTCTGACTTTGACGGCAACAATCCTTTGTGTTTGATATTTACTCTTCTTGCATTAAAGCTACGCATAGACTCTTTGAGTGTCAATTCTGGGATACTTTCCCAATATTGAAGGAAATTAAAATTGTCAGACTTGATGTTTTGATGTTCCGCAAGCAATTTCAAAAACATTTCAACGCCGTCGTGCAACGTCAATATCGAAAAGGCAGAAATAGGCTCTGCTTGTTTCGACTGCTCTATGCCTGTTCTGTATAGATATTTAATCAATGCAAGTCGGCTTATGATAATTTCTTTATTTAACATATTATTTTTACTAGATTCGTCTCTTTTTGCAAGGTCTGGAATTATTTTGGCTTGAGTAACCGTAGAAAATCTACTTTTTAATCTGTTGTTTTGATGCCACCTTTGTAGCACCTTCTACTATTTGCTGGACTTTTGATTTTGGTGCCAGAGAAATCTTGATTTCTTTCATCGGAATTTTTTTTTGTGCTTCTGTTATTTTCTCAATTGGCAGTTTAATCGGTAAGTGATTAACGCTGAACATCTCTTGTAATGTTTTCCTAAAAGTCTCCTGTGACGGATATTTTAAATCTTCGACATATTTGTATCTTGGGAAATCATCAAGTCGTTTAAACAAACTCTGAAGACTGCTTTCTAATTCTACCTCTTGTTTTTGTTCCTCGATTTCTATTTTCTTTTCTATTTTTTCTATATTCCTATCCTTTGGTAAATCTATTAAAGCACGTGCTGCTTCTATGTTTTTTACGACATCTATTAGCTTTCTGTTATCGTTATCAAATTCTCTTTTCAAAAAACCAATATTTTCTGTGAATGTGCTATCATCTGAAACGATTATCAAATCTGCATTCAATCCTTGCAAAACAGATTCCCATATTATTTCATCACCAATCTTTGCCTTGCTGCTTGCCTTGCTTTGCGGTGGATTACCGCACAAATTTCGGTTGTTTGCTCGTTGTATTATTTCATCGGTTCTCTTAATTATGAAAAACTTATTGTTTTTTAATTGCTCAAAAAAATTCTTCAATTCCCACGCTACTTTTTCTATGCTTCGCTCCTTCTCCTGATAACGCTGTTCAATCATAGTAGACATTTCTGCGTGTAGCGTGTTGTATTTTTCATTGCTCTTTTCTTTCTTGAAGAAATCTGACATTGTCTCTAAATTTCTTATATGCTTTCGATCTGCAAGCTCCTTTTTGTACTCATTTGCTTTTTCGTCTATATTCCTAAAAAACTCGTCTATGATTTGCTCTGTAAAACAATAGTTGTCTTTTTCTTGCAGTAGAGTTTCCAAGAATTTCTTTATCTGAATATGTGACACACGTAACTTCCGAATAAATGCATTTGTATCAATCAAAATTTTTGCCATGTTTTATTATTTTACAATTTTTCATAAATCAGCAACGAAGCTTATATCGTTTTTTGCAAAGGCACTGAATTACTTTGAATTATTTTGAAAATTCCGCCTACCACCTTCCTTCTCTTTTATAATATTCTACGCCATCAAGTGCAGCACTCTTTGCTTCTTTCAAGCTTCCAAAGGATCGTCTACCAAACACGTCATCTATTTTCACTTTGTATTTTCCAGTTTTTCTATCTGTATAGATAAGCAGATAGTGTCCATCCATTTTTAAATAGCTATTGTCATTACTATTTGTTTTCCAAGATCTTTTTGCCCAATTATTTTTTCTATTTACTCTGTTTCGCAATTCTTTTTCTTTCTTTTTAGGATTAACGTAATCATTAGTCATTTTTTCCGCACAGTCACAGCCAACACTAAATTCCCTATCAACTTCTGCGTGTTTAACAACATGAACGTAGCGGATTCTTTCATTTCCGCACATCATGCAGGTTTCATAATCCGTTTCACATTCGGGCTGTCCATCTTCGCGAACGTCAATAACATCCGTCAAACTCCAACCTCTATGCGGAACACCTGGTGTTTTCCAATAATTCGCCATTGTTTTTTTGTTATTGAGGCATGTAAAGCATTATTCATTCTTGGCAGGTTGGAACCATTCGTTGCTAATATCACAGTTCTCGCTATTAGGGTCTGGATTTGCTTTTGTTATCTTCACTTGTAAAGGCATAGGCACACAATTGCCAAAAACCAAAGCTTCGCCAGGAACTGACTGTTTGATTTTTGCTATATAATCTTCTGAAAAATACGGCAAAACAGAATAAATATACTTCATGTCTATTTCATTTTGAATTCTATGAACAATGTAATTACCACATTGAGATAAAACTGTGCTTGATAGTTCAGACGGTCTTTGCGAGGAAATGAGTAAATAAAGAGAGAACTTACGTCCTTCTCTTGCGATTCGCTCAAATATATTTTCCTTTAAAATGTATTCGGCATCTTTTTTGATGTACCTGTGTGCTTCATCAAGAATTAAGTGAACGGGTTGTTTTCTCCTATCATCTCCTTGTTTTTTCTTTCGATAGTCAAATATCATCCTACTGACCACGCTCGTCATTAGTTCTAGAACGTCTGATCCAACCTCACTTGAATCCACGACAACTAATTGGTCTGTAAAATTGTTGTCTGCAATTCCAAAACACTTTTGCAAGTAATCTTCTGAGTTTTTGTAGGTCGTTGAGCAATCTCTCATAAAAGCGCAATCCGAGTTGTTTAAGAAGTAGTCCAAACGACTCAACATTGTAGAAACAAATTCTCTAATTCGTGAACTGCCATTTGCTTCCTCCTCAAGCAAAACCGTATCTACGGCTGTTTTAAGAAATTTATAGTCAAAATACTCTCCCGTTTTTAATCTTTCTTCATTAATTGCGATTGCTTGCGCTTCGTCAATATCATTTGCCATTTCTAGCAAATGATTCGCTAACTGACCTTCATTATTACCAAAAGAGATTCCGCACTTGCTGTTGATACCATCTAGAAAAGTATTTAGTTCAGAATTTGACTGCACTTCTTCTATAATATTCTTAAATCTCAAAATAACACCTTGTGCCGCTGTAATTTTTGCCGTATCACTATCTGCTTTCGTGATAATTATACTTAAGATATTTCGAATTTTCCACTTAAAGTAGTTTATGTAAACAGATTGATTTTTGCCATCTTGGAAAATTCTATAAAACTTAAAACTCTCTTGTAGAACTCTATCCCAAAATGGCTTTTGTGTTCTTTCGGAAGCCATCAAAAACGCTAACCACTCATCTAAATTCAGTAAGTAGTATGGTAAGAAGAATGAAGTATAGGATATTGTAGATTCAGTTGTAGTATTTGGTTTATAAAATTTTATTTGTAATAACTCATTTAAGCTACTATCAAAAGCTCTCGGATATTCGCCATTTACATCAAAAAGAATAGTTTTTGCGCCAACAGCATGATTCTCCTGTTTCCTATAAACTTCTTGAAGAATATGTGCAATAGTATTTGATTTGCCACTCCCACTATTTCCTAATACTGCAGTATGAATGTTGAATAGCTTATTGACACTTAAAGATATTTTATAATTGATTAAATTCTTACTTGTCCCTATCTCAATTTCTTTATGAATTTGGTTATTTGGCCCTTCATCTTCATTGCTACATACAGTTGATAGTATTGCTTCGATATCATCAAAAGTTACGATACTAACATCGCTATATATTGTTGGAAAAATACCGACCCCCATATTGAAGTTTTTGTTTTTATCAAGTGTTCCTATCGGCTTAATAACAAGCTCCCTCGCACTATCTAAATTGTAACTCGAATAGATCTTACTTTCTACATTATGATCAAGAACCGCAACGACCTCACAAATGATAGAGTCATCCGTAACATTACGAGTTTTCAAAAAACTACCAATATTACCAAAATAATAAATTTCACCATCCAAACTAATCGTGGATGTTTTAGTCGTATGAAAAAGCTTAACCCTAAACTTATCATATTCTACGGATATTATTTTTCCAATGTTCATTTTGACAAGCTCTCGTTATAAAAAGTTATAAATTTTTCGATATTTGTATCTTTTTGCTTAAACGCATCAATATTGGGTAAAAGATTCTGAACAATGTAGTTAAAAAAGTGTATTTTTTCTGTTTTATCTTTCGTATCCACCGCACCATCTACATTCTCCTTTTCTACTTCACCCCAAATTTTAAAAATTCTATTGTCATTGTTTTTGCTAATATCTTTGTCGTTTACATCATTAATAATTACAACATTTATTGTCGAATTGACTGCCAAAGCTTGGTATATGATATTGTTTACATGCTCATCACTAAAGCTATATCCGATAATAAACAACACGCTATGTGGGTCTAATAGTTTTTTCTGAAATTCTCTAAACAACTCTACATAAGGGCTCCCTAGACTTTTATTTTGTTTAATAGGGGTTGGGAAAATCAAAATATTATTATTCTCCTTTGAGGGTTTATAAATTTCTTTTGTTTTGAAGAATTTATTTTTATTTTTAACATCTTCAATCCAGTTGATTGAGCCATGTAGTTTGTATAGATAAATCATATTCTCTACAGGTTCAAATTTTTCAATACTTGTATCCATTCTTTTTGCAAAAGTATAGTTGAAAAGGGCAGGATTAAAAAATCTGTCAAGCCCTCCACTAAAACCGTTAATATAATGAATACTCAAACTATCAAGAGCTGCTTCGTTAAATAGGTCATTGTTTGTTGTGAAAATATTTATTCGAGATAAATCTTTGTTTCGAAGCGCTATTTTTCTATAAAAACTTTGATATATACCTAAAACCCTTAAAACTTCACAGCTTGGCTCTGAAAAGTCAACATTCAGTTTTTCAAATATTACTGTTTCAATTTCGTTAATCAGATTACAGCATACAGATAGCATTTCTTTATTTTCACTTTTCCCATCCAAATAGTTTTTATGAGAATATAGTATCCCTAAAATTTCTTCAAGATTAGTCTTCATTTGAAGCTTCCTGATTATCGAATACAGTTCTACCTTTAACTTTTTATCACTTTGGCTATATATTTTTTTTCTTACTGCATCATATAATCCTTCCATATTTGGAATAGCATTACAACTCGTTCCAGAGCCAAATAAGAAGTGGACATTTTTCATATTGAAGAATTCCGCGACTCGCTCTTTAATATATTCTAATGGTTGCTTTTTCGCCCCTTCTTCTTTAATAAGGTTTGTTGTTCCTTGATAGAAATTTATTCTACTTGATCCTAATGTGTCCATATTTTACTCTTTATCTTTTCTGTTTTTTAATACTCCGTAATACTTTTTTTCCTCCTTCTATTCCCACCTCTTAAAATTCTGTGCCTGCTCCATCACTCGTTCAAACACTTCTTCGTCCCATTCGGGTGGATAGCCGTTGTTGTAAAGAAGCACGGTTAAATCACGATTGAGTTGATTTTTGATGTCTTCACGAGTTGCCCAATCTGCGTATTGTGCTTTGTCATCAACCAATTCTTTGATTGCTTTGGCAAGGGTAACGCATTTTTCATCTGCATATACAAAATTATTTTCATCACGTACTTTCACCAAAATATCATAAAATGCTTTTTCTTCAAACGAGATCCCGAGTGCTGTAAAAGAGCTGATATCTTCATTCAGATCTTTGTAGATATTAATGATTTCGTCGGAAAGTTCATTGATAAAATCGGCAACTACTTCGCTTGTGAAAACAAGTTTGTCACGGTTGTTATAGTTCTCTATGACAGCTTTCAATCGCTCGTTAAATTCAACTTCTTTCAGTTTGTTTTTCCTGCCATAACTTGCGATTGCTCTTTTCAAGATTTTCACAAGAGCATTAAACTTTGTAATAGGAAGTTTGGCATTCAACGCCTCCTGCTCTAATGTTCCGCTAAAAATCTCTTCGGGCTTATCTGCATTGACAATGTTTTCAATTCCTGTGCAAGCAATTGCTCGCTCCACCATTTCTTGAATTGTTTTATTCATTGTTTCAGCATCAGGTGTATTGCCAATAGTTTGTTTGTATATTATCGAACGAATCGCAAGATAGAATTGAGCAGTTGACACTTCGCTTTGCAAGAGTTCGCCACTTGGACTACATATTGCAAATGAAGCTTTCAGCCGACGAGAATAACCCATAAATTTGGTTTCATTCTTTTTTAAGGTTTGTACAAATTCAACAGCAGAGTTGAGACACATTAGTCGTTCGGTTTCATCTTTGCTTTTGAAAAATACAGTTGCGTCAAACCCTACAAACAAATCGCCAATAATCTTCATTGTGTTTCTAAATTCAGCAATAGCAAATTTAATTTCACCGATAGGATCTCCGCCTCCGTCTGTTCCATATTGCTTTACTGCCACAAGCATATCTTCTTTTATACCGATATAGTCCACAATCAAACCTTGATCTTTACCCTCCGCTTTGCGATTTACACGAGAGATGGTTTGGATTAGCGTGTGCTTCTGCAAAGGCTTGTCAATATACATCACAGCAAGTTCAGGCACATCAAAGCCTGTAATCCACATATCTACTACAATCGCTATTTGAAAATTACTGTTCGGATTTTTGAACAACTTGTCCAATCGACTGCGATTTTCCTTTGTACCGCACAAATCAAAAAGTTCTTTTTCATCATTCGAACCTTGTGTGGCAACAAGATTGAGCTTTGGAATTGCGATAAGTTTATTTAACTCATCTTTGCTCAGTCCCTCTTTGTTAGTTTTCTTTGCTTCAAACCATTCGGGCTTAACCTTTCGGATTTCTTTATAGAGTTCAAAAGCAAGTTTGCGATCGGCACAAACAATCATAGCCTTTTGCACAATTTTTGGCTTTTCGGCACATAGCTTTTCGTAATGCTCTACCATATCAAGAGCCATTTTTCTGAGGCGGTCAGGATGTCCTAGAATTGACCTCATTCCGCTCATTTCATTTTTGCTCTTTTCGATTTGCTCAGTATTTGCACCCTCTTCACGCCACAGTGCATATTGAGTTTCGATTTCTTTTGCTTGCTCTTCGTTCAAAATAACTCGTGCCAAACGTGGCTCGTAAGCAATACGAACAGTAATGCCGTCTTCGGTGGATTCTTTCATTGTGTAACTATCCACTTTATCGCCAAACACCGCAATAGTCTCATCAATAGGCGTTCCCGTAAAACCACAATAGGTCGCATTTGGAAAACTTTGTCGCAAATAGTAAGCAAAACCGAATGTTTCCTTTACGCCCTTCTCAGTAAATTTGAGTTTGCTTCCAACATTGGTTTGTGTGCGGTGTGCTTCGTCCGAAATGCAGATAATATTTGAACGAGCAGAAAGTTCACCGATATCTTCACAAAATTTCTGAACAGTTGTAATATACACGCCACCACTTGGACGACCTCTCAACTGCTCTTTCAAATCGGCTCGACTTTCAATACTTTTCACATTTAGTTCGCCAAGAAAACCTTTCGAATCCACAAAAAGTTCGCTGGTTTGCACATCCAAATCTTCACGATCTTCTAAAATTATGATTGTGGGATTATTGAATTTTTTTGTGTCTCGCAACATAAGCATACGTGAAAGAAATAGCATTGTGTAAGTCTTTCCACAGCCTGTTGCACCAAAATAAGTTCCACCTTTTCCATCGCCATCAGGCTTCAAGTGTGCCTTAATATTTTCGAACATTTTGTTTGCTCCGAAAAATTGCGGATAACGGCACACAATTGCTCTTTCTTTGACATCGGCAAAGTACGTAAAATCACGCAAAATGCTCAATATTCTATCTTTGGCAAACGCTCCTTTTATCATTGTGAACAACGACGAAATTCCGTTTGCAACCTTTTCGTCGTCGTTTACTTTATTCCACGAATAAAAATAATCGTAAGGCGTAAAAATTGTACCGAGTTTTGTATTTGCACCATCGGAAATTACGGCTAATGTAGTGTATTTGGTCAGAGCAGGAATATCACGCTTGTAGCGAATCATAATTTGCTCATAGGCGTTGTGCAACGTGGTGTTTTGTTTCACAGCACTTTTGAATTCAAAAATCACAACAGGAATGCCATTGATAAACACAAGCATATCTGGACGACGAGTTCGGTCGCCCTGAACAGAAAATTGATTTACGACCTTGAACGAGTTATTTTCAGGCGTATCAAAATCAAAATAGTCAATATAAATTGGGTCTTTGCCAACATCATCACGTGTCAAAATAAGTCCCGAAGTAAGTTTGCTAAATGTATCTTTGTTACCTTGAAATTCAGGCAATGGCGGAATGTTAGTGATTTTGGAAACAATCGTTTTGATTTCCGTTTCTGTCAAGTTCTCTGCTTCGTATTTCGACAACAAAAAAGCTCGCAAATCGTCTTCCAACACAATATCGGTAAATTTGCGATGAATGGTGTTACCCGACACATAATCGTAGCCTTGTTTTTCAAACAAGCCGATTATGGCGTTTTCCAAATCTTGCTCCGTAAAATTACCTTTTATAAATTCCATCTCTCTTAGTTTTTGATTGAGCCTCTTATCAGTATCGGACAAATGTCTTTGATTTGTTTTTTTAATCGCTCGTTGATTTCTCGGCGTTTGATGTATGCGTTGTAAATATCTACAATGTATTGTTGTGTTTCGATTGGAGGAATAGGAATTTTTACTTCCGACATATTTTCATATTCAAAAGTTTGCCGAATATTTGCGTCTGATTTAAACAAAGTCCATCTGAAAAACTCCGTTCTTCTTAACCACATAAATAAATATTCCGGCAACAGTTTTGTAGTCTCTTTTATTCTAAAAACTTCATAGAAAGGAGAAACAACACATTGTTCACTACACAAGGCAATAGAGCCAATATTTATTCGAGTTGGCGTAAAAACAAAATCATTTTTTTTAACAATTTTGTATTTTGAAATATCCACACCCTCCATCTTGGCTTTTGTTTCGATAAACTGTCCGCTTGATTCAACTCCTTGCACTTTTTTAATTTTCAGTTCAGTATTTTTTAATTTTGAATCTTCGATGTATTTTCCGATTTCCTCACATTCCATTTCTCGTCTCAAATTTTCAATGTAGGCATCACAAGTAAGTTTCAAATCTTCCAATCCTTTTTCGTAGGCACGTTGGTTGTCGAGCATTGCTTGATAGATGGAAACAAAGTGGCGTTGGGTTTCGATGTCGGGGAGGTTAATTTCTATGTCGCAAAATGTGTTCCAAGTAAATACTTCCGTTGAACTTCCCCAAGATACATATTCGGCTCTTCTATCCCATTCTTTCCTGCTTAAATACATAAAAAGATATAATGGCAATACATTTTTTCTTGCCTCGTCTTTTACTTTGAAAATAACATTGTTAAAGGTTGTTATGAATGTGTTATCAGAGTTGTTGTACCCTAAACCAAGTTTTCGGCTACCTCTTGGGTTGTAAACAAAAAAATCCGGTTTAACAACAAAAAATGTTTCGAGTTCTTTTGTTGAAGAATCGCCTCGCATAACTCTAATTTCTTTGTCGATGTTTACTCCAATGCAACTATCCTCTTGATATTTTCCATCGCTGTTACGGATATTGCATTGCTCAATCAAATCGCCGAATGTTAATTTAGTCAATCCCATACCCAATCCCTTTAAATGCTTTTTCAAGCATAGTTTGACTTTCTTTTTCTTCTGACAACAACGATTTCATTTCGGCTTGAATCCGTTTCATTTCCTTGTTATAGTCAATTTCTAAATCTTTATCCACAAACTCAACGTATTTACTTGGTGCAAGCGAAAATTTTTGTTGTTTGATTTCTTCAAGTGTTGCCGATTTACACAATTCGGGAATATCGCTGTAGCCCTTGCCTGTTTGCCAAGCATTGTAAATGCTCTTTATTTGTGCAATTTGCTCATCGGTAAACATCACAAACTTTTTTTCGTAGATATTTCCGTTCCAACGACGCAAATCCATAAACAATGTTTCGTTTTGTCTATCGCGAAGCTTTCTGCCGTTGAGTGTGCGTGCTTTTTTGTTGTTATTCATAATCCACAACGTAACGGAAATGTCGGTTGAATAAAACATCTCTCGTGGTAGCACGATGATTGCTTCGATTTTGTCGTTTTCGATTAACTTTTGTCGGATTTCGCCCTCAAAGCTATCGGCATTCAATGCTCCATTGGCAAGTAAAAATCCTGCAATTCCGTTGTTCACATCAAGCTTCGATAACATTTGCAAAATCCAAGCATAGTTTGCATTCGATGCAGGAGGTACGGCATAACCGTTCCAACGTGCATCGTCAGTAAGTTCGTCTTTTCCTCGCCAATTTTTGAGATTGAACGGTGGATTTGCCATAATGTAATTTACCAATGGGCGATCGGGGTATTTGTCGGCAGTATGCTGATCGTTACTAAATGTGGAAACCGCTTCTTTACCGAGATCGTGAGCAATTCCACGAATCGCAAGATTGAGTTTTGCCAAACGCCAAGTGTCGGGATTGCTTTCTTGCCCTCGCACCGAAATATTGGTGCGATTTCCGTTGTGATGTTCCACAAACTTGATGCTTTGAACAAACATTCCACCGCTACCACAGCAAGGATCATAAACTACGCCATCGTAGGGCTCAATGAGTTCAGCGATAAGTTCAACGATGCTTGCAGGCGTGTAAAATTCGCCATTTTCTTGCCCCGTGCTATCAATCGAAAATGCCTGCAAAAAATATTCGTAAACTCTACCGATAAGGTCTTTCTCAGCAAATTTTGCCTCGTCAATTTTGTTTACCTCGTCTATGAGCGATTTGATTTCTTTCTGCTTGCCACCAAGATTGGTTACATAAAAATTTGTCGGCAACGCTCCAAGCAATTCGTTATTTTTGTCTTGAATATCTTTGAGTGCCGTATCTAAAATCACAGCAATATCGTTTTGACCTGCTTTTGAAACAATATAATTCCATCGTGCCGTTTCGGGAATATAAAACACGTTGTCGCTACGATAGAACGATGTTTTTTCCAAAAAGGCAGGTTTGTTGCCATACTCAGCAAGCAATTTGGCACGTTGTTTTTCAAACTTTTCTCCTACGAACTTCAAAAACACGAGCGATAGCACCGCATCGCGATTCTTTTCATTACCGCCAATCGTACCACGCAGAGCCACACGGCAGTTCCATAAAATTGATTCGAGAGATATTTCTTTCTGTACCTTTGGTTTTCGTTTAGCCATATTATTGTTTTTGGTTTCTGCAAAGATACACTTTTTTCCCGACTAAAACAAACTAAATTATCAACAAAAAAGTGCAGACTAAAAAAAAGATTGCCAAACTATTTCAAACTCTCAGCAAGGGTAGGCATTCAACCAAGTATTTTTTCTTTTCATCGTCCCCATTTTTTTGAAAATTCAAATTTGATTTATCAAATTTTGCGAGTTGAAAATTGCGACTTCGGAGTAATTTTGTCGTCTTTGTATACACAAAGACACAACTTGCCATTTTTCGCAGAAAAATTCTTGAGACATCCATTAAGTGCCTATAAACACTGATAGGTGTTAATATTGACTTCTATAGGTGTCCATATAAATGCTGGTAGATGTTGGCAGGTGTTTATTGGGCGTTTGTATCGCCACTTAATGGACATCTATGAGAACTTATAGATGTTCATACAAATATCTATTGATGCCAGGATAGATATTTACTTGGTGTTGATATGTGTCAATACTGGTTCTCGTATGGATGTTGATATAATAAAATGAATTTTTATTTTACATATTTTAAGATGTTTTGACATGTTTTTTCACAAAGCTGAAAGCCTTACGATTATAGACGTGATGCGGATTTTGAGGATTTTGCCATGTCATTTTTTTGTTGTAATTTTGCAGAAAAATAAACACAAAAATGAAATCTTATGAACACAAACTTAGAAAGAGATAAACGCTTCGAAGAAATGATGGGAAGACCTATTATGACTGCTGAGCAAAGGATCAAGCAAATGAAGCGTGAACGAGAAATGAAAAAGAATGACGAGAATACTTCATCATCGAAGGAGCCTATTCTTATTGTGCAAACGCAGGATGACAGCAGTAAAAAACCGATTGAAATATCTGTTGTAAAAAAGAAAAAAAACGCACTTACTTTTGAGTCTTTGCGAGATTCGTTCAAGCCTGTGGAAATAGATATTCCACGTATTCGCCGAACAATTCACACAAGGGAAGATGTACTCAAAATTGAACACCGAATCTTGAAAATTTTAGGTGGAGCAGGTGCAAAATATCGTGTCGGGGAAGAGAGATTTCGTGTGTCGATGTCGGCATTTTACAACTATCTGCTTCTTTCTTTTTTTGAAGTTCACAGAGAAGAAATCGAGCGACTGGAAAATTCAGAATAATTCCGTGCCTTTGCAAAAACAAAAAAGTAGTTTTACAGTCGTAAAATTTGGAAAAGTGTGCAAAAAACTTGTTTTTAACTGCAAAAAAGTGTATCTTTGCAACGAATTTAACTGCAAAAAAATGTTGTTTCATTAACAAACAAACTGCAAAAAAATGTATAGAAGCAAGATTAAGTCGCTATTAGAATGGAAATTAAGCAAGGACAGAAA
>Ga0209755_10005390_pt1 | contig 14577 bp, 11 predicted proteins | sample TergutCo191P1_FD_187301 | JGI IMG/M metagenome (GOLD analysis project Ga0209755, IMG submission 187301) | Cornitermes sp. P1 segment gut microbial communities from Petit-Saut dam, French Guiana - Co191P1 (SPAdes) (version 2) | ecosystem: Host-associated > Arthropoda: Insects > Digestive system... | reverse complement strand
GACGAATCAATGCTTCAGGCGAAAGCCTTCCAATTGACAAAAAAACTGGCGATTTAGTCTACGGCGGCACTGTTAACTTAAACGGTTTTTTTCATTTTAAAACGGTAAAGACCGGAAGTAATACAGTCCTTTCTCAGATAATTAAACTTGTTGAAGAAGCGCAAAACTCCAAAGCGCCGATCTCGCGTTTAGCCGACATTGTATCAGGATATTTTGTGCCGATAGTATGCGCTATTGCCCTTTTTGCGGGCGTCCTCTGGTTTATTGCCGCGGGTACCGGTATAGCTCCCCTTCCGCAAGGGAAAAGCGCCGTTGAGTTCCCGCTTACGATTTTTATTTCCGTACTGGTCATTGCCTGTCCCTGCGCTCTGGGTCTCGCGACCCCGACAGCGATTATTGTTGGTACCGGCAAAGGCGCGCAAAATGGCATTCTGATAAAAAACGGTTTAGCGCTGGAAACCGCCGGTAAAATCCAGACAATTGTTTTTGACAAGACAGGCACGATTACAGAGGGGAAACCGGAAGTTGTCGCGATACAAATTAACAGTGAACAATTAATGAACAATGAAGAGGCGCGGCTTTCCGCGGAAAACTTTTTTTTGCAGCTTGCTGCGGCTGCGGAGAAAAACAGCGAACATCCGCTCGGACAGGCGATTGTTCGAGAAGCGGAAAAACGCGGTATAGCTTTACCGCCCGTTAAAAACTTCAAAGCGCTACCGGGACTCGGCATTGAAGCCCAAATTGAATTAAATGAATCCTTGCTACAATCACCTAACTCCCTCTTCCCGCTCCGCATTCTTATCGGAAACAAAAAACTTATGACAGAAAGAAACATCAATCCTGACGAATTGGAAAATTTTTCCCCTAAGTTTGAAACAGAAGGGAAAACAGCCGTCTTTATGGCGTTTAACGGAAAGCCGGAAGGATGCATCGCGATCGCGGATGTGATAAAAAAGAACAGCAAGGCGGCGGTTGAAAAACTTAAAAAGATGGGAATTGACGTTGCTTTAATCACCGGAGACAACAAACAAACCGCCGAAGCCATTGCTAAAGAATCGGGAATTGATCGCGTAATCGCGCAAGTGCTGCCGCAGGACAAGTCTGCGGAAATAAAACGATTACAGGCTGAAGGCAGAATGGTTGCAATGGTCGGTGACGGCATCAACGACGCTCCCGCGCTTGCGCAGGCGGATATCGGCATTGCAGTCGGAAGCGGAACCGATATAGCGATTGAAGCGGCAGATGTTGTATTAATGCGAAACGACATATCTGATGTTCCGGCCGCAGTTAATTTAAGCAGGCGCACTCTTCGTATCATCAAACAAAATTTATTCTGGGCTTTCTGCTACAATGTTCTTGGCATTCCAATTGCGGCAGGTGTTCTTTATATTTTCGGAGGTCCGCTTCTTAACCCAATGTTCGCGGCTGCAGCCATGAGCTTAAGTTCCGTGTCTGTATTATTAAACGCGCTAAGAATAAAACATGACTCTTGACACCCTTAATAAAATTTTTTTAATATGGTAAAATATTTTTATGGTACAACAAATAACAAATCTATGGGAAACTCATTCTGACACTATTATGGGGATTGTAAAAAATCTGGGCGCTGCGGCAATTATCATTATTGGCTGTCTTATTGTTTCCAAAGGATTACAAAGATTAATCAGAAAATCAGATTCTGAACGCTTGCCGGCAGGCGGAACGGTAAGACCTCTTCTTAAAGCAATCATTCGATACGGAATTTTTATAATATGCGTCATCATGATTCTCAATGTCTTTGGACTAAACACCACAAGCCTTCTCGCTGTTCTGGGAGCCGCGGGTATTGCTGTCGGATTAGCATTAAAAGATACACTGGGAAATATCGCGTCGGGGATAATCCTCCTTATCATGGGAACTATTCGTATCGGTGAATTTGTAGAATTCGGTTCCTTCAGCGGGATAGTAAAAGAAATAAATCTGTTCACGACGATTCTTGAAACCCCCGACGGTATTTATATTTCCGCTCCCAATTCAAGCATTTGGGGCGCCCCAATCAAAAATTTTACACGAAACGGAAAGCGCCGCATGGAACTTTCCATCGGTATAGCCTATTCTGACCCGATTGAAACCGCGTTTCAGGTAATGCAGAATATTATTGACAAAGAACAAAGATTTCTCAAAGAGCCGGCTCCGCAGATTATCCTCCAATCAATAGAAGAGAACTCGGTTAAAATCACCATTCGCGCGTGGGCTCAGGTAGAGGACTACTGGCTCATCTACTGGGATATGACAAAAGTTCTCAAAGCAAAGATTGAAGAAGCGGGGCTTCATATTCCGCTGCCGCAGAGAGATATTATAGTTTCAGTTAACAGTTAGCTGATAACAAAAGGATATGTTTTTAACAAGCGGGGTTAAGAATTAGCTGGTCACAGAGCACATAAAGCGAGTATATTTAAAAACTCTTTAATTTGCATGCTCTGTGACGGATAATTTCACCCCTTATATTTAATTCACAATAAACATATCACATAACAAAGAGCGCGGAATAATAAAAAGGTATCATCGTGGTATCATTTTTAAAATATAATATTATAAGTCAAAATATGTTAAGAACTTATTGCTTTAATTTTACTGAAAGTAAAGCGCGTTTATTTTCTTTATCCGAAATGCCGAGCTTGCGGTAGATACCGGACAGACAGGTTTTTACGCGGCTTTCCGAGAGAAAGACTTTGCTTGCAATCTCTTTATTATAAAACCCCTGTGCGGCTAACAGCGCTACTTCAAGTTCTTTTTTGCTCAATATGGAATGGGTTTGCTGGTTAGAGATATCTCTTAGGCGTATTTTTGCGGAACCTGTCAGGCGGAGGAAGCCTAGAACACGCATACGAAATTCTTCTATGTCATAAGGTTTTGTTATATAATCATTCCCACCTGCGGAAAGCCCCGACAGAACATCGGCATGTTCCGCTTTTGCCGTCAAAAAGAGCGCACAAACCGGGGTTGAAGGAGTTTCGCAAAACTCTCTTAGCTCATAAAGATAATCAAGACCGCTTCCATCAGGCAGCATTATATCAAGAACCGCGACATCAGGGCGGACGCGTTTTACACATTCCCGCGCTTCTGCAAGATTTTTTGCGGTGAGCACCATAATTCCTTCTTTTTCCAGCACTCTGCGGTTAATATCAAGTATTTTAGGATTATCTTCTACAAGCAGCACTGTCCCGCAAAGCAGGGTTTTTCCCTTATCTGTCATTTATCCCCCGAATAAAATTGCCGTTACGCAGACGCCGGCGCCAGGCATATTCTGGATTGTAATTTCTCCGCCGTGAATTCTGGCTATATAACGGCATATTGACAACCCCATTCCGCTCCCGCTTTTCTTTAGACTGAAACCTGGTTCAAAAATATGCGGCATTAATTCATGATCAATTCCGGAACCGTCGTCTATGATTGTAATTTTTACGCCGCGGCTTTCATATGCATCTAAACTCATAGTAACAATTTCTCCGTCAGAATGAGTTATAGCATTTTGCAGAAGGTTCCACACAAGCTGAATCAAAGCGTCAGCATCGCCTTTAATTTCAGGGATGTTGTCGTTTGTTATTAACGATATTTTCTTTCCTTTTCGTGACGCGACAGGCTCTAAAAGCCTTATAAGGCGCATCGAAATACCGCCTATATTTACAGCCGGTTTTTTCCGCATCCCGAAAACATCGTCCTTCCGGTCAGCCTTATAGATTGTATTGTAAAGGGCGGAAGAATCCATTAGTATTTTAAATGTTCCGTCTGCCATTTCTGCAAGACGTTTTGCTTCATCGCTGATTGTAGCAAGATCGGCAAGGGTTTGATCATTCGCCCACGGCATTTCCGCCGACGATGATTCCCTTATTTGCTCAACAATAAACTGGGCATATGCCGACATCACGGTAAGCGGAGTACGCATCTCATGACTCATCCCCGCAAACAAGTCGCTCTTCATCTTCGCGTATTCTTCAACCTGTTCACGCGCGTCTTCAAGTTCCCTTTGCCGGCGATTGTACATCCTTAAATGCAGCGCCATTATTACACCTAACACTGCGCTTACGGCAATAAAACTTATAATAATATCAATTAAAACATCAAGTTCGGTATTATAAAATTTTATTGTACCGGGATAAAAATAGGCAAAAATACAAATTGATGTATAAACCGCTATTTCCAGAACAGTAACAATGATCATCTTTTTCCCTTCAAGCATGAAGACGGTAAACAGAACCGCAAAGATAAAAAAAGAAGGCATACCGCTGTGAACGCCTCCGGCGCTGAAAAATAATGCCGGAAACAAACCTAAAAATATGCAGACAACAGAAATCATGTAGCAAAGCTTGTATTTACCGCTAAAAAACGAGTAACACAAAAGAGCGGCTGAAAGCATCATTGTAATTATGCAGAGAATAATATTTAGAGAACCAGCGTTTGTAATAATCCCCGTAATGCCCGTAATCAAACTAATAAACATTCCGGCGGCGGCCAGCATATTGTACAGCCTGACACGAAAATCATGCTGAGCGCCGAAGAGCTTATCACTAATTTTACGCAGAGTTTTAATCATAATCGCTATTAAAATTGGAGATATGGGGATTCGAACCCCAGGCCTGTTGATTGCGAACCAACCGCTCTACCAACTGAGCTATATCCCCATGCCCTTATATTAAGCAATATATTGAAATATTAGTCAATAGGGTGAATATTTAAACGACCGGAACCAACCACCCCTTGGCGTCCGCCAGCTTGCCGTACTGGATCCCTTTGATTGTATCGCGCATATCCGCTGTGAAATCGCCTGTCCTGCCGCCGTTGAATTCGGTTTTTTTCCCATTATATGTAATTGATGTCAGCGGCGTGGCCCCTGCCGCTGTTCCGCTGACAAAACATTCCCTTGTTTCTTCAAGCGCTTCTTCAATCTGAATTTTTCTTTCTGTTACTTTTACCCCTTTATCGCGGGCAAGTTCAATAATACTCTCCCGTGTTATACCTGGCAGTATGGTATCGCTCAATTCGGGCGTTACAAGTTCTCCTGATTTTAAATAGAAGAAAATATTACACGAGGATCCTTCTTCGATAAATTTCCTGTACTCGGCGTCAAGAAATATACATTCCATATAGCCGTCTTTTAAAGCGTCGGATTTAGCAAGAGCCGATATTACATAGTTTGAACATGCTTTAATCCAGCCTGTGCCGTTCTTTGTCGCGCGAATTCTGTCTGAGATAACCGCATCCGAAGAAGCGGCGGAAAAATACGCGCTGACAGGGGTATTAATAACCATCACATAAGGCTCATTGGACAGATTGACGCCTATTCCCCCTTCAGAAATTGTAAAAGGTCTGATATATACGGCGTCCGCTGATATAAAAGAATCTTTTTCCCATTCGTTTTTGTAACGCGGATAAAAACCAAGAGCTGAATTTCGTTTAACAGTTTCGATACATGCTTCAATAAATATTTCTTCAGGGAAAGGCGGCATACGCAGCCCTTTCATTGAAGCGGCAAAACGAGCGGCGTTCCGGCCGGGTCTGAAAATAGCAAGACTTCCGTTTTTCTGAGGAAAAGCTTTCAAACCCTCAAAACAGGCAAGACCGTACTGACTGGTATAATTCACAAGCGGCATATCCCCGTAACAGTTACGGGAATTCTCCAGCATGGCGCGGTCATCATCGTTCATAGCCGCTTCTTCTTCCGGTGTCTTGTGAGGTTTTTCCAAATACTCGCTCTTCCATTTTCCGCTTGAAAATTTGGATCGAAATGTTACCGGATATGTATTTAAAGCAAAAGCCATATTTAACTCCTTGGATTTAATATTACATGTTTTTTGATACTTATTGCAAGCGAGCTTTTTTATTTTTTTTCATATCACGTAATTTTTTTCGCATTCCTTCCGCAAAATAAAAAAGAGTATAAACAAAAGGATTATAAGCGTAATCCCAGCTTCCCGCCCTGTGAATGATCCGCCCGCCGAAACCGGTTTTAAAACGGTAAAGACCTGCCATAGGATGATTTGGATCCTCATCAGGAGGAATGCCGAAAAGATCGTAATATTGACAGCCTGCTTCTTTAGCGTCCTGCATCGCAGTCCATTGAAGAGCATAAGGAGCCATCAGGTTGCGTTTGTTGTTGGAGGACGCTCCGTAAAGATAAACCGCTTCTTTTCCGCGAAAGAGAACAAAAATTGACGCAAGGATGTCATTTGCAGGAGGGGAACCTTCAGTTGAGGTCACATGCTCAGCTACATACAAACGCGCTTCAATACCGGACTGCTTTTCCTTGCCGCACAATTCAAAAAGCGTTTTATAATATTCAAAGTTGTGTACGGCAATCCCGTCCCTTAGGGCTGTCTCCTTTAAAAGTTTATAAAAAATATCAAGTTCCTCTGTTCCGCCTGCGTTAACCTTCACACCCTTCTTCCCCGCGAGCAGAACATTATAACGCCATTTTGGTTTCATTGCCGCAAGAATATCATCGCAGGAAGCGGATAAATCGACAATCACAGTATCAGGCGGCTGAACAACAGCAGCCGCTCTCCTGAACCCCGCAGCTAAAAACCGCTCACCGCTGACTGCCAATTGCTCACTGTTCATTGCTAATTGCTCATTGCTCATTGTTCCCTGTTCACAGTTAATTATCCACGGCGGCTCAAAGCGGATAAACGCGGTGTTGCGCGGAAGAAAATGTTTCAATTTTTTCGCCAACTGCGCTGCCGCCTGAACCTTTTCTTCAGCCGGAACATAAACAGGCAGTTGCGGCCCCCATGGGATATACGCGAAAGAAAAGCCAGGCGCAAGACGGCGATAAAGCGTCAGCAGCGAAGTAGTTTCCTCCGTTTCTTCAAACTGCCATTTTATCAGAAAAGCTTTAGCAGTCCAGCCAAAGAGGGATTTAAACTCTCCCCACATTGAGGATTGAAGGAAGGATGCGGCTTTTTCACATGCCATTAAATCTGTAACAGTAATTTCGCTAATATAACCGGTATTTTCTTTCATGTCTTATCCGAATTCTTTCTAATGAACCTCTCCGTCGGGAATTATCGCAGTGCGAACAGGCGTCCCGTTAAGACACATGTTTTTTCCGTTGTTCATAACAGCGAATTCTTTCACAATGACAGGATATGAAAAGAATGTGTCGATATCAATTTCCGCGGGAGCTGCGGCAGCTTCTTCGCCTTCCGGTAAAAAGCGCGTTCCGGTGGGGCAGTCTCCGGCAAAGAGCACTTCACAGCGTTCAGCCGGCTGCCCGTCAGAGCCGGAACCTTTGTTGTCGCCCGCGGCAAGCAACATTCCTCTCGATTCTATCCCGCGTAATTTTGCGGGTTTTAGGTTATAGGCGACGATTATTTTCTTTCCAAGGAGTTCTTCTTCAGTGTAGTACTGCACAAGCCCGGAAACAATTTGCCTCTCTTCGCGAGCGCCTGTAACGCCCTCCCCTGTTTCAAGATTTATAATATATAGTTTATCCGCTTTGGGGTGCCTTTCGACTTTTTCAATTTTAGCGACGCGTAAATCAATCACAGATGCAAACTTTTTTGCATCTTCTCTTTCTTTTTGCGTGCCTGAATAACGTTCTCTAAGAGTTTCAATCTGCTCCTCTTCAAGTTTGGAAAAAAGCACTTCGCTTGTTATTAACGTATCTTTAATGCCTTCCGGTTTGCCGATATCTTTCCAGAAAAGGGATTCTCCGTGCTTTAAGCCGAGAAATGACGCAACCTTCGCCGCCGCCTGCGGAATATAAGGTTCCATTAAGACCGCAAGATCCCGTACTATGTAAACAAGATCGCGGATTACAATTTCAGCTTTTTCAGGATTGTCATTGCGTAAACGCCATGGTTCGTTATCCTGAAAGTATTTATTCGCAAAGGACGAAAGTTCAAATATTTCACGGAAAGCGTCCCGCAATTCAGCTCTGTCAAGTTTTTCCGTAATTGATTTTTCATACCTTGCCGTTTCGGCCCAGAAAAGACGTGAATCTTCGCTGTTGCCGATTGCCTTCGGAATCTTACCATCAAAGTAACGTGTTACAAAAGAGAGGGTGCGGTTTACCAAATTGCCAAAATTGCCAATCAATTCTCCGTTTACTTTTTCCTTAAAATCACTCCATACAAACATGGAGTCGGATTTTTCAGGTCTGTTGTAAAAAATATAAAAACGCCAAACATCGGCAGGTATTCCCGTTTCTCTTGCGTCTGTACCAAACACGCCGACTCCCCTCGATTTTGAAAATTTGCCGTTCTCGTAATTTAAATATTCCGTACTTGACATGTGGTGCAGCATTGTCCATACATCTCCGCTGCCTAAGAGACTCGACGGGAAAATTACCGTATGGAACGGAATATTATCTTTTCCGATGAACTGGAATAATTCAACTTCGTCCGGGCTTTTCCACCAATAATTTATAAAATCCTTCCAGTCTTTAAACTGCTTTTGTGTAATAGATTTATAGTTTTCCGGTTTCCCGCCCGCGGCAATTTCTTCACCTAACGTTCCGGTAATGGAAATATATCCGATAGGAGCATCGAACCATACATAAAACACTTTTTTATCGTAGTCCGGCTTAGGAACCGGGATTCCCCATTTTAAATCTCTTGTAATTCCCCTTTCTTTTAAACCGTCGCGTATCCAGCTTAAAGTCATCTGAATCGCGTTATGCGCCCAGAAACCTTTTACAGAGGCTTCTTTTATCCAGATTTCTAATTTGTTTTTAATACCGGGAAGATCAATGTATAGATGTCTTGTATTTTGTAAAGACGGAGTGTTGCCGCAGGAAGAACATTGCGGTTCTTTCAGGTCCGTAGGATCCAAGAGCTTACCGCATGTCTCGCACTGATCGCCTCTTGCCTCAGCGCCTCCGCAGACAGGACAAATGCCGCGAATATACCTGTCTGCCAGAAACCTACCGCACTTTACGCAGAAGAACTGTTCGATCGTTTTCTCGGAGATATATCCCGCCTTGTCAAGTTTAAGAAAAATATCCTGCGTAACTTCCGTTTGTATTGGAGTTGAAGTTCGTCCGAATTTATCAAAAGCAATGTTGAACCACTTGTAGATATCCGCGTGAATCGCATGATAACGATCGCACAATTCCTTTGGGCTTATGCCTTCTTCCGCCGCTTTGCTTTCCGTAGTTGTGCCGTATTCATCCGTTCCGCAAACATATAAAGTATCATATCCGTACATCCTGCAAAAACGCGCAAAAGCGTCAGCGGAAAGCACCTGAATAAGATTTCCAAGATGAGGCACGTTATTTACATACGGCAATGCTGATGTTATAAGTTTTCTTTTCATAACTGATATTATATAGAAAAACAGTATTTCATTCAATGAGTAAATTTTAAAGAAAATTCGTTATTCCAGATTTCTTCTGGCTCCAGAGAAACGGTAAAAGCAGGCAGGATTCTTGTCGCTTGATATATGCTATTATTGAATGCGTGAACAATACAACCGGAAAAATCATTGGTCGAAGAAAGGATTATCTGCACTTCGTTTATTACATCATGAATTTTCAGATTTGACGCATTAAACAATTTATCCATCGCAATATTTTTATCAGTATTCTCTACAGAATAAAAACGAACAGATTTATCATTTATTCCGGTAAAAGAGAAATTAATTTTAGGTATAAATAAAAAATTATGGATATCTTTTCCCGTATTTCTTAATACATATGACACAGTAATATTATCTTTCCTTAATAAAAAACATTTACTAATCTCAATACATCCGAATAATATATTTTCAGCAGTTGCGGGGAGTATAAAACACAGTTTTCCTTTTCTTTCCTGTGTTATAGCCTCATATGTCTCGTTAAAACAAAGTCTGCCTTTTCCATTCCTTGAGAAATTATTAATGTCATATATAAGTTCTTCAATTTTTGTATCAGAAGTAACTAAAATATCCGCGAAAGCGGTACGGCGGCCGAATTCGTTTGTGCCGCAGTCAAGATAATTCCATACTTTAGGCAGATAATCAAGTTCGAATATCGCTGCGCCTTTTTGCATTATATAACAGTTAAGGCGGTTATCCTGAAAGAGATATTCCTTAATTCCGTCAAAATCTAAATCGTATTGAATAATAGAGGAAATTGTTTTACTCTTCTCTCTTGAAAGACATTCCGCGCGCAATAATGAACTGAATGCGGCTTTTCGAATATCATTGCGCAAGTACCCGTCACCTGGGGAAAAAAGAAAAGAATCCTGAGCTTTCCACATTTCTTCTTTTGCATGATATTTCCTTACTTTATCTCCCTTTAACTGATTGATAAGAACATTGGTAAAAATCATCTTTGAATATAAGCTGTTTGCATCTTCATGATCGATAATAAAGTTACGCGGTGAAAAATTATTTTCAAGAGATGATGAGTTTGGAAAATTCGCTTTCTTAAAACCTTTAAAATTTTTAAAGATTTTAGAGGGCAATGTGGTCTCCAAAACACCTTCCAAAAGCGAAATTTCCTCAAAAAAACGATTCCATACAGTATCGGGCGGCTCTTCCGGAGAAGATGAAACTTTTTCGGGAAAAACAGAAATAACTTTACCGCATAAAGCATGATTTATTGAAGATTTATGTTTTCCGTCAAGTTTTTTCTTTAATTCATTAAAAACAAACGAACAGCTTTTTTCAGATAAATCTTTTTCTACTGAATTATTAACAGGAAAAATTGTTATAACCTTTCCTTTATCTTCGGCGATACAGGGGATAAAGATATCATCATCTTTCATTCCGGCCAGCTTAAATTGCTCCTGCGACAGGAAAGTATAATTCATATCAATTGATGACAGGGTATTCGCGAGGTTCTGTTCCCACACCATACCGGGAATCCAGCAGCCCTGCGGGCGTTTACCGAATTGCTTGCGCAGATATGTTGTCATCAGCTCAATTTGACCAATCTTGTCCTGCAACGGAATCAATGTGAACATAGGTTCATAAAAACCGCCGCCCAGAATTTCAATCTGTTTGCGCGCAACCATATCTTCAATTAACATGAAAAATTCAGGATGTGTTCTTTCTATCCAGTAAAGTAAAACACCTGAGTAATGTAAAACCGCGTTGATATTCGAATAACGGGATAAACCAGAAACAAACGGGCGCATCCTGTTTTTATAAAGGAATTCAAATTCAGCTTCAGAAGAGCCTGAAGGAAGATGAGCATGAGAACCAAGTATAAGCGAAAATTTCCTTTCTTCTTTCACCTGATACCAATCATCCCGAATAATAATAATGACGCTGTTGTAAAAACAAGAGATAACATCCCCATAGTAATAAGAACCAGCGGTTTCCCGCGCAGAAAAACAGGAACAGCTTCAAGAGCCGCCCTTCTCCTAATCTCTCTTATCAGTAATTTAACAAAGAAAATACCTGTAGTAAAACCCAGAGAGAGCACTACGGTTTCCAAAAAATTATTTGCCATGTTCATACATAAAAACACGGCAACAGCGGTAATTCCTCCGTAGAAATTAATTAATCTTTCGTTTTTATTTTCAATTTTTATCACATAACGGAAAACTATATATTCCATAGCGTCATAAACAATAAAACTTACCGGAAATAATAAAATATAAAGATATATACCTGGAAGAAGCAAAAAAAGAACCTTGGAGAAAAAAACCCATATAATAATTACTGTAAAGAAAATAACGCCGGATTTTACTAATGTTTTTATATCAAGGGGATCCGAGCGGCCGCCGTTGTCAATATTTGACTCAACCGCCCCTTTAATGCCAAGACCGCATTGCAGCAGTAAATTAATTGCAAAAGCCGAATAAATAAATAAAAGTAAAATCGGCATGTTATTCTATCCTCCCCGCAAATATTTTCGCTTTATTGTGCTGATACAGGCTGATAATAAAACCCAGCATCAGTAAAGCGCCGGCAGAAGGCGCTAAAATACCAATTGGAAAAAATGTACCGGCGTTAAAATACATAATTGTTACCATTCCATGCGCGGTTCCCGGGAATGACAGAGAACAATACGCGAACGGTTCTCTTAGGATAGAAAAAGCTACAATTAAACCGGCAAGAGAAGCAGCCTGCGAAATTGAATCAAAAACAAAATCAAAAATGTCCGTCTGAGGTTTATCATACTGAGAGAGAATTTGATCGATGATACCGGAACCGGCGCAGAATAACGGCACCAGCATAAGAAGCAAAAAGTTTTCAAGCGCGGCAAACGGACACAAGAGCCAGAACAACAACAAATATATACTGCCGAAAAACGCGGCAAGGCATGTGTAAAGCGTAATTCTTCCCTCAACCGGGAAAAATTTATTCTTTATTGTCGATAACAGAAAAACAAAAGTAAATGTTGTAAGTCCGTACACCCAAAACAGGCTGCCTGCGACAGTAATAGCCCATGAAAGACGCGCGGATGCCATAATTAAAAGACCCGCGCCGGTTAATCCGCCCAGCGGTGAAATAGGACCCCAAAACGAATGTTGACGGTTTAAACTCATAATCTGCTTCCTCGCGCATCAGAATTACGCACCGATGATTCAATCCGTTTAGAATACATTATTAAAATACTTTCCGGCAAAGAGTCGAAAACCTGAATAGCATGAGCGCTTAAAGGCAACATTTCTTTCACTGTTCCGTCAGCGGAAACAACCGCGCCGAGCGGTACAAGAATTCCATCCTGAAAAACCGTAAAAACAAACATTTTGTCGGTATTATTATTCATCCAATACCAATATCCCATCATATTCGTTTTATTCTGTTTTTGCTGTATTGATTCTACAACCCTTCGCCCGTCATTATTACTGATAAATATACCGTTCACAGAACGCATAAGATAACGGGATTGCACAGGCTGTGTAAGAATCCAAAGCAGGGAGATCATTAGTATTAAACCTGTTATCCATGCCGCAAGAATTGCTTTATCTTTAAATGGTTTCACATAACGCTCTATAAAACTATTCATACAACATTCTCCTGAATATCAGAGCTGTTATTCATGCCGGGTTTGCTTATACTCTGTTTGTTCAAACCAAGTTTGTTCCGTGAAAAAAACATTTTATCTTCGGCAAGACGAATGATCGGCATAAAACAATTTACAAGCGCCAGAGCGATAAAGCATCCGGAATACTCCATGCATCTGTAACGGAAAAACCATGAAAGGACAGCAGCCAGAACAACGGAAAATAATACACCCGGAAGTAATTTCGCGCTGCTTGAAGGTTCCGCGGCAATAATGAAAGCTGCAGCAATTGTGCCGCCTGAGAAAAACCCGTACAACAAATCCCCATTCCAGAGAATACCGGTTAAATCTCCGGCTAAACGGATAAAAAAACCGTAGACCGCAAGAAAAACAAGAGGTATCCATCCGCGATTAATTCCAACAGCGGTTATTACAAGAGTTCCTATTAAAAGAGCAAATAAACCTCTGTCCATAATAATACCGGGATTAGTATTATTCAGAAGATCGATATAACCGGACGGCATCTGCACATCAACTACGGAAAGAATATAATTATTTAAAAATTCCGTAAGCGAATTGTCAACATAGCTTATATCAGAGGCAATTGTCATTTCCGAAATTGAAAAAACAGAATTTTCAAGCGCGTTAGAATAAGCAGTCGGCCAGGAAAAACGGATAAAGAGCCAGCCGCCGATTGCCGGATTCAGCCAATTTGATCCAAGACCTCCAAAACTGAATTTTACGACAAAAATCGCGAACGCTGCGCCAAGAGCAGCATAAACCGGGTGAATTTGATTTGGCAGCATCATAACCAGAATTAACGCCGTCGCCGCCGCGCTGCCGTCTTTGATCTTATTCGCTCCGTGAGCGCGCCATGTTAACAAAAATTCTGTTAATAGAGCGACAACAAACGCAACGATTGCGATCACAAATGATTTCCCTCCGTCATTTAAAGCAGATTGCAGAATACATAAAAACACGCAGCCGCAAACAATCCACATTCTGCCGGTACTCGGACAGGAGATATTTATCTGCGGCTTATTTAAAAATATTTTTTTATTATCAGACACCGCCGCCCTCCTGGTTTCCTTCTAAAATTGTTTCAAACAGCGGCAGGGAGGAAGGACATACCACCTTGCAACAGCCGCATCCGTGACAACCGGATCGCAGAGAATCTTCGGCTTCCAGCATATTAATCCGTTTGTAAATATTCTGCGGATCAAGCCCGACGGGACACACAGCCCTGCATTCGCCGCAGTTAATACAATTTTGCTGATTATGAAACGCCGCCTGCGATTTTGTCATGGCGACAATCGCATAACAGCTTTTCCCTACAGGTTCGTCAAGATACACTACTTCTCTTCCGGACAGCGGTGAACCTATTACAATTCTTTCAGGTTTATCGATAAATCCGCCGCACTGATCAATAACGTCTCCTATTCTTGTTCCAATCCTCACTTTCATAATTTGCGGATATTTTACAGCAGAACCGCCGACAGCAACATAACGATCCATGATTGGTTTCTTATAAACAACCGCGTCAAAAGCGGCGGCGAGAACGGCAGGACCCAATACCAATAATGAGCCCAGACTGAGTCCTTCTTTTTTTTCGTATATCCTGAGTGCGATCTCCAGTTCTCTGATGTTTCGCTGCGGAT
>Ga0209755_10005389_pt1 | contig 14580 bp, 9 predicted proteins | sample TergutCo191P1_FD_187301 | JGI IMG/M metagenome (GOLD analysis project Ga0209755, IMG submission 187301) | Cornitermes sp. P1 segment gut microbial communities from Petit-Saut dam, French Guiana - Co191P1 (SPAdes) (version 2) | ecosystem: Host-associated > Arthropoda: Insects > Digestive system >... | reverse complement strand
CGCTCGTTTGAAGAAAACATTCACCTTGCGGCGTCGCGCATCAGTGAAAACGAAAAAGAAGCGCGCCGCGCGGAAGACGATATTCTGAACATTGATAAAGAATTGGCCGTTTTGGAAAAAGACCTGGCTAAAATAACGGATGACATTGTTGAAGAACTTGACGCGGGCTTAAAAAAAGCCGGCTATTCCGCGGCGGAACGCAGAAACGCCGAGGAAGCGTTATGCGAAACTCTGGGGCGCTTGCGCACGCTGCTTTCAGGGCGCGAAGCGTTAATCCGCGATCTTGCTTCTGCCGCGAACGCCGCTTCTTCCGCGGGAAACGAAGGCGGCGTGAACGCTTCGGAAATTGAACGTATTACCGATGTTCTGCTTGCCGGTTTAGTTGACGCGTCCGCCGGCGCGGACAAAGCATTCGAACTTTTTAACAGTTACCGCGAACATTCGGCAACCTTTATTGACGAGTTTCTCGCGCCGGAAGGCATTATCACAAAGAAGCGCGCCATTGATTCGCAAATCAGGAGCGCGAAAGACGGCATTGAAGAGCGGCGGCTGCGGATAAAAACCCTGCGGGATGACAATGTCAGTCTGATGGCGAAAATCGATGAATATCGCATAACGCTTGAAAACCTCAAAGTAAACAGGGCGCAGATGAAAGCGCGCGCTCAGTCGGCGGAAGATCAGGCTCGTCTTATCAGGCGTGAGCTGTCCGGGCAGGAAGGGCTCTTAAAAACCATCCGTGACGAACTGACGCTTAACCGCGGCAGACTGGAAGAAATGGAAGAGAGAATAGCAGCTTCTCAGGAGAAAATCGCCGAGATTGGGATGAAGACGTCCGCCTTTACCAGCGAACTTGAAAAACTTGAAAAGGATATCCGCAAAAGAAACGATAATGTCGCCGGTAAAAAAGTTGTTATCAACAAGAGAATGGCTGAACTGAGTAAAGTGCAGGAATCTCTTGAAAAAATTCATCTTGAACTTGTTCAGGCCGAAATGGAAATAAAAAATATTCAGGAAAATTTCCGCGAGACACACTCAAGAGATTTGCTGGAATTTGAAGAGCGAATTTTTACAATAACCGCGGCTTCGGCTGATTTGAGGGAAAAATTGGCGGCCTCGCGTTCCAGGATGAAAGAGCTGGGTTCCGTAAATCTTATGGCTCCGGAAGAATTTGAGGAAACAAAACAGCGTTACGAATTTTTAAGCGCTCAAATGGCGGATCTTGATAAAGCCCGCAAAGATTTGTTTGACTTAACATCGGAAATCCGCCAGGAATCATCAAAATTATTTCTTGAAACATATAACCGCATTAAGAAAAATTTCCATAATATGTTCAGGCGTCTTTTCGGCGGCGGCCGCGCGGAATTGCGTCTTTCAGATCCGAACCATGTGCTTGAATCCGGCATCGAAATTCTTGCTCAGCCTCCGGGAAAGAAATTGGAGCATTTAAGCCTGCTCTCCGGCGGCGAATGTTCAATGACAGCCGTCGCGCTTCTTTTCGCGACATACATGGTAAAACCAAGCCCGTTCTGTTTGTTAGACGAAATCGACGCCGCTCTTGATGAACAGAATGTCGGGCGTTTCGTGCATCTTCTCCGCGAGTTCAGCGACACAAGCCAGTTTATCGTCATTACACATAACAAAAAAACCGTTGCCGGAACAGGCACGCTTTTGGGCGTCACCATGGAAGAATCCGGCGTTACTAAATTGATCGCCGTACGTATTAAAAACGAAGAGCTTGATATTGAAGACTCGCCTCCGCCTCAGAGTGAATTGTGGGACGCGGACGGCAAATTTGAAGAAGAGGATGTTCCTCCTGAAGAAGGCATGGAACTGCCAATCGGCGTTAATGATCCGAAAAAGGTAACGCAGGAGCAGTTAAGACCGATTAGATCGCGGGTGAAGAAGGATTGAAGGATTTAATTATTCATTTTCCATTACATCAACTAAATAAGAATAATTAAATTCCTTACTTTTAGCGATTTCTACTGACCATGTAATATTATCATAAATAACATTACTTCTTGCTGTAAAATAAGCAGGATAGTTGACACCGCTTTTTATTTGACTGCCTTCCTTTAAATAATCAGACATTTCCGGTTCAAAATTCCAGGTTAAGCCGTCATCGAAAAAAAATTTTTTTAAAATTAAATCACCTATGCTAATTGTCGCAAATCCAGCGCCTGTTCCATTGAACAACAAAGTCATTTTATAACTTATTTCAACAGGGGCATATTGCACTTCTGACGTAAATTGCGGTTTTGAAGATAATGAAACGCTGGTTTGAGTATCGTTAATGTTTAGTTTTATATCTCCAAAAAAGAAAATACCATTGTCCGCAATGCAATCTGTCTCTAATAATATTGGTATATTATCTTGAGTTTGTGTTTCACCCTCTTTAGTCAGGAAAAAAACTGCGTAAATTTTATATTTATGATTAGCCTGCACAAAAGGCAAAATTAATGTATGTGTTTTTTTAAGCCGTTCTATTTCCTGTATATCTTTAATATACGCATAATTGCTTGTTCCATCATAATAATTTGCAGGACTATCCTTACCGCCCCAATCAGTGTATTCAATATAAACCCAATTTGTATTTGTTGGAATGTTGTCAAAATGCAGGCTTATACCTTCTGGTATTGAAATGGCTTTTAGTCTAATATCTTCTCTTATGGATTGCGTTTCACCTACGGTACAACCGAAAAGAACTAAAAAAAGAGCTATATTTAAGCAGATTTTCCACTGAATTTTGAAGTTTTGCATGAATTTCTTCTCCCAATCTACGATACTATAATGTCGGATGTTTTATAATAAAAATATTACTTATTTTACTAAAATCTGTACACTCAGAATTAAATGTACTTCTTCATCTCCATGAGCGCCGACAACTTCTTCTTTGCGCGGGTGTACCATTAAATCCATTGCTTCAAGGGGAATGGCGCTCAGCAGGATAGTGCCGGCATTAGGTAAAACAAGAGCTTCGCAAGTGGTGCTTCGGTTTTTCTATAAAAAAGGTATTGATCATTTTCTCCCAATCCTCTAAACTTTAACCTTAAACCAGTTCATAAGACCTTTTAAGGAGAAGATATAATGAAACGAACTTATCAACCCAGTAAAGTAAAGAGGAACCGTAAATTTGGGTTCCGGGCCCGCATGAAGACAAGGGGCGGGCGGCTTGTTTTGAAGCGCCGACGGGCAAAAGGACGGATTAAGCTTTCTGTCGCTGACGAGAAGAAACCCTATTAGTGTTGAGTTTGAGGAACGCAGCTTTCATTTTGAGAGCTTTAAGCGGGAAGAGCATTTAAAGAGAAGAAATGAGATTCGGGAGGTTTTTGGCAAGGGTATTCAGCATAGTTGCAAGGGCGCTAAGCTTTTTATAAAAAAAAACGATTTGCCGTATAACCGTATTTGTTTTACAACTTCCAAAGGGTTAAAAAACGCAGTTGCCAGAAACCGCGCCAAACGTCTTGGCAGGGAAGCTTTCAGATTGATGAAGCATCGTCTTGAAAGCGGTTACGACCTGATCCTACTGGTTTACCCCGAACCTGATACAACAACCCTTTCTGACAGGGAAAGACAGCTTGCTTCTCTTTTTAAAAAAGCCGGTTTATTGAAATGAAATATATTTTGCTTGGATTGATTAAATTTTATAAATACGCGATTTCTCCGTATCTTCCGTCTTCATGCAGGTATTATCCTACCTGCTCGACTTATGCTTATGAAGCGGTCAAAAAGCACGGTGCTCTGCATGGAAGTATTCTGGCTGTCAAACGGATTTTGCGCTGCCATCCCTTTCGTGCCGGAGGCTATGATCCGGTGCCTGAATTATTAAAAAGACGTATTAATATACAATAAGGAAGTTTAATGGAAAAAAATACAATTTTAGCTATCGTGCTCTCTACAGCGGTTCTGATAATTTCATTTATTATACAGGGAATCTTTTTCGCGCCGAAAGCGCCGGTTGCGAACACGCAAACTCCCGCTGTAACAGCGCCTGATTTTTCACAGCAAAGCAGTACGCAGCAAAGCAACACACAGCAGGACAGCGCACAGCAGAGCAGCGGTTACGATTATCTTCGTGAAAACGCTTCGCCGGGGACAGCCGCTTCTATTTCAACGCCTGCTCAGGAAGAGCAAACGCCGCGGGAAAATGTTTTATCCGCCGGTTTACAGGAAGTGATTCCTTATCAGGAAGTTGTAATTGAAACGGAGCTGTTGATCGTTACATTAACCAACACCGGCGGCGATATGATTTCATGGAAATTAAAAGAGCATCTGGATAATAATGAAAATGTCGATATGATTTTTTCCGGTACCGGCAATACGCGGGCGTTTTCGATCGCGTTTGGCGATCTTGACGCTCAGCCTGTTTCGGAAAATTTTCTTGTAAATCAAATAACGCCGTACATCGTTGAATTCAGCAGGGACTTTATAATCAATACATACGGCATGGAAGAAAAATTCAAGCTGATTAAACGCTACGAATTCAAACCAAACGAATATATGTTTGAGTTAGCGATAACTCTTGACGGAGGATTTTCAAAGAACAGTTTTAATTTCTTCGGCAATGCCTATACACTGTCATTCGGTCCGCAGATTGGGCCGAAGTTTAACAAGCTCGATAGGCATTACGAGTACCGTCAATATTTTACATTCATAAACGGAAAGAGGAAAAACGCGAAATTAAACGAAGTGATTGACACCCGTCCGGCGTGGGCGGCGATTACCGGAAAGTACTTCACCTTTATCTCGATTCCCTATCTTGCGCAATATAAAATGAATTTTTCTGAGAGAGCGGAGCCCGGATTGAATACCGCTTCGAGATTATATATCCAGCGTCCTGCCGCGAATATTTCCAAGATTGAGGATATGTACCGTTTTTATCTTGGACCCAGATCGCAAAACGCGCTGGTTCATTACAATAACGGAAAGAACGGTTTTGACATTAAGGACGCTAACCTTATCAAGGTTTCCAGCACAAACGGATTTTTAGCGCCTCTTGAGACCGTGCTTAAATGGCTTCTGGTTATGTTCTACGGTATTGTAAAAAATTACGGTATCGCGATAATCCTTCTTACGCTGCTGATAAAAATCCTTTTCTTCCCGTTAACAAAAAAAGGGTCGGAAGCGACATTGAGAATGCAGGCGCTTTCACCCAAAATTAAAGAGCTTCAGGACAAATACAAAACCAACCCTCAAAAATTACAAACGGAAATGGCAAATCTTTACAAACAGGAAGGTTACAATCCGCTTTCCGGGTGCCTCCCCATGCTGCTCCAGCTTCCGATTTTTATCGCAATGTACAGCTTGTTCAACAATCACTTTGACCTGCGCGGCGCGATGTTTATTCCGGGATGGATACCTGATCTTTCCGCCCCGGAAGCAATCTGGAATTTCCCCGGCGATTTCAGACTGCCGATACTCGGATGGACAGCGTTAAGAGCATTGCCGTTTATCTATGTCGGCTCTCAATTATTATACGGCAAGGTTACTCAGATGCCGGGACAGCAGTCACAGGCGCAGATGAAAATGATGCTGTACATCATGCCGATTGTGTTCTTCTTTATACTATACGATGTGCCGTCGGGTCTTTTGGTCTACTGGATTTTCTCGAACCTTCTCACTCTTGTTCAGCAGGTGATTATAAATAAATATATAATAAAAAAACGCGCGGCGGCTCAGGCGGCAGAACCTGAACCTGTTATTACGCGCCCGTCAGGCGCGGCGCCGAAAAAGAAAAAGAAATAATAATTTTTAGGAGATGTATATGGAATTCGAATTTGAAGGCCGGACCGAAAAAGAAGCGATTGACAAGGCGGCTGAAGAACTGGGACTTGCGAAAGATGATTTTGATGTTGAGATTTTGGAAACTCAAAAAACAGGGTTATTTAAAAAAGGTTATGTGAAGATACGCGTTCACACGGGAACTTTCGGTTCACGGCGTGAACAGACAAGTAATTACGATTCCGGCGACAGGCAGCCGATGCCAAAACGGGAAGCGGTTTTCGGGGAGCCTGGGCCTCAGAATGAATTTGAACAAAAAATGATTGATTTTACTTCCGGCCTTGTCGAGCGTATGGGGTATCCGGGAAAGGTTACAATTCTGTTCCGTGAAAAATTCAAACTGGGCATCAAAATTGATTCGAATCATTCATCAATACTGATTGGGAAAAAGGGAAAAAATCTTGACGCTATTCAATCGCTGTTGAATATCTACGCAGGCAGGCTTGGAAAGGAAAATGTAAGGATCATTCTGGATACGGAAAATTACAGAATCCGTCATGAAGAGTCTCTTGTTCGCCAGGCTTACAGTGTCGCGGAAAAAGTCAGAGAAAGCCGCGGCTCAATATTACTCGAACCAATGAACCCCTTCGACAGATGGTTAATCCACACCACCTTAAATGACATCGGTGATGTTGAAACCAAAAGCGAAGGAGATGGTTTATATAAACAGGTAAGGGTATTTTATCGTGGGTTTAAATAAAAGAGCGTTTTTATTAGTTTTTCTTCTCTTTCTTTCCGTTTCGCTGGTTTCTGCTGTGCCGTTGGAAAATCTGGTCTCTGCGGCACATGTGCAGCAATTACGCGCTGCAGCACGTGAAAGCGGCAATCTGATTGTTCAAACGCATTTCCGTAACACCGCCCCCGTGTTGATGCCGCAAAACAGTGATTTACAAAGAATAGTTTCAACAGCGCGGAACACTCTTAACCCCAATATAATAGTTGAATCGCTTTGTCTGTACAAAAAGCCGGAGAAGTATCATACTTCCTCCGGCAGTTGGGATAATGCGCAGCGAACCGGTGTTTTTAATCAAACGCTTGCTCTCAGCACATTGACGGGAATACAGTACTATTCCGCCAGCCGTTCCGAAATGCGCACATTTTACGAATTCTCCGGCGTGATTGACGGGCCGCAGACTAAAAAGCCTGTCCCCGATCCGGTTTACGCGCAGCCTGCGCCTCTGACTCTTCACGCGAGGCAGACCGATCTTACTTTCGGAGACAATATTTACAAGTATGAATACACCGTTTCAAAAGACGCGATTATTTTCACTCAGGAAAATGTAACGGCATTGAGCGTGGTAATCCCCGTAATTGGAAAGGGAAACCTCCGCTCTGTAATGGCGGTGATTGACTGCGGTGATTCGATTCTGATTTACGCTGTATCAATGGTAAACGCGGTTTCGATTCCGGGTTTTCGCGACCGGATCAGCAATTCTTTCAATTCACGCGCCGAAGCCGTATTAAAATGGTTCAGCGGACGGCTGGAGAAAGAGATATTTAAGTAAAAAATTATCCGTTACTGCAATCTCCCGATTATGTCGGCGATTACTTTTTCCGCGCTGTCGTAGGAGACCTGACAGGTGCCGACCTGTTTGTGACCGCCGCCGCCGTAAAGCAGCATGACGGAGCCGATATCGGTCGTGCAGGTACGGTTTATGATGCTGTATCCTGCCGTTATAGCGACATTGGATTTATTACGGCCGTCAACAACCCAGACAGAAACATTTTGTTCGGGATAAAGCGTATAAATGACGAATCTGTTGCCGGCATAAATTATATCCACGCCGCGAAGATCAACATAAATTACATTACCGTCAACTTTTGTATGTTCCTTTACCATCTGCTTAAAAAGATCAGCTTGTTGATAATATAAGTCTATACGCTCTTTTACGTCAGGTAACTGCAATATTTCGGTAATAGATTTTTCGGCGCAGGCTTTGGCAAGAATCATCATTAAATCATAATTGCTTACGGAAAAATTGCGGAAACGGCCGAGACCTGTGCGGGGATCCATCATAAATCCTAAAAGAATCCAGTCCTTTGGATTAACAATTTCTTCTGTGGATAGATTGCCCGAATCGACTTTATTGACGAAATGGATCATTTCTTCGAATTTGCTCAATTTGGAGCCTCCGCCGTAATAGTCAAAGATTACTTTAGCGCAGCTTGGAGCTTGTTTGGATACGCCCTCAAAATAGGCGTCCTTGCCCAATCTTTCTGATTCACTGGAATGGTGGTCAAACCAGAGCTTACAGCCCTTGATATAGGGAATATTAGCTAGAATATCATTATCTGTCGCATCAACCAAACCATCCTGAATATCCTTCGGATGGACAAATTTCCACTCATCAATTAAACCTAAATACTGCAATAATGCCCCGCAAGCCAGTCCGTCAAAGTCTGATCTGGTAAGTAATCTCATAGTAAACCGTCCTTTAAAATATTATCCTTACTATATATTATAACATATTTTTTCAGGATTGCTAAGAAAAAAGTAATAAAAAACATCATTAGATAAAGAAAATTGTTATACAAACCTCTCAAATAGCGTCTTTTAACATAATACCGCCCTTGAAAAATCTAAAAAAACGAACTATAATTACCATAAATGCAAGTTAAAGATACTTTGACCTCCTTATCCAGGGTTTTGACTCTTTCGGGCAATGAAGGCGCCAATAAAGTTTTTATTGACATTATTTTAAGAGAAGATATCCCCATTATATGTATAAATAAAAGCTCTAAAAAGAAAAGGCTGATGCCTTTCAAGGTTTTAAATGATAATAAGGAGAATTTTTGGGAACATGGCAGTGTTTGGGAATATTATCTTTCCGAAGAGTATGTAAAAAAAATCCATGAAATTGCGAATGATACATCAGGCGTATGGAATAAAAAACATGACGCCAAAAAAGAAGATATCGATATCGAAGATTCGGGGCAGAATAGTTACGGATCGGATTATCAGCACTACGCGGATATGACTAATGAAGAGAGGATCGAATGTCTTAATAATGATAAAAAGCGCTTAAACGATCTTCTTTCGCAGAAAAACAGGGATGAGTCGGCCATAACGGAAGCCCTTGTCGATACAACCAAAGACGCCGCGATGATTAACCATGCCGCCCTGGAAGAAGCTCTGCATCTTGCAGATGATGAAGCAAAAAAGCTGACTCAGGAAATGGTCGATTCCACAAACGAAATGGTAAAATCATCAGCTCAGCTTCTTTCCGAAGATGTTTTAAATAATGAATTGATGAATGCCCTTGTGGAAAAATCCAACGGCACAATTGTTCAGCATATGACGCGTGTTTACCTTAACGGTATCTCTTTTCTTACTTTTTACAACAATTTGGTATCGACATCCAGCGCGATTCAAAAACTCCGCATTTTATTTCAAAAAAAGTTCCGCAAGATGTATCATACTCTGCTTCCCCACCTTCCTGTTGACAGTATCAATCTGGAGCGGGTATTTTACGGCGGCATGAGGGCAATCACCCCCGACCTGTATTTTAAGTGGGCTGTCGGTTTTCTAATTCATGATATCGGGAAAGCGTCCGCTGTTGAATATCATGAAGGCGGCGGAAATTACGATCGTTCGATTGTTATAGATCATGTTAAGCAGGGTTACAGAGCTATCATGACCAAAACAAATTACCCGATGGAAGCAAGCCTTATAACCGGGTATCATCATGAATACTACGGAGACTCCGCAGGTTACGGATATTTTCGCGCGTATCTTCAGCAGTATAAAAAAGTTAATCCTGCGGCAAAGCAGGATTATTGCATCACTTATGAATTGGAGCCGATTCTTGATTATCAGGCTCTCGCCTACTTCCCCGCGAAAGTTCTGGAAATAATTGATGTTTACGACAGTTTAACAGACCCAAACCGCGTTTATAAAAAACCCATGGCGCCGATGGAAGCTCTGGATATGATGCGCCATGAGTTTGTCGAAAAACATTTAAAAATTGATCCCATCCTGTTTTATATCTTTGAGTTATATATTAAAGAGCAGCAGGAAAAGCAGTAAATAACCTCAACTCATAAACGATTTTTTTAAAAGTTCCATATCAAGTTCAGGGTACACAGGATACTTTGCCATTAGCGCGTTTACGCGGGCAAGAACATCGCTTTTAACAGCCTGATCAATTATATATTTCGCCTTGCTTTTCTTTGACGGATCTTTTGTGTCCTGTGCCTGCGATGTCCCCTTGATCACGGCCGCGATTAAAGCGCCTATCTCTTCCATTTCGGAAGACCCCATGCCAAGCGTGGTAACGGCTGCGGTTCCTACTCTGATACCCGAAGTGTACCACGGGCCGTTGGGGTCATTGGGAAGGCTGTTGCGGTTAAGAGTTATGCGGCACTCATGAATGGCGCTTTCCGCCTGCCGTCCTGTTATTCCGGCTTTATGAACATTGACAAGGAGCAGATGGTTATCGGTGCCGCCTGTCAGCACTTCAAGGCCGTTTTTCATGCACGAAGAAGCGAGCGTTTTGCAATTGTCAACGATGCGCTGAGCGTACTGCCTGAACTCCGGCGTGGACGCTTCGCGGAAAGCGACAACCTTTGACGCGATGATGTGGGGGAGAGGTCCGCCCATTGTCAGCGGGCAGCCTTTATCCAGCGCGTCGGCAAATTCGTTTGTGGAAAGAACCAGACCGGCGCGCGGGCCGCGAAGAGTTTTATGCGTCGTGCTTGTGACAACGTGCGCCCACTGTACCGGATCGTATTCGCCGGTAAAAACCTTGCCCGCTACAAGACCGGCGAAGTGAGCCATGTCGACCATGAAGACGGCTCCGGCTTTATCAGCGATCTCCCTCATCCTTTTAAAATTGATCTTTCGCGGGTAGGCGGAATATCCTGTCAGAAGAATTAATGGGCGGATATTCATCGCCTGCTTTTCAATTTCGTCATAGTCAAGAAGACCGTTTTCTTTGGAAACCGAATAACTGTGAACGTCGAACATCCGCCCGGAAAGGTTGTGGCGGTAACCGTGGGTTAAATGCCCGCCGGAATAGTAATCCAATCCGAGGAGGCGCTGGTTTCCAAGTTCGGCACGCAGGCTGTCCCATTGTGATTTTTCAAGTTTGTAGAGGTTTGTCTCGCCCAATTTTTCAAGTACTTTATTTTCTACGCGGGTACTGAGAATTGCCCAGTAAGCGAGAACATTCGCGTCAGCGCCGCAGTGAGGCTGCACATTAGCGTACTGCGCTCCAAAAAGCTTGCGCGCTTCTTCGGCTGCCAAAGTTTCGATTGCATCGACATTTTCATTGCCCGCGTAAAAACGGTGATTAGGAACGCCCTCGGCGTATTTATCGGTCAGTAGATTTCCCATGGCAAGCTGTACCGCCATGGAGCAGTAATTTTCGCTTGCGATTAGCTTGACGCGCTTGCGCTGGTTTTCCAGCTCTCTTACTATTGAATAGGCAATTTCCGGGGCTGATTTGGAAATTTCTGTCAAAGCGCAAAGATACGCTAATAAGCCTGTATTAATTTTATCCGGCGAAAAATCGCCTTTTACGGCGGATGAAAGATATTCCGCAACAGGGTTTGAATTCATAGATAGAGTATAGCAATTTGACAGGGTTTTTAAAAGTGGTATCAGATACATGAAATGAACTGAATTTTGGAAAATGCGAATAATTGCAATAATCTCAATTTAATAGTAAAATAACTAATGCAATATTGGAAAAACGCCCTTTTGGGTTTTGCCGCCGCAGCAGTTTTTACTATTTTATATCTGGTCGGCGTATTAAGCGCTTTGGAAGATCGCCTTTACGATTTCTTTCTCGGCTTCAGGGTAAATCGGGAACATATTGACGACATTGTTTTTCTTGATATTGACGATCAGGCGATTGCGTATTACGGTGTGTTCCCCTGGCCCAGATCAATTCCCGCTGACGGGCTTTTGCGTTTGAAAGAATACGGAGCAAGGGCCGGAATTTTTGATATCGAATATATCGATCGCGGTCCTCAGGGAATAGACAGTTTGTATCTTGAAAACGGACTTGGAAATGATTTTCAGCGGAGTTTTCAGGAAGTCTCTTCCGCAACCCAGGAAATGCTTTCAGCTGTTCAGGCAGGGCAGATCAGCCGTTCTGATATAGGGGATTTTGCCAAAGAACTTTTATCGCTGATTAACAGAGAGCAGCATAGCCTTTACTCTAATGCGCAGAATATTGCGCGTAACAATGATATTTATCTGGCGCAGGCGCTGGCGCTTTACGGACATAGCTGGACTACTCTCAATCTTCGTGATTTTCGTCTGGATGGCGAACAGGCACAGAGGCGCATGATTGCGCAGGAATTATTTTCTTACCCTGTAGAATATTCACATAACGCCGTCCTCGGCGCCGGTTTTATTGATATTCTTCCGACATTGCCGATGTTTGCGGAATCTTCAAAAGGCGCGGGATTTACCAATGTCGAGATTGACAATGACGGCGTGAGGCGGCGCGTTTATCTTGCGCAAAATATTGACGATCACTGGTATCTTCAGCTTGCCTTCGCTCCTCTGATTAATTATCTTGATAACCCGGAAATAATTCTGGAAAAATCAAAAATGACAATTAAACAGGTAAAATTTCCCGACGGTAAAGTTAAAGACATTGTCATTCCGCTGGATCACAAAGGCAGAATGATGCTTGACTGGCCGAAAAAAGATTATTATCAAAGTTATACCCATATTTCCTTCGCGAATTTCTGTCTGTTAGACGATATTGAAACGGAACTTGAAAAATACAACCGTATTCTTATTGATGCCGGTTTTCTTGATTTTGTGCAGTTTGATTCCTCATTATCGGTCATTCCGGGACTTCTTATGGAAATCAGAGAAATTTTTGACGCTGCGCGTACATTAAGATCTTCCGCTATGGAAAATACAGACAATGATTCATTTAATGACTTTATCAAATACCGCAATTATGCCCATGAATTATTGGATGAATTTCTGGAATTGGATGCGGCGGCAAAGGTGACAGCAATAGCGGAAAGGACGGTAATTGAAGCTCCCCAATACGCGGAGTATTTTTATGAAGAAGCTGAGTATATTGTTCAGCTAATTGATGCGATTGATATTAATCTGAATCGTCACAGGGAAATAACTTCTTTTAATGATAAAACGTTACGTGACAAATTTGTCATAATGGGACGCGTTGATACGGGAACTACCGATTACGGCGCAAATCCGTTTTTTGGAAAGTATATTAACGTCGGCACTCACGGAGTTGTGTTGGATACAATTTTGTCGGAATCATTTATTATTCCCATAAAACTAATCTGGATCATTCTGTTTATGCTGATTTTCACTCCGCTGTTTTTCACGCTGACAACGAATCTTGCGCCTGTTCTCCGCGCGTCTGTCGGTTTTGGCGCTGTAATAATTATATTTGCCGCTTCCATTATTATTTTCAGTTATTCCGGAGTTTTTATGGGACCTCTCGGAATAACTCTGGCAATGATAAGCGCGATTATTATCCGCGAAATAATTTCTTACGCGGGTTCGGAAAAAGAAAAACAGTTTATCAGGACAGCTTTCTCTACATACGTTTCCAGCGATATAGTTAAGGAAATTATTTCCGATCCTTCACGGCTGCAATTGGGCGGGTCAAAACGTCACATGACAGCAATCTTCACCGATGTTAAAGGTTTTTCTACTATCTCAGAAACGCTCGGCGATCCGCAGAAACTTGTCAGCCTGTTAAATAAATATCTAAGCGCAATGAGCGATATTATTCTTTCCGAGAAAGGAACAATTGATAAGTACGAAGGAGACGCGATTATCGCGTTTTTCGGCGCGCCTCTTGATTTACCGGATCATGCGTTACGCGCATGTATTGCGGCTATCAACATGAAAAAACTTGAAATCGGGCTTAACGAAACTATAAAAGAGCATAATCTTTCGCCTATGCCGCTTGTTACGCGCATCGGTATTAACACAGGCGACATGGTAGCAGGCAACATGGGCACCGCTAATAAAATGAATTACACAATTATGGGCAATGCGGTTAACCTGGCGGCGCGTCTTGAAGGGGTAAACAAACAATACGGAACCTGGATTCTCGCGTCCGAAAATACAGTCCGCGAAACAGGTCAACATCTGTTGTACCGAAAACTTGATCGCGTCCGTGTCGTCGGTATTACAGAGCCGGTACGCCTTTGTGAACTTATTGATATGGCTGATCTTGCGAGCGAACAGGATAAAAAACTGGTTACGATTTTCCACGAAGCTCTTGATCTTTTTGAAAAGCAAAACTGGAAATCTGCAATCGGCGGTTTTCATGAGGCTCTTTCAATTAAATCAGATGACGAGCCTTCAAAATTATATCTTGATCGCTGTGAAAAATTCATTACCGCTCCGCCTAAGGATAACTGGGATGGAGTGTATAATATGACATCGAAATAAATTACCCTCTTTAAACAAGGTATAAAATTATGCTACCATAATACGCAAGGAGCAAAATATGGCAAACGCAAAAATCCCTGTCGGAATTCTGGGCGCTACCGGTATGGTTGGGCAGCAGTATATCTCTCTTCTCAATGATCATCCGTGGTTTGAGGTTCAATACGCGGCGGCATCTCCCCGCAGCGCGGGAAAAAAATACGAAGAGGCTGTTGCGGGAAGATGGCAGTTGTCAAAAACATATTCACCTCATGTGGGAAGCATCGTAGTTGAAGACGCTAACGATGTTAGCCGCGCAGTTGCGGCTTTTAAAAAAGGCGGGTGTTCGTTTGTTTTTTCGGCGCTTGAAATGAGCAAAGATGAAACCCGCGCTCTTGAGGAAGAATACGCGAAAGTCG
>Ga0209755_10005388_pt1 | contig 14581 bp, 9 predicted proteins | sample TergutCo191P1_FD_187301 | JGI IMG/M metagenome (GOLD analysis project Ga0209755, IMG submission 187301) | Cornitermes sp. P1 segment gut microbial communities from Petit-Saut dam, French Guiana - Co191P1 (SPAdes) (version 2) | ecosystem: Host-associated > Arthropoda: Insects > Digestive system >... | reverse complement strand
GGCAGCACCCTTTTTGTCGGGAATTTTATCCCAAGGCGGTGAACTCTGAACTCTATCCGCTTCTTGCAGTGTATTTTAATTATTACGTTTCAAGCAACAACTAAAATACAAACATTATTATACGAGGGCGGTGACAAAACGAAAATCCTCATTGATTCCCCTAAGAGTCCACGTTCGGTTAGGGAGATTCCTATTCCTTCTTTTATATCCCCTTTGCTACGAAATTTTGCAGGTTATGGTCACGCACATTTTTTGGCAACGTGCGAGGCTGATTTTATAGAACCCCGCACCATGCAGAACCACTTTGCGAAAATCATAAGGCAGGCCAATATTGCGGATGCCAATTACCACGCCCTCCGCCACACATTTGCCACCCGTTGTATTGAGGCTGGAGTGGATATAAAATCCCTCAGCGAAATGCTCGGTCATGCCAACGTAAACATTACACTAAATCGATATGTCCATTCTTCGTTGGAACAGAAGCGCAAAGGGATGAAAAAACTGGAACAGCACATCGGAAGCAAGAGTTAATTCTCGTCAAGATTATGGTCAAAGAGCCGTGCAATTTGCTTATTTAGCGGATTTGTACGGCTTCTTTCGTCAAGGAAGATACTTTACGAAACTATGAGGGAGGTAATTGGGGTGATTATAATAATATGTACTTAGATAATAATTGTAATGCTTTTCTCATGTTTAACTTCATTGAAAGCTAGGTAAATTGCATGGCTCTGAATCTATTCGTGCATACTTAATCGACTAATTGAGCTTGTCGTGTAATTACTGTCACCCAGAGGATTAATATGCAACACCACCAACAGTCTAGGATGTTTATATAATCAGCACCACCCAATAAAAGGAGGAAAAATCCATGAAAAAAGAACTTTTCAAGAAATTCACAGCAATTTTACTGACCCTAATTATGACACTTAGTGTGATGCCTTTTTCGGCAATGGCTAATGTAGCACCCACCGATGAAAGTGGCAGTGAAATTGTTTCAATTACGCCAGCCTCCGCAGCCATTCCAAATGGACTCGGCCTTGGTCATCTGTTAAGAGGTTTTAACACATTGGCCGATACGCCAGCGGAACGAGTGCTTCTTGTCGAAAACTTGATTCCGAGGCAAATATTCCGAGGCGACACTTTTGAAGTTTTCCGCGACTTAGGTTTTTTGAACTTAAACACGACAACCGCAGGGGAAACTAGAATAAATTCAGGAAGAACGATGTCTGAATATATCCACGATACGACAAGGGGCGGAGGCTTTAGTCTAAATGCCGAAGTAAGTGTAAGGGCGAACGTAGGCGTAGTTAAGACTACTGTAAAATCTCGCATTGAAGAAAAATTTGAACACATTAACAGAAATATTATGCATGAAACAACGAGTGAATTACATTTTGGTATGTTGCAATGGATGCGACAAGGGATTTATACTGTTGACTTCAATGCCATTCCAAACGACCTCTTACAAGCACAATTAGATGATACATTTAGACAAAATTTATTAACAATGCCGCCTAGCGTACTGTTCGAAAGATACGGTACGCATATTCTGACTCAGTATTCAGCAGGTGGTTGGGTGGAGTCTGTTATTCATTCTTTTGATGAATCGGTTCATCGTGATGTGCAAACTACAAATGAACTAACTGGTACAATAATAGCCATAAATAATGCAAGGAACTCCCAATATGCCAGCAGTTCGAATCTTTTTGCTTCATCAAGATTTTTCGGTGGTGGCGGTGGTGCAATAACGTCTACTCAAGAAGCCGTAGTGCAAGGTGCAATAGACCAATGGCTTAATCGATTTAATCGTACTGACTGGTGGGTTGAAGCTGAAATACTAACAATACCAGATTCGCAAATCCATACAGATGTTGTTGGAATATGGGAATTACTTCCCATCGAAAACAGAACTCGATATAATGAGCTTGTTCAATACTTTATACAAGAAACGCTCAAAAGAGATATGATGTTCTTGGGCGACTTTTTTTACAACGACCCTATACTAAACGCATCAGATGCACATATTGTGTCGAATGTTTCTAGCTTGCCTCATTTAAGAGGCACTTCAGATAGCATTCCTGCGAATGTTATGCGTGTTAATACACTTGCAGAATTAAACACCGCATTGGCGAATGGAAGAGCGGTTCGGGTAGGTAATCAAGAACTATTACGGGCGGCATTGTCGGGAGGCGCAGCTACTGCTGGTAGATATGTTGCGTTAGACCGCAATATTGCATTGACAGGAGCATGGGTGCCCATAAATGACTTCCGTGGTACGCTTGACGGAAACGGATTCAGCATAACTGGATTGTTTACCGACGGCACTCATCAAAATTCAGGGCTTTTTGGAAGCATTGGAAGCAATATGACGATTAGAAATCTCAATGTTGAGATATTTGGTGGTGTAATCAGACAATCCTCTAATAATACCAGTGGCACGATTGATGTTACTAGAACAACTGGTGTGAAGTCGACTTCGCATGACCGTGAACGTAATAGAGCGGGTGGGCTAATAGGGCTAGTAACTGGAGGGACTATAGTAATAGAAAATACTTCCGTAACTGGTGGTGTTGTATATGCGCACACTCGAAGAGGCGGCACTGGAGGTCAACACACAAGGTCACATGCTGGAGGTCTAATTGGCACAGTTAATGGAGGAAATGTAACAATCGAAACTAGCTTTGTTTCGAGTGATGTTATTGCTACAGCATCGGCTAACAGCACAGGTGCGCCTGCCTCAAATGCTTTTGCAGGTGGAATTATCGGATATGTAAGTAGCACAGTCACAATAAGAAACAGCCATGTTGCAAGTAACGAAATATTTTCTCGCTCATGGAGACGTTTATCCACAGGAACCAGTCGTGCAGTTGCAGGGGGATTTATAGGGCAAAGAGAAAGCGGCACAGTGACGCTTTCTGATTTATATTTGTGTACTCCACGCGATAGAATACACACAAGCCGTAGTGGGGGTGTTTCGGGTCAACGAACGAGTCAAAGTGGAAATTTCGTTGCACGGGGTGGAGCCGCTTCTCAGTTGCGCTGTTTTACTAGAGAAGAAGTTAATAATAACCGCTCGCTCATTAACCCTTGGCTCTCGTCTACTATTTGGACTTTAGATGGCGAATGTTGCCTTCAAGGCGAATGTCACCCCAGTCTTGCCCGCACTACACGTCCTGAGTTCGCAGTAATTCTCCCTAATAGCGCACTGTCTTTTCAACAAGGACATATTCTTCCTCGAAATATATCTGAAGTCATTCGAGTGTTTTATACGGATAATCTGACTGGCTACAGAGAAATTACGAGAAATGTAACTATGCTCTATGATTTCAGTTCACCTGGGCAGGGGCATATTACAGTTGTTTATTTTTCCGCAAACGGCATCCATACAAGTCGCATACCTGTAACTGTATATGCTCCGAACATTAGAAGTGTTGAATTGATTCCACCTATTAGAACACGGTATTCATTGGGCGAGCCGTTTGACATTTATGGACTCGCATGGAGGGTTGTATATGGTAATGGTGCGATTAGACTTATTGGGCATAGCGATTTGATTGTGAATGTTCCTCCTGACATTACTGCAACAGAAGGGACAAAAATTATCAATGTCACACACGCCAATGCTACATTGGCAGCATTGGTCGATAGAAATTCCTTTACAATCAATGTTGGACCATTCGAGTTGCTCGACATTGCATCTGTCCATATTGGACCATCATTTACAGACCAATATTTTGTTGGCCAAAGATTTAATCCATACGGTTTGACTGTAATGGGTACTTTTTCCGATGGCATCGACAGACCTTTGTCATTTGACGAATTGCGTTTCCGTCCAGATGTTTTCAACTTGGTTCGACAAGAGGCAGTAATAATTGGTCTTAATGATGTTCCAAGTGCTTCATACACGATAAATGTAACTGTATTGCCTGACTCGATTGTTGGCTTTGTGATTGAAAGAATGCCATTCGATGCAGAATTTTTTGAAGGTCACAATCTTGTAACAACGGATTTGAATGGATTTAGCGCAAGGATTGACCGTGCAAGCGGTGATATTTATCGTATAAACGAGAATGACCTCGAAATTGTATTCCCTGTCGATGCGTTAGTCACCCTTGATACATTTGCTAGGTTGCGTTATATATGCAGACGCGGTGGCGAAGATAGGGTATTCGACGATTATACTTTCACAGTAATTCCCGAAGTACAACATGGAATAGAAATAACATCTTTGCCTTATAATCGAATTTATGTTGAAGGTGAGCATTTCAATCCAGCCGGTATGATTGTAGAGCGATTGTTCAACACCAATCGAAGGGAAATTAGTGCAGATTTTATGCTTTCACATGGCGTGTTGCATGTTGACGATTTTGAGGTTAGGGTTATGGACGGAGCGTTCACGGCATATGTTCCTGTACTTGTAAATCCATTGCCAAATATTACTTTGAGTAGAACAGATTTAACAATGCTTGTCGGGGATGAAAATTGGTTGCTGGCAGAGGTCGTTGGCTTGACTGATAGCGACGTGACTTGGACTTCAAATCGACCTGACATCGCATCTGTTGATGAGTATGGATTTGTAACAGCCCTTTCGGAAGGCGTGGCTACAATAACCGCTACAACCATAGAAGGTGGTTTGTTTGCAAGTTGCGTTGTAACTGTTAGGCCTAACACAGTAGCTACTATTTCTACATCCTCTACGTCAGTGTTGGCAGGAAATACAGTGACAGTAGATATTGAAATTGCAAACAATCCTGGGATTACAGCGTTAAGTTTTTACGTTGCGTTTGATGATACAGTTATGACATTAGACAGCGTAGTAAATACAGGTGGTCTTAACGCCCCCATGCACCCAGCAAATGATGGGACTTCGCCTGTAAGATTTACATGGAATGATGCTCTTGCATCTACAGACAATCTGTTTAACGGGGTAATTGCCACCTTGACATTTATTGTATCAGAAGATGCAGATGAAGATGCGTATGAGATTATAATAGAACCTCTTGCGGCTGGTATTTTTAACAGCACACTACAATTGGTTCATTTCTACGCTTTTCATGGAGCAGTCAATGTTATTTCTTACACTATCGGAGATATTAATGATGATGGTGAGATAAATCCAATTGACGGTGCCATTCTAATGCGATTTACGGCTGGATGGGAACTTCCCAATATTATGCCCGGGCTTCAAGGAATAAACACGTTGGCAGCGGACGTAAATGCTGACGGTAATGTAACTCCGGTTGATGGAGCAATTTTATTGCGCCACACATCCGGTTGGCCCGATTTTGCTAATTTACCTTGGATAACCCCGGTTCCGAGTCATCAAATGGTTGGATTTAGTGTGCAACCTTTTAATGCCGCAACAATTCATGTAGGCAACGATTCAGGTGCAGTTGGGGATATAGTACAAATTCCTATTAGCATATCTAACAACCCCGGTATTACTGCCATGAACTTCGATGTTTCATTCAATGAAACATCCTTGCGATTTGAAGGCTTCGTAAATACTGGAGGGTTAAATGCACCGCTGCACCCGACTCACGATGGAACATCACCTATTCGATTCTCATGGAATGATGCGCTTGCTATGACAAACAATATGCATAATGGCGACATTATCATTCTGGAGTTTGAAATACTAAGTGGAGTTTCTGCAACAGAATATGAGATTTCACTTATTACTGTGCCAGGAGGTATTTTCGACTCATTCTTACAGCCTGTTTCTTTCTCCGTTGAAAATGGGTCTGTTTCAATAGAAGGTTTAACCACTTTGTCGCTTAATCCAACGACTGCTGAAATTACATCAAAAAGCGGCTTGGGTTCAACAGCGACAATAGCAGTGGAAGGAACCGCAACAGGAACGATTACAATCACTGATGACGAATTACTTCCTGACTGGATTATTTTAACACCAAATGCTTTTGAAAATGAAATTATTGTAGGACTTGGAGCGAATGTACCCATTACCGCGATAATTGCTTCTTGGACGGTAACAGTAAATAGAGGTGGACAAGCCACGATCTTAACTGTTAGAATTAATATTGACGAAGCAACCTACGCTGTAAACATCAGCGGCACGGCGGCGACACAAACAACAATTAACCCCTCAAGCCCCGTAACGGTGGGAGAAACGGTTACTGTTACAGTAGCTGTACCGGGAGGACAACGGTTCACGAATGCGGCAGGTGGAGCAATCGCAGTAACTGCAACAGGCGTAGGCGATTTCGATTTGACCGTATCTGCCGACAGATTGACTGCAACTGGTTCATTCACAATGCCTGCGGGTGCAGTTGGTTTGACTGTAAATGCTACGTTTGAAAATATAACCTATCCCGTAACCGTTGCATCGGCAGTATCAAGCAATGTAAGCGTAAGTCCAACTGTGGCAGGTGTTGGAGATATAATCACTGTAACCATAGCTCCGCCAATAGGTCAAAGGCTTGCGACAAATGGCATAACCGCAACAGACGTTAGTGTTTTCACAGGAAATACGGCAGGGTCAACATCCGTAACATTTGCAAAAACCGCTGGCGCAACTGAAGTAAATGCAACCTTTGAAGCATTAACTTTCACGCTTGGCGATGTTACAATCAACGATGGCAACCTATCGGGAAGTCCATCTGTTGGAGGAACTGCAACAAGCAATATAACTTTGGGGAATATCATCCCTAGTTTGCCAACCGGAGTAACCGTTACCCTTGCGCCGGGCGGAGAAGGAATCAATGTATCTGGTTCCCGACCCGGAGCAGGTCAACCAGATATTACAGGTACATTTACTGTTAATGCTACTCGCGGAGGCGTTCCTGCTTCCTTCCAGATTACAGTAAATCTTACAGCAGAAACTTTGCCGACATATGCTATATCTGTAAATTCGGCAGTAGCATCTTATGTAAGTGTAAATCCGACATCGGCATCAGCAGGCACAACTATAACCGTAACCATTAACCCGCCAACAGGTCAAAGGCTTGCGGCAAATGGCATAACAGCAACGAACGTGGCTTCTTTTACAGGCAATACAGCCGGTTCGACCTCGGTTACGTTCGTTAAAACCGAAGGTGCGACTGAAGTAAATGCAACCTTTGAAGCGGTAGCTTTTACGCTTGGAAACGTGATTATTAACGATGGCAACCTTTCGGACAGTCCGGCTGTTGGCGGTACGGCAACGGGAGCCATTATGCTAGGAACAATTACTCCTTCTTTGCCTTCTGGTGTCACCATTGCACTTGCACCGGGTGGCGAAGGGATAAATGTCACAGGTATTCGTCCCGGAATCAGTCAACCCGATATAACAGGCACATTTACAGTCAATGCAACTCGTAACGGAGTGCCTGCGTCATTTACACTTAACGTAAACCTTACGGCAGTGGCATTGCCCACTTATTCAGTGACAGCTAATCCTGCGGTAGCTTCCTATGTCACCGTTAGCCCAACAACAGCAACGGTTGGAACAACAATCACCGTAACGATAACGCCGCCGTCAGGTCAAAGACTTATTGCCAACGGTGTTACGGCAACAGGAGTGTCTGTATTTACAGGCAACACGGTTGGTTCAACATCTGTCACGTTTGCAAAAACTGCTGGTGCAACCGTTGTAAACGCTACGTTTGAAAACATCCCGCCGGGCAACTACGCTGTAACCATAGCAGGTACAGCGGCGGTACAAACGGCAATTAGCCCGGCAAGCCCTGTAACTGCGGGGCAAACTGTAGCGGTAACAGTAACTGCACCAAGCGGACAAAGATTCACAACGGCAGCAGGTGGAACAATCGCAGTATCAGCAACAGGTGTGGGCGGTTTTAATTTGACCGTATCAGCCGACAGGCTAACCGCAACAGGTTCATTCACAATGCCTGCGGGTGCAGTTGGTTTAACAGTGAACGCCACATTTGAAAATCTGCCACCGGGAAGCTACGCCGTAACAATTAGCGGGACAGCGGCAGCGCAAACTGCAATCAGCCCACTTAGCCCCGTAACGGCAGGTCAAAATGTAAGCGTGACTGTAACCGCACCGGGTGGGCAAAGATTTACAACAGCGGCAGGTCAAACAATCGCAGTAATTGCAACAGGAGTAGGCGGTTTCAATTTGACCGTATCTGCCGACAGACTAACCGCAACAGGTTCATTCACAATGCCTGCAAGTGCAGTTAGCTTGACTGTAAACGCTTCGTTTGAAAATATCCCTGCTCCAACCTACGCTGTAACCATTAGCGGAACAGCAATGGCACAAACGGCAATTAGTCCACTTAGCCCCATTGCGGCGGGTCAAAATGTAACTGTGATTGTAACTGCTCCGAGCAGCCAAAGATTTGCAACGGCAGCAGGCGGAACAATCGCAGTATCAGCAACAGGCATGGCAGGGTTCAACTTGACCGTATCTGCCGACAGGCTAACGGCAACAGGCTCATTCACAATGCCTGCGAACGAAGTTAGTTTGACCGTAGATACTACGTTTGAGCCACTCCCGCCAACAATTTTGGTAAGTGTAACCACTCCTTCTTCACTAAGCGTTACATTTCCACAAGCGACATCGGGTGATTGGGGATTGCCGGCAACTGTGAATATAGTTGTTGACCCTGCTGGGTTGCCAAACACAGCTAATGTGTCATGGGGTGCGCCCATCGGATTTGACCCCGTAGCAACAACTGCACAAACGGTTACGTTCTCAGGAACTGTAACATTGCCGATAGGCATGTTAAATCCAAACAATGTGTCGCTTACAACAAGCATTACAGTTAATGTGGCTGCACCAACACAAATATCATTGGCGAGATTAACCAACATTACGGTTTCGCATGGTACACTATCCCCTGTGTTTAACCAAAACGTGTTTAATTACACAGTAAGCGTTGGTCATTCTGTAACATCAATAACCGTCAACGCAACTGCGGTAGCAGGTGCAACTGTCACAGGAACAGGTGCGCGTAGCCTTAGTGTAGGTCAAAATACAATTACACTGACGGTAACTGCACCGGGAGCGGCAACGCAAACTTACACTATCGTTGTGACCCGTGCATCAGCACCTGCTAATGGTGGTGGTAATGGAGGAGGATGGGAATCAGACCCTACACCAACCCCTACACCAACTCCGACACCTACGCCAACACCAACACCCGCTCCAACACTTGCGCCTACTCCTGCACCTACACCGCCCCCTGCATCTGAAAATCATGACGATGTACAACAGCAACTCGAAGGCATAGGCGAGGACGACCAAGATGTAGTTATAATCATAACGACTGCCGAGGGTGTAAGCGACATCAACCTCTACCGCAAAACCTTGGAATTGCTTGTGGATGCACAAGTACCACTCCGCTTGGTTCGTGAAATAGTGTGGGTTGAGTTGTCTGTAGACCACCTTATAGAATTGCTGGAGGTTGCCGATGACAGCGAAGTAGACATTGTTGTTAGCATCCACACATTATACGACGAGGAAGCAGAGGACGGCGAGGTTTCAGCACCCGGCAGAAATATTAACTTTGTGGTAGCGGATATATCCTTCGCAATAAGTGATGCTGAAACATTTGAGTTTGACGAATATTTTGCATTATTTGCAGACTTATCAGATTTCAACCTACAAGAATTGAATCTCCACAAAATAGTAGCAATCCATGATGGGCGTATTATCGGCGGAAGTGTGAACCCTCTAACTGGTATCTTCTCCACCAATGTTGCAACAACAGGCGAATTTACAATTGCCTATGTCGAAAATCTTATAAGACTTAGCATGATGTTAGGTTCACCAATAATTCACGACCTTGCTGGAAAAGCTCCTACTCAAGTCATGGATGTATTGCCGATAATCGTAGATAATCGTACCCTCATCCCAATCCGTTTTGTTGGTGAGGCACTTGGAGCAGAGGTTGATTGGATACGGTCTACCGACTATACTCCCGCATTTGCCATTATTGTTATGGATGGTAGGGAGCTAAGAATTCCTCTTAATGGTGTGATTACGTCCGAGTTGGCGACATTAGGAATGGATGTGCCGGCGCAAATTATTGATAACAGAACTATGGTGCCGCTTCGTTTTGTCAGCGAGTTCTTTGGCGCATTGGTAACATGGGATTCAGAAACACGAGGCATTGAAATTATCCAATATGTGTCGCCGCAAAACACATAAAATTTCACCTCATAAACCAATGAAGCAGAGACCCATCGCCTCCCACGACGAAAACGAGTTTGTCACAATCTTTAATGGCAAAGACAAGGATAGAATTAACCAAAACAACGCATAACAAAAACCTAAGCTAAATTACAACTATGCCAAACTGTCACCGAGGAATTTTAATCTCGGTGGCAGTTTTCGCTATACATAAAATTTATTTCGTTTCTACAAATTACTCACTTGACAAAAGCTTTCCTTTGCAAGGTAATTATGGTAGGTACTTCATGAGTAAATGCCACCTGCTGTTACCCCCTGTTGCTTGGCGGTATGCTTATCCTCACCAATACATAATTTTTGCTTTAAAACATCTTGCACTTGTCGGACAATACTTTTATTTTTTGGCATTATTCAACGCTCCCTAATTAATGTTTTTGGTAAGCATCAAGAACAAAGGCGGATATGATGGAATACATATGCCCTTGTGCTTGATGCTTATTTTTCATGGAAATTCTGTTAAGGCAAAGCATGAGCTTTTTACATCTGCCCAGTGATGAGTAGTTTGTGTTAAGACCACTACGCCTTAGTGTTTTCTTTTAGGTCACCACACCTTGTTTCCCTTGCAGGCGTTATTTTTCCAAATGCGAAAAATGACAACGAAAAAAGGAACGACTTAACAAGCATTTGTGCTTGTAATCGTTCCTTCGAGAGATTGTAACCGCTTGGCGGTCATCCATTATTATAAATTTATTCCCTGCAAAGGGGGGCCGGTCATACCTACTGGCGGTACTGGCGATTGTTTCTTTGCTTTTCTTGCGACTGGGTTTGTTACTAATTAATTCTACCCAGCTTCCATTACTATACATAAAACCGCATGGCGGTTGTAATGGCATTAATCCAATGCCTGCTATGTTAGCAGTTGACGGCTAACTGCAATGGCGAAAACTGATAGGATGCTAAATTACGCCGCTAACAGATTTATTCCGCAATCAACTTAAAACCCACGAGGGTTGGTTGGACATACATATTAAAATGCAGTCGCTATATCAGTGCCCACTAAAGGGCGTTTAAGATGAGGTCATAGTACACTCATCAAGCAATTCCATAGCCGTGACAATCGTCACCACCATATATAGCATATAATCCGAAACCGCAACATGTAATCCGAAATTTCCAATGTGAGCATTATACCAGAAAAGACGTCGACTGTAAATAATATCCAAATGACATTTTGGGTCAGTTTGGATCTTTTCGCAGTCTTTTGAATGAACAAACCGAAATTAACTTGCGATTATGAATGGGAGATATTTTCGACAACGGAGGGTTTTAACTGTTTATTCTGCATTTTCAATGCGAGAATAACCGTTAAAACCGCATCCACCGACATGGTTTTCCATTTGCGCAGTTTTACGACTGCCATCTCTGCCGCGCAAAGCACGAAACAGGACAAACTCAAAAGGAGGGAGATTTCCGCTATGACAGCAGAACAGCACAATGTGATTTTTGAAGAATATATGAACATTATACATTTTACAGTGAATCGCCACTACAGCATGATTAGGGTTCTACGCATGGACTCCGAAGACTTAGCCCAAGAGTTGGCTATATGCCTACTCAAAGCAATCGAACGTTACGAAGCAGACCGTGGCGCAAAACCGTCCACTTATTATTTTAAGGCACTCCGCTATGGCGTACTAAACTTATGGCGGGAGCAAATGCGCAAAATACGCCTTGCCAACCTACAGGCAATGTCTCTCACTCATACAGACGAATACGGGAAAGAATCCGACTTGGATGTATCTTTTGTTGTGGATTATGATGATGCCTTAATGGTTGAGGAATTTCTCCAAACTCTGTCTGCGTGTGAACGTACCACGATTACACTAAGGATGCAAGGGCATGAGCCTAATGACAGGCGACATGGACGCTTTATGAAAATAATAAAAAGAAAAGCTATGCGCTTTTGCGCGGCGGGAGGTTTGACATGAAAAATAATCCGAATGATGTCACTAGCTTACTTACAGAGCTAATGCAACGCATCAGTGACGAAGATTTAACTGATGACAAGTTGGAAATGGAAATCGAGCGTGGTAAGGCAGTGGCGGACATATCAAAAAATGTTCTGGCTATCTGGAATATGCAGGTGCGAATTGCTGAATCACAAGACGCAGCATTACGTCCTGAATCCTTTAACCTGCCTGCTGCGTTAAGGTCATGAGCGAGAAAATTGACCGCCGCCGTGCCTCATGGATCGATGAACACCACCGGTTCTTGGAGGCCAATGCCGAGGGGATGTCTTACACTGCATTGGCGACATTATTCAATCAAGAGTTCGGTACGAATATTGCTGACACAACAATCAGCAGGCTATGCCGTAACTTTGGTTTCACAAACGGAAGACCCAACCGCCGCCCGTACACTGATGAAGAACTTGAGTTTCTTCGCCGGAATGCTCTGGGAGTGAATTACGCTACTTTGGCGACGATGTTTACTGAACAGTTCGGTATCTATACCACTACAAAACGCATAGGTGATATATGCTGTCAGAAAGGTTTTCATAATGGCATAAACAGCCGTTTTCAACAGGGGCATTCCGTTAATATGGGACGCAAACAGGTTGACTCAGCTCCGAATGGTTCTGAAACCGTTGATGCCAGAGGTTATGTATTGTTGAAGCATAACGGGAAATGGTACTACAAGCATGTCATGTTATGGGAACAGGCTCATGGTCAGTCTGTTCCTGAAGGTCACTGTATCACATTCGGTGATGGTAACAAGCATAATTTTAGCATTGAAAATCTGTATTGTTTGACTGCTAGCCAAAACGCTGTACGCATCAGAAACGGGCTACAGGGTGCAACGCCGGAATTGGCGGCTGCGGGTGTTGCGGCTGCGAAATTGTACTCGCAGATTGGCAAAAGGATTACTCTGCTACGGGAACAGCACAAAACTCACCTTCGTTTGGAGTTGGGCATAGCCGAAGGACAAACTGTGACCGCAATCCATTTCGATTTGAGTGGGCGCAGGGAACTCCTGCGGGGACGAGACTATATGTTGACGATACGCATGTTGCCACTTCACCCGAAAATCCAAGTGATATTTTTTCTGTCAACGAAGGATGTAATTTTAGAACCGTATTGGCATTTCACTTTGTAATGCCCGCAAGTGTGTATGAACAAACTGCGAGAGTGAATTTAGTTGGGATAAACAACCAATACGCTGGCAGGGTTTTTGTAATGCAGAACCCTAATGATAGAGAAAATTGGCAAGATATAATTTTCTATGTACCTGAAGCACTAGCAAGTGCGGCATATACACGCAGAGAAGGCGATGTGCCTGAACCGACTCCTACCCCAACACCAACGCCCACCTCGCCGCCAACAACACCTCCCCCATCAACTCCGCCAAGAACCTCTGTCTTTAAAGAGATGTTGTCAAGTGTTTTTGTCCAAAAAAATAAGCAGGGGCGGCTGTATTCCGCTCCCGCTTGTAAATTTGGAAAATCTATAGGGGTTATTGTTCTGATAACATTTGCTCATAACGATTGGCTACTTGCTGTGGTGAAGGTGCGTTCGCTTGGAATTGACTGCCGTTTGGGGCTTGTGAATTTCTTGCCGTCACTTTCCATTTCAGCCCTTGCCGCTCGCCATGCGGTGTTATAGATAGCGAGAAATTCAGAATTTTTTGCATTTTCTGCATCTGTGGAAAACTTAGTCCAACCGCCTGTCGTTAGTTCAGCAAGCAAATTACCATTTTCATCTTTGAGTTGGAACAAAACAAGTTGTTGTCCATTGGGGGGAATTTGGGGTATTTCTTTACCAAGAAGCAATAGTTCAAGCAATGTTTTAACAGGGGGATTGCTCTGTGCGAGTTGCCTTATTTTCCCTATCATAGTGGGAAAAGCAGCGTTAATCATTCCTTGGCGGTTGGGCGAAGCAGGAGAAATAAAATTTTGCCGTAGTTGATGAAACTCGCTGTTAATATCGTGACTTTGAAACCGCCCTGCTTTTGCATCACGCCTTGCCATTTCTTCAATTCTTTCCCGAAACGCATCTTCGCTCATTGCAGGTTCGGTTCTCGAAAGCATAAAATCCGGCAAGCAAACATTGGGGTTTGCTTGGTTGGTTCTCGAATTTAGACCTACGGATTGATTGCTACTTATACCATGTATCATATTGAAACGCTCCTGTTTAGGGGATTTTTGCTATTCAGTTATGCGAACATTAAACCCAAACAAATCCGCAAGTTCACGCCGCACCAAATCGGAAACATTCGTATTGGCAACGGTTTGGCGAAGTGAATCAATGGGTCTGTTGAAATTAAAAACTTCAAAAACCTCACCATTTCTTTGTTCTTCCTCGAAGCGACCTTGATGCAATATGTCACGGATTAGAACGGTATCACGGAATGACATATCCGACAAAGACCTTGATTCGCCAGCGTTCAGCGTTTCCATGCTACTTGCAAAAGCGGCATCAA
>Ga0209755_10005387_pt1 | contig 14585 bp, 14 predicted proteins | sample TergutCo191P1_FD_187301 | JGI IMG/M metagenome (GOLD analysis project Ga0209755, IMG submission 187301) | Cornitermes sp. P1 segment gut microbial communities from Petit-Saut dam, French Guiana - Co191P1 (SPAdes) (version 2) | ecosystem: Host-associated > Arthropoda: Insects > Digestive system... | reverse complement strand
ACTCAATACCAATCCACACAACACAAAATACTAACAATATAGGTTCTTTATTAATTATATTTCCATTCATTTCTTTCCGTTATCCATTCAAAAGTACAACTTTAGACTTTGGATGTAGTCATTCTATGAGGACGCAATGTGTCAATTTAGAACTGTCAAATTGCACAATACAATTATAATGATCACATAATAGAATATTAATTATAGCAGTAAAACATAACTATCTGGAATATATATTATTTATAAGAACTAAAATATTCCTCAGTAGAATAAAATGAGATAGAATAAACCTCCTTAAGGCCAATTTAAAAACGTATTTCATTGGCTACACACTTTATGTGAGTAGGAAGATGAAATAAAATTTTAATTCCTCTATAATGAGCTCCTATTTGGTATTTTGTTAAATTAGTATTGGGTAGATAAAAATTATTAGAAAATCCAGTATCATGGTTATGGATGTCTAAGTTCTTTGTAAATAAATATTTATTGTTCACACAATAAAAATGAAAATATGTACTGAAAACAGAAAGGTAAAATTTCCATTGTTCTTTAGCAGTTCTATACAGGAATCCATTTCCTTCAAATTAGTTTTAACTCTTCTTCTTCTTCTTTTTTTGCATTCTGAATATTTGAATACTGTTAGGCGTGTTACCCCAAAAAATTATGCAGTAGGATTTGATAGAATGTATGTAAGAAAAATATAGCATTCTTAAAGCTTTTCTTGACAACATTGCTTTTAGAGCTGTTATTGTGTAACATGTAGAGTTCAATCTGGAAGTTAATTGGTCAGTATGATTATACCCACGTTAGAGTGTATTCAATCACGAATTCCAGAAACTTTTTATATGTACCATTAGCAACAGATTTATTTAAGTAGTTAATATCTAATATAGCATCAATGCAATTTTTAGTTCTAAATTCTAACTATTATGTTTTAAACTTGAGCAATAGGAAATTGGCTTTCAACCATGAGATTATGTCAGAGAGTGTTTTGTTTAATGCTGTTTTAAACCCCCCTTGATTGGAATTAGTTACTATAGTACTAGTATCTTCTGCAAAGAGCCCAACTTTAGTGTCAGCTGTGGTTTTAGGTAAGTCATTAATATAAATGAGAATAAGTAATGGACCTGAAATCAAACCCTGAGGAACCCCATTTGTAACTTTTTTTCCATCTAGAAGAAGCACTACCATATGCATTAATTTTATCAATGAGTATTATTTGGTATCTTTCTCTGAGCTAAGATTATATCAAAGTTAGAAATTTCCCACTAATTCCATAAAACTTTAATTTATCTTCTAGAATTCCATGGTTAACAGAAAGGCCTTCTTGAGGTCACAGAATATTTATTGTACACAAAGTCCATTATTCATAGCTTTTAATATTTCATTAAATTCATTACAGGATGTAGCCTTGGTGGGACTATTAATTCTAAATACATATTGTTCCTTGATTAGTATGTTATTAGTGTATATATATTTATATAATCTTGTTAAATCTTAGAAAAGGATGTTAAAAGAGAGATTGGCCTATAATTTGTGGTGTGAAGTTTGTCTCCTCTCTCATAGACAGGTTCAATTATAGTATACTTTAATCTTTCAGGGAATACACCTGAGGAAAGAGATTTGTTACAAATATAGGATAAGGGGGGAATGATAAAAGGGGTGCTTAATTTTGGAATTTTTATGGCGATTTCATCTTACCCATATGAGTTTTTAGCTTTTAGGAATTTGATAATCTTATCAATTTCATAAATTGTTGTATAATTCCAATTAATTCTTGGAAATGTCCTGTTAAAGTTGTTAATCAAGTAATTGGAAGGTTTCATGTTATCCCTAGGACCATTGTTACCTTTTATGATGTTTCTGATAACAGTGTCAAGGACAGTTAAGAAATAATCATTAAAAGTGTTGGCAGTTACCTGTGGATTATTTGTTGTAGCATTATTAATTTTTAAGGGTTTAATATCATTTTGACAGTTATTATTTCCTATTTCCTTTTTTATAGTTTTTCCTTGTAGTTTTTGTTTTATTCTTGGATTTATATGTTAATTTATCATAATACTTTTTTTTGGTTGTTTTTATAACATTTGTTAATATCTTGCAATATCTTTTGTATCGTAGTTTGAGACTGATATTGCAACTTTCCATACAACGTGTGTGTGAAATTCTTTTGTTATGACACGATACTTTAATTCTCCTAGTTATCCATGGGTTATATCTGTGTGTGGAATTAGGTTTACTTTTAGTGAAACATGGATAAAAAATTTTTAAGCAAATGTTTAAAAAGTTGTTCAGTATAACATTTGACTCAGATCGTTCAAATTATCCTCCCAACTTTCAGTACTCAATTTAAATTGAAATTTGTCTATAGTGAAGCTATTAATGTTCCAAACATAAGAAGATGTGAATTCTCATGTAGGTGCAATAATATTTTCTGATTTTATTAATAGAGTGGAATGATCTGACAGCCCATTGATGAGGGGATTTATAGTACGTTATGATACGTGTTAGTCATTCATTCGACCATCATTGGGTAGAAGATACATGTACATAAAGGAAAAGTGTGCTGTAGATGAGGCCTTCCCTTTACAATTAACCTGATAAAGTACATTAAATATTCTTTCCAAGAAAGAAATAATAAAAATATAAATATTCAATAACATTTGCAACTAAAAATCCAAGATTATGTAACTTAAGTTAAAGAGGTTTGTGCGTATTCTGTGTCTACTTGTGAGGATTTGAAGCATGCAACTGGCATTATTTATGCAACCTCGGTTAACAGTGTGATAGTATTACATGTGGTGTAAAGTGTTCTTATTTTGTTTTACATGTCACATTAACTCCCACACATGAGTATCCAAAATTATTAAACGTTCTGTACATTGAACAGGTGTAGCATTTAAAATGTAAGGGCAGCATACATGCCACTGCAGTTACTGTTAGTGTCACATTTTCTTTCAGTACTGTTTACACATGGTACATATATGATAGCATGAAACAATTACCAAGCATTCAACATCCAGTAAATTTCACCAGCAACACAAGATGTTCAGTAGGTTTGGATACTCATGCTTGGGGGTTAATGTGACTTGCAAAAGAAGATAAAACTACCTTATGACAGTACTTATAAAGGATGCATCAATAATGCCAGTTGTGTGGTTTATATCCTCACAAGTAGACGTATAATATGCAGAAACCTCTTTAACTTCATCTCTATAAAACTTTGGATTTTAGTTGCAAATTTTATTGAATATTTACATTTTTATTATTCATTTATTGGGAATAATATTTAGTATAATTTATCAGGTTGATTGTGAAGGGAAGGCCTCTTCTATATTGCACTCTTCCTTTATGTACTTATGTCTTATATCTGATGATGGTCAAATGAATGACTGAAACATGTAGAGGTATAATAATAAAGAACATAGAGTGTTGGATGTTGTGTTCTATGGATTGGATTGCTGTAAATTAACTTGCACAACAGGATGATGTCATCTAAATCCAAGAATTTTATGCATTTTTTTTAGTATTCTTGTGTTACTGTTTCCTGTTTATTTTCCTTCCATGACATTTGATGTAAACTATTAGTTCTCAAATGTCAGTTTTGACAGTTTTCCAGTGTCAAAAAGTAAAATACTGCTTACCTGTTTTTACCAAGAGTTTTATGATGTGGATGTTAAAGAACAGAACCAGGGTAACTGTTACAGTTTTAAACTGTGGAGCTGTTTGAAATTTTGACTTTTTGGAATCTGGAATTATTTTGTGACATAAGCATTCTCGATTGAAATATATGTTTGTGTTGCAGTTATAAAGCTTTTTCTTCAGGTTTCCAAACTGATGAATATGAGCTTGAGTAGCTGTTAAAATCTTAGGTATTTGAGAACCAGGTTCAAATCCCAAATAGGCTTGTAAGTATGGGAAACATTTGCTAGTATTGAAATCTGTAGAGCTTGGGAGAGTACTTTTTGAGAGAGTATCAAAAGTTCAGCCAAAGAGAGCACAAGTATGCAATAAAACTGCATAACCCATGGTGACAAAGATGACTGGAAGTAATTGATGAAATTTAGGAAATTGCTGCATAGGCTACTTGATGGTGGGCCTGTACTGGTATCCACATTTTTAAACTGCATTATGACACCAACTCTCACCGAAGGTTATCTGCTTAAATTAATTATTTTGCAGAACTTAACCTCAGATTTTAAAATATTGCTTGGTCTTGCATTGTGAATTGTATAGTATAAACTATAACAGCACTTGAGAGAACATAGTTGGTTTCAGGATGCATGTCTTTTGGGGTGTGATGTCGTGTGGGTTGGTGAGTGGTTCCGGATGTTTTGAAGGAACGTAGTGCATCTTCAAGGGTCAAGCTGTCCACTGTGTCACATCACAGATGACCAGAATCCTCCACATCTCCCCTCACTCTGGCAGCTTGAGTTTGAATCAAGGCCAGTCTGTGTGCCATTTGTTGTGGCTAGAGTGGCACTGTGTCAGGTTTGTTGCTGGGTATTTCAGTTTTGCCTGATCAGTATCATTCCACCCATACTCCATACATGCTATGTCATCTGTTACTGATGTTGTATAGTCTTAGTCATTAAGAGCACTGTCAAATAACATGCTGTAATGCTGCTGTGAGAACTGCAACGCTTGCTTGTTTTGGTTCGTTTGTTCATGCAACTTTGTTAGAAACGTTTTTTTTTTTTTTAATTTCAGGTGAAGATTTAATTATAAACCCAAAAGATTTTCCTGGTATTAAGAAAGGAAGTATAGTTGAAATATATCATCCAGAAGATGAGTTTAGCAGACTTTTATTACAAGTAACAGAATTGAAAGAAGACTTGCACGGAAAAGGTGAAACTTTTATTTTATTCAGAAATGAAAAATTTTAAACACATTGAGTTGGTTTTTATGTGTGCTTTACAAAACTGTTAAGCCACAAATTGCTTAATTTAGCAATTTCTTCCTAAGAGGTTAGGCTTTTATTGTCTGGTTACAGTAGTATTCAGATGGGAATGGAAAATACCGTTTTTTTTGGATCAGAAATAATTAAAGACTTTGATTGTTGATATGTTTTTGGTTGTATAGTGTGGTACCATTTATCTGGAAAGTATGCGACTAAAGGTTTTGTAGATTTGGGGGATGTTATGGATTATGGGTCCTTGGCCAAAAAATTTTAACACACAAATTTCTATAATTAAAATGTTTATTAACCTTTGCTTTACCTAAAAACTGCTTGCAGATAAACCATGACACCCAGAATTAGTACTTACAGCAGCCAAACATTCTTTAATCTTTTTAAACATGTCTTGCAAGTTAAATGTTTCATGCATTTAAGTTCTTTAAACTCTTGTATTTTATATATCCATGTATTGTGTTGCTCGGAAATAAATATTGGAACATATTCATCATTTGCCCTATCTTCAGTCTTACTGACGGTGTGTATTCACTTATTAGGCTGCATAATAACAATGTGAACTTTTTCAATGCCTGTGAGTTGTAGAGTTATGGGAGCAGCATTGTCTGTCTATGTGTGTAATGGTTTGTCTGTATCCTCATCATCTAGCTTGATCTTCTGTTCACATGTTAAATTCTTTTGCATATTGTAACAAGTCACCCATGACTTGCTTCTGATGTGAAATAGCAGAACCTCTAAAATTAACAGTGAATTAATCTTTATTACGTAAAAAGTGTGTAGCAAACCATAATCTATGCCAACCAGCAGACAAAATGCCTCGTGGCATACTTGTCCATTTTTTTTGTCAGCTTCTTCGCAGTAGTAAAATAAATAAATAAATAAATAAATATGTAAATAAATAAATGAATAAATAAACAAACAAATGAATCAATAAATGAACAAAATATTCGAACAAATTAAAAACCTTTCTTGACTAGGATGTGAAAGTATGATAATGTTCACAAGTCTGTCTTGCTATCACATGAGTTGAACTGAATTTTGTTACAGGGTTAGGAATGCTAAATGTAGGTCATAAAATTAAGGTTGTTTGCCTAACTTAGGGTAATAAATTTTTCAATTTGTGAACAGGTTATTTCATATGGGAAATTAGTAAGCCAAGGGATATAAGTACACCAGTATGGATTGTACCTTTCCAGTTTGTTGTTAAATGTTCCAAATGAAGTACATTTAAACTTTTTCCTGGTGAGATAAGTTTACTATTGTGTAGTTGTTGTCTGGAGAAGGAAATTAACATTAATAATTTTGTTTCAAATGTAAAGTTTACAAATGAACCTGTGGAATGCATGCTTTTCATGAGTGTGGTATTTACCATGACTGTGTTTTGCATTCCAGATGCAATTAGTGTGGAGCAGAGTATTGCTACAGCTTTCCAGCTTCGAACATACGCTGATGTTTACATGAATATTGTGAACCCTGAAGATGTTGCTCTTGATTCTGTTGAACTCACATTTAAGGATCAGTACCTTGGTCGTAGTGAAATGTGGCGATTGAAGAACAGTTTGGTGAGTGTTGTTTCTGATATGATGTATGATATATTTGTTAACTGCAATTGGGTAGCCACCCGGTGACTATTACATTACACATTTACACACAGACAATACATAGAATGACACAAAACAAACATTACATAGAACAACACAAAAATTTGGAAGAATGTGAGCTGTGCCCCGTCTTTGCGGGTTTTACCTTGGCATTTGCCTTACAACTGAGGAAAATGCATGGAAAAACCTCAGTCAGGGTAGCCGAAGAGTGCCAGCTGGCACAATGAAGATACATAAACATACAATAAGAATACATAGACATAACAATAAAAATACATAAATTACAGTATTAAACAGGAATATAATATATATATTGATAAAAAATAGAATCTAAAGAATATATAAGTAGCAACTTCATATTGTCTATATGTCTTCTAATAATGTTGAACACCTTATTTCTAAGACCATCACTACAATGCAACACTTTGCTACACTTCACCACACTTCACCACATTTCACATAACTATGTTTTACTACACTTATTGACACTTCACTTCCTCTCATTTACACTTCACTACCCTGTCATTCGGCTTAACCCATTTACATTTCCTATCGTTCTATTACACCTCACATTGCTACACTAGACACAGTACAGTTCTCATCTCCAAACTTATTTCCAAAATAATGAACCCCTTCACTGCCCTAGGAACCTCTCACCATTTCACTTCACTTTTTATTTTTTATTTATTTATTTTTTCGCTTGTCCTATCAACCCTGAACTTTACTTTGCTATTCATATCTACAGCTCACTTCCCTTCACTTCACTTTCCTTCACTTCTTACTTTTTATCGCCTTCACTTCCCCTCACTGGTTTTCACTTTCCTAACCCTCATTTTACCGTGGGAAGTCCCTATCACCCCTTCAGGTAGCTTATTCCAGTCAGTAATGGTCCTATTCAGAAAAAAGTGTTTCCCGATGTCTGTTCTTTGTTTTTTGTCTCTGATTTTCCAACATTGATCGACCCTACTTAAGTAGCTTGGTGCCTATAACCTAACCCCTGTGGCTTTCCATGCCCTCTCACTGGTATACGCTTTGTAGAGTGCACACATGTGTGCTATGTTCCTGCACTGCTACAAAGATTCCCATTCTGAGCCTCCCAAATGATGCACAAATTTAGCAGCTTTATTTTGTACACTGTCTAAAGCATTTATCCGACATTCCCTGTATGGATCCCAGCATGCCGCCCCATATTCGAGAATGGGACATACTAGTGACGTATAGGCTAAACTAAACGTATAAGCTAAACTTCAATAATCGTGTCTTATACTTCTTTTATATATATATATATATGTGTGTGTGTGTGTGTGTGTGTGTATTTTGTATGTTTACTTTTATTGTTTTCAATTTTCAGGTAAACACCTGTGTTTATTTGAATAAGAAAATTGAATTCTGTGCAGGAAGTATCAGATGCCAAGTGTACGAAATGTGGTCCATGGGGGATAGAGTTGCTTGTGGTGTAATCACAGATGATACAAAAGTAAGAGAACAGTTAATAATTGGATAGACAAATGAGGGTTGGTCAAAAATTAAGCTTACAATACATGTATTTTGGTTTATTTGTTTTCTACTGTACAGTCATGCACCACGTAATGACATTTCGGTCAATGACAGACTGCATATATGTCGGTGGTCCCTTAACATAATATTATAATGTAATATTATAATACTTACCATTGTGTTATAATTGCCTACGGTATTCAGTACAGTAACATGCTGTACAAGTTTGTAACCTAGGAGCAATAGGCTATAACTATAGGCTGTACTGTCTAGGTTTGTGTACATACAAACTATGATTCTCGCACAATGACAAAATTGCATAAGGACGCATTTCTCAGAATGTATCCCTGTCATTAAGTGACACATGACTGTAATAAGAACGGTTCATTTAGTATGACTTCTGTCATGTTCTTTTCCATATAGTGTGTGCCAAAGGTGAGGCATTAATTGTATCAAGAGATGTACTTTTTTGTTGCCCATTGATAGAAGTCATTGGCCTGTGCTTCCAGCTGTCACGTCATAATTGTCTATCATGCCATCATCTTAAAACCTGAGGCTGCCAAGATTTTGGATGACCTCTAGAATTTGATGAAAATTGTTTGGTGGCAAATTCCCCTGATGTAATGTTTTGTGACTGACCCTCTTACATATTCACTACTACTTTGCTGAAGAATGAAATTTGTTGTAGATGTCCTTATTTCTCAAATAATATAGTATGGTGAGCACTTTATTTTGGTCAGTGTATCCATTTACAAACCTAACCTACATTGAAATGCAACTAGATGCTGGTTCTCTTGCATAGCCAACAGCTGTCACCACTTGACATGTAATTGACCGGGGGCAGTTACCATACTTTTCTTTTACTCCTGGTGCTCTTAGCTATAGTTACAGAATTAATGAGATAAACTTTTAAATGTTGAACTGTGCAGAAGGGTACTTTCTCACAATTCCATTTTGATTTTCCTTTGTTATCTAGGTTGTCTTACACAGGGCAGTTGTGCTTGTACCTGTTCACCTTTCTTATTGGCTCATAACCACAGTCTGAACATTCACTGCTGTGAAGACCTGCATAGTTATATTCTTGCTTACCTCTACTTAGGTGGTGTTCCGATCATCTACAAGCATGGTGTACCTCTTCATTCAGATGAGTTCTGAAATGTGGGATTTTGATATTCATGGAGACCTGTATTTTGAGAAAGCTGTTAATGGATTTCTTGCTGATTTGTTCCAGAAATGGAAGGTTGGTTGCCATTAATAAGGCAGATTTGTATTTTTAGAAGACTGTGTATTTTGTAAATACAGGGATATTGAATATTAGGTGCTAGAATTTTCTCCCCTCCCCCTCTGGCATTTTGAAAACAACAAGAGCTGTTGCATTTTGAATTTCCTTTCTCCATCTTGAACATTTCCAAGCACTTCTTTGTATGCTGTACTCCCATTCATGTGTCCTTGGATTGTCCAGTTTGCCCTTTATCCACATGTCCACATGTTCTTTTTAAAACAAAATTGTTCATATTCATAAATGCAGACATGTGTGAACTACACATTATTAGCTCCTTGTAGTTGAATTCTGTTGGTTTTAGTGGGTGGGTGGGTGTGTGTAAAGAGGTATGGGTAATGAGGAACATGTTGTATATGACACCAAAATAATGGTATATTTTATTGTGTTATGTAACATTTATATCACGTGAATAATTTATTAATACCATGCAATGTTCTAACCATACTTGTCTTTGTGTTACTTTTGTGTTCTTCCCTGTTTTATTTCTCAGTGTTTTATTTATCATAAATTTGTGTAGTTTTCTGCATTTTTGTTTCAAATCTGTTTCTTTCTCACGTGATGTGGTAAAGGTGAATTTCACCCTAAAACAGGCCATGAGGCCCAGATGGGAAGTAACGGTAGAGCTGTACTCTTTCTTGAACCTTGGCCCTATATGAGAGTGGGTGGTCAATGCTGTGCACCAGCTGCTTTCTCCCCAGGAAGGAGACCCAGCTCCCATTGTACAGGAGGCTGGGTGGATCCCAAAGGCTGGTGTGAAAATCTTAACCCCACTGACATTTGATCCCCAAATCATGCAGAGTGTGGGGAGTCACTATACCGACTGAACTACAGATGATGGGTGCATCCCAGAAATTTAAATGTGTTTGTTTACTTGTAGATGTGTATAGTAAGGCCCTCTTCATAACTTCTTATGAATTAATAATCATTAGTCCTCTTTTTATCCTACTTCCCTTTCTTCTAGAAAGGAAGTAGGCTTATGAGATCAAAGTGCTGTTTGTTTGTGCATGTGTGTTCATATTCATTTAGTTACAGAAAAGAAAAAAGGACACTGAAGGGCAAAATATATCTCCAAATTGACTCTTGCTCTGGTGGATGAACTTTGAACACTTAACTTCTTTTTTGTGCTGTTGGGTTTTGGGTCAAATATTTTTGGAATTATCATGGTCAATGAAGAAAGTATTGTAAGCTGGGTAGCAATATAGATATTCAGTAATAACAAAACTAGTAAATGTTTGACAAGACAGGCAATGTATGTATAATGTAACATTGAGGTGCATTGCTGTAACCATTGTTGCAGTGGAAAATCTATATGTATTATTTATTTTGAGTGTGTGTGTGTGTGTGTGTAGCTGAAGGTGCCGGCATGCAATGCACATGCGCCATATTGTCGTCTGTGGCTGGCCAGCTCCATGGTATGTTTCCACATCGTCTCTTAAATGGCACAGTTTTTGAAAAAAAAGTTATTGAACATAAAATGTGTTTTGGTTTTCATTACAACTTAAGTCTGAAACATTTGTCATTATAATAAGAATTGATTAAAAATATGTTTTGGTCTTTATGTGACGTACTGGCTGTTCTCGTTGGATTTTAATGAAACTTGAATTTTCGTGATAGATTTTTTAAAAATGCTGACATATCAAATTTCATGAAAATCCTTCCAGTGGGAGCTGAGTTGTTTCCATGTGGATGGATTGATGGACAGACAGATGTGACAAAGCTGATTGTTGCTTTTTGAAACTATGCGAACCTGCCTGCACATGAATTTAACATATAGAAAATATATTACATATGGCAGCATTGTTGATTAATATCTTTTAATGACAACCTGTGTGTTTGTGTGTGTGTGTTAAGAAGTGTTGGTCCCAGTACCTCAATTTTATTTCTTTTAAGTTTTAAAACAAAAGTAATTTGCTTTAATGTCTTGTATGAGAATTTCAAAGAACAAAGCCCATTGTTTTAATCACTTGAATTTTACCTTCTAGATGATATTCTTTAATTTTAAGGAACTATTTACTCACATTTGTTAATATTCTTCCAGAAAAATGGCAGCAACCATGAAGTGACTATTGTCTTATTCTCACGTACTTTTTACAAAGCAAGCAGTTTGGAAGAATTTCCTGGTTACATGCGGGAATGTCTGCAGCAGGACTACAAAGGACGTTTTTATGAAGATTTCTATAGGTAACATTGTAGAGCTATGTTAGTTAAAAAAATTAAGTATGACTCTTTATCTCTCATCTAGAAGCATGATATATATGGCACAGGACAATACATATATAACAATCATCATACAAACATTTGCTGCTGGGTTTATTGCCAACATAGGGTGTTATAAAATTGGAATGCAATTGCCTTCTTTGTTTGGGGATACCAAACATGAACTTGTGTGTCTGTCAGTGTTAAGAAATATGAGCAAAATCCTCATAAGACATATGGTGTTTTTTTTATTATTTTAATTTTGTCATGCAGTTGTGGTGTGTACATTGTAGGCTTAGTTTTGGAGACAGAGTGAAGTGAATGGCCTAAGCTGTGATATTGTTGATGGTTTTTCTACATGGTCATGGAAATTGATTTGTTACAGATATGAAAGAATTACGTGTATAATTTTTATTGGATGGTAGGTATCTTGATTGTATATGTTGACTGAAACTGACTACCCTGAGTAGGTTTGTCTGTGGTTTGTCTTAGTGTTTCCAGACAAATGTGAGGCTACTGTCTTGTTGAAAGAAGTTACAACCTGCCTTCTATATATCTTCATACATCACCTTTGCATCACCTAAAGTTATCTTGCAATTAGTTGCAGTGATCCAGTCTCTTACATGGGTGTTCCATTGATTAATCGGATGACAGTGGAATGTTAACCATCTGTTATGCTGTTGACAAATAGAGACATATCTGCCAACCTTTTGCACAAAGAAGCTACTCTGGCTTGCAGAAGCATTTAAGTAGGTTGTCAGTAGCTATTGTGGTTCTGTACAAGTAAGTACATGTTATTTACATTTCCAGAGTTGCAGTTCAGAATGAGCGATATGATGACTGGACATATACATTAGTACAGCTACGGCGACTTTTCACTGATTATCAGAAGATAGTGCTTGAATATCACAAAAGACCTTTGGTTCATATCCCAAGAGCTGTCAACTCTACAGCTGCACAAGGAAATTTTCTTGAAGTCCTAAATATGTCTCTCAATGGTTGGTATTTTTTGTTTTAATTGAATTATATGTTTTTTGTAACTTTATACAGTATGAAAATATCCCATTCCAGTGTTTCTGTTTGATGAGTACAGTAAAACCTTGTTAAATTGGAATTGGTTAATTCAGAATACCATATAATTTGAAGCATATGCAATTTTCCAACTCAAGATGTAGGATTTTATGTGCTTTTAATGGTGATACATTTATATATGATAAATTTTTAATTTGAAATTCTATTATGGCCCTTTGATTACACTGGTTGGCATTAATTTCCTCACTGAAATAATTTTGATTGATTTTCACTGGGAATAGGTTCACAAACTTAAATATGTGAGTAAAATGTTTATATCACCATCTGTTTGGGTGATACCAGTTATACCTCAGTTGAATGACCAAAAACCAAAATATTTGGCTGGGCCGAAGATTTGTTATGCTGTTCATTTATTTTTATGTCTTTAAGTCACCAAAGGATCTGGAATAATATTGTTTCAGACTATCTCTCAAACTGGAAAGGCTTACTTCCTTCTGTTTAATGTCCTTTTAATTTGCATTTTGATAACTGTGGCACTGCAAATGAAGGGGACACTAAACACACTGACGTTTCGTTACAGTGACCAAATTTAATTATTCAGTGTGATAAAATGTCACTGTGATAAATTGTGGCTGAGATAAAATGTCGGTGTGATCAAATGTCTGTCATAATGTATTGCATGATAATATATTATGGCCTCATCCCTCAAAACCTCAGTTTGATTCCACCCTCAATCCTGAGCATTGTACCAATGCAAATGTAACATTTTCCCTGTGTGTTTGAGAAGGATTTTTCTTGTGTGCAACATGTTTTGTTCATGCAAAAATAAGCTGAGTAGCTTTTGCTTCATTTGTAGCAAAGCTGTATTAAAGTCACAAAGGAAGCCACTGTCAAAACTCATTAGAAAAACTTATGAATTATATTTTGGCTCTAAGGTTCGAGATCAACATAAAGTTTGGGCACTGCTGATTTGCTGCAGCTCATGTTCAAGGACTTGGGAAGGCTGGTTGAAAGGTACTGACACATCAATGCTTTTTGGTGTTCAGATAGTGTGGCATGATCCTCAAGACCACAGAAACAACTGCTATTTTTGCATGACCAAGATGACTGGTTTTTCCCGATTTTCCAAGTGTAAAATAGAGTATTCTAATATACCCTGTGCTCTAAGATCTGTTTCTCATGATGATTCAATGCCAGTGCCCAAGCCACAGAAATCTTATATTCTTGACTCAGAATCAGAAGAGACGTTACCAGAAGATGCAAGATCCAGCATGAATGGAGACCCAGACTTTTCAGCATGTGATACTGCAGAGCCACATGTGATCACTCAGGCAGAATTAACTGATTTAGTTAAAGATTTGGACCTCCCCAAAACATAGGCTCAGCTACTTGGATCATGACTTCAGCAGTGGAATATTCTTGAAAAGGGTGTATAGTATCATTGTACAGGAAGAGGCAGTCAAACATAACAAAATATTATTCAGTAGATGGTGATGTAGTGTACTGCAATAACATCCAAGAATTAATGGAAGAATTGCAAATTGAACATGCCCCTGAGCAGTGGAGGCTTTTCGTTGATTTATCAAAAGGCGGTTTGAAGGCAGTGTTACGCCACAATGGAAATAAGTTCTCTTCTATCCCACAGGTTCATCCAGTTCACATGAAAGAAGTGTGTGAGAACCTTCAGGTTTTGCTGCAAAAAATGTGCTGTGAAGAGCACGGGTGGAATATGTGTGCTGTACTAAAAGTTCTGGCAATGCTGACTGGGCTGCAAGGCAGATACACAAAATTCTGCTGTTTTGTGTGTGATTGGGATTGCCAAGCAATAGACAGCCACTACAGAATAAAAAAAAATGGCCACTCCATTCAGAAACAACACCAGGTCAGAAGAATTTGGCACATCCTGCTTTAGTGGATAATTAAAAAATCTGTTTACCTCCCCTGCATATCAAGCTTGGTTTGTTAAAAATGTTTGTGAAAGCAATGGATAAAGAAAGAGAAGTGTTTGCCTATTTAAGGCTCAGATTTCCAAAAATAATGAGGCCAAAATGAAAAGGAATTCTCG
>Ga0209755_10005386_pt1 | contig 14585 bp, 11 predicted proteins | sample TergutCo191P1_FD_187301 | JGI IMG/M metagenome (GOLD analysis project Ga0209755, IMG submission 187301) | Cornitermes sp. P1 segment gut microbial communities from Petit-Saut dam, French Guiana - Co191P1 (SPAdes) (version 2) | ecosystem: Host-associated > Arthropoda: Insects > Digestive system... | reverse complement strand
GGGGTGATAAATAAATCTCTGCGTGGTGTCTGTTTGTTCAATACTATAAGCATAAATGAATAATACTACAGGTTAAATATAATTGTCAATAGGTAACTGCTAATGTAGCTGTTATTATAGCTGCTATTTAAGGTGGCTTAAAAAAAGCCTGACCTTGCGAGGGTCAGGCGGTTAGTTGTTTATTGGTTGTGGTTTGTTAAAGTTTGGCTATTTCGTCGAGAGAAAGCCCGGTGATTTCGCTCACAAACTCTAGTGTAGAACCTTTGGCAAGCAGGTTACGGGCGATTGTGAGTTTTTCTTTCTTACTACCTTCGGTTAGACCTTCTTCACGACCTTTATCCTCGCCATCCTCGAAGCCTTCTTCATAACGGACTTCCAAGGCAGTGTCCCAGTTCCATTCCGTGTAAAGCATATTGATTACCTCAGTCTCGTGTTTTTCTAAATACTCTTTGAGTATATCATGTTCTACGCAGTATTTCAAAGCCTCTTTTATCGCCTTTAGTAAATCATTGTACTTATCTTTAAATTCACGTACCTTCGCCATAAAGAGACTGTACTCGGATAACTTTTTACAACGGTTTACTATCTCACTATTCCGCCCTTCGTTAATATTCAAAACTTGAACCTCAAGTTCAAGCAGCGGATGAGCTTTTTCCGGCAATCCCAAATCCTTAGGATTTTCAAAAAGATCAGATAACCTTAATGTTTCCTTATCCGGGTATGGGTCAACACCGTCATACAAGACATAGAATTCAGGATAGGGAATAGAAATCTTTTTTCCCGAATATATGTTCTTACTCTTAACCATTTGCTTGTACGATTCTGCTGTGTACATCAAGAAACGCAGAGCCATGTTTGGGTTAATGGTACTCTGGTGCTCTATCAGCACAACAAGTTTTGAGCCAACGATAAAAGAAATATCGTTGTAAATATCTCTAACAAGCGCGTATTCAAGCGTGTTGATAAAGATGGGAACATCATCGGGCAGGGAAACGCCCTCGATCGCACCGTACAACTCACGAAGAAGCTCGGAGTCGTTGAACAGCGAAGTGAATACGCTGTCCTTGTAAGTTCTGTTAGCGTTCATTATGAACCTCATATATAGTAGCTCCAGAGGTCATACGACCACTGGACAGACCTTTCCCTAAAAATGAAAAATCTGTACCCTTATATGGGTTCGACCGTGCGTGGCGCTTTATCGAAAATGAGAAAAATCGTAAAAAAAGTGAAAAATTTTGGGAAAGAAGAAGGATTCAACCACGAACCACACTAACCACTCGAACACAAAGAACTTGCCTGAGGTAGTTACTATTCGAACATTAATTAAGCGTTAGCCTAATAACTTCTTAAAAGAGGTGAGGCTGGGTAGTGCGGTTATAAAAACACTTTTCTGCGGGTTCCCCGCCACGCCCAAGTATGCACCGCACAGCGGTGTTGTTGAACGAAATTAACATGGCGTAGCGCACGATTAAGTCAATGTGATGAAGGTAGCGCGAACGCTTTAGCGTGAGTAGTGCGCTCAGAGACCTGTAAAATAACACCAACCCAACCATCGAGGTATAAAAGCAAGCGCTTAAAATGCGCCTCTCTTTCTTGAGAAAAAGAAAATATAACTTCATTTTAGGCGCTTGAGGGCTCGGAAGCGGATTCTCCCAGAGTTTTTATAACCCACTGCCAAGCTCACCTCGTTTAATAAAGTATTATTAAGCATACGCTTTATTAAGGCCAGTACATCCTTATACAAATCGCGTCCAGATTCCCATTTTTAAATTTTAAGTCGCTGTAACCTAAATATTCGTCATCGCCGTATCTCATCGCGTAAGAAATCATTTCGTTCTTTGTTGATTCATGAGCTCTTAACTTAGCGCCAAAAGTTTCATCTTTATCATAATCATTTTTATTGATATACGGAAATAATTGGCTGTAGTTATTATCGTTTATGTTAATTTCTATCGAGGATAAATAGTATTTATCCGGGATTGTGCTGAAGTTCATAATTACCAATTTATATTTATCTGACTCTATCGTGTATTCGCTGATGGAGCCTTCCAGTGTTTGATAATAATTGTCTATCGTTTTTTTATCTATTTTAACGTTACTGCCAATACCCAAAGTTGTTAAAAAACTATCAAGGTTTGAGTAAACCCATTCTGTTTTAAAATCTTTAAATATACTCGAGCTTATATTTTCTATAGTATTTTCATTTTCGTTTATTCTGTCTGAATTATATACAGGGAAGGAAAGATCAAAGCCGTCGTTATCATAATATTCTATATCTGCTTCTTTTTCTGCTGTTTTTTTATTACAAGCCGTAAAAAATAATAAATTGGAAACAATAAACACAGAAATGGTAAATATGCTAATAAATTTTTTCATAATTTTCTATTCAAGCGGCGCGAAATATCCTGTATTGTCGCGTCCCGACCTCTCCATTAAATATACTTCTGCTTCAACAGGCAGCATGGCGCGTCCAAAATCTGTCGGAAGGCGCGAGTTATACGTAAAGCTGTAAAGCCCGGAAGGAATTTCCGCTGTGCTTTTAATTAGTTCGCCAATACCGCGAGGGCGGTAAAGATGCATTGCTTTGCCGCCTGTCTCCCTGCATAAATAATCGACACTTGATGAAACCTGCGCGCCGCCGATTATTATTGCGTTAAACACAATGCCGTTATTTGCTAGATATGCCGCCATTTCAGAAAGACCGTACTGTTCAAAAGCTAACTCTCCCAAGCTTCCCGAACCAATGTACACAACAGATCTTTTTGATGCTGCTGTTAAAAGATCAGTTGCCGCCAAACGCAGCCCCTGATCAAAGCGCCATGCTCTTGTGTATTCACCGGCGCCACGTACAGCGTTTTCAAATGAATTAGCGTGGTTTTCTCTCCTTGGCTGCGCTCCTGCGGAAACAACAGAAATAATTCTAGTGCTTTTCATTTCGCCTATTGCTCTGCCAATATCACGCGCCGCCGCTGTAAAATCATCGCGTAACCCAAGAGTTTTTTCAGACCTTTCCGCGAGAATAGATATATCCGCGCCGGGATATAAAAAACCCTGATTAATTAAAACTTGTTCTTCAACAGGCCTTCCGCCTTCTGTAATTAAAAAATTATTGTTATCAAGCCCTTGAATTGGGCGGCGCAGCCTGTCTTCCACTGTTAACTCAATTGTAACTTTTGGAAACTGCTGCGTATAAACATTGCGTATTTGCACAAACAAACCGGAAGCAAGATCGTCAAAGCGAGTCATTACGCTGACTTCGCCTGCGGTAAAATTAGCCGCCGCGATATTTCCGTTTCTGTCCATATCCGCGCCAGTTACGCGCGTTTTTTCCCCTCCGGCAAGCCCAAGTTCGCGCGCTATCGCGGAGTCGGTATTAATTTGCAGAATTCTATTCGCGTCCGCGACTAACAATGTATCGTCAGAAAGAAATCTCATGCTCTCGGGGCCTTTGAGGTTTTCCACGGCAAGACGCCCAAGGAAGTTACCGTTTGGATCAAAGCTGTAAATTGCTTTCGCGGCGCTGTCTGCGACAAATATTTTTCCCTTACCTGCCGCGATCCCTGTTGGAGAAAGCATGCCGGGGAAAACAGAACTTTTTAAGCCAAATGAAAGAATAAATTTCCCGTCCGGGTCAAATTTAGAAATACGCCTGTTGCCGTAATCTACCGCGTACAAGTAACCGTCTTCGTCTATTGTTAAATGCTGAGGACCCACAAATTGCCCAAGACCTAAACCTCTTGAACCTATATATGAAAGCCACCTTCCCTCACTGTCAAGAACGCTGATCCTTGAACCTCGGTATTCAGAAAGATACATTCTTCCGTCCTGCCCTCGTACCATATCATAGGGACGGTCAAAGCCATTTAATGGGCCTCGCCTCCTTTCTATTATAATTCCATTGACACTTACTCTAACAATTTCGTTGCTACCATAAGCTACAATCCAGATTGTTCCGTCTTTGTTAGGTAAAACAGATGTTGGCTGACGATAAAGAATGGTTTCTTCGTATTTACCGGGATAACGTCCCGCGCCTACATAACGCACTCCGTCATCCGCGATAGGCATAAGAAAGCGTCTGTTGGCTACAGTTTCTATTCTGGAGTTTAACAGCATTCCAACGCCTGTGTTCCTGCCGTATGAATCTAAAGCGGCTCTCCATTGACGCAGAGCGATTTCTTCAAAGCCGGATCTGTAATATGCTCTTCCAAGCCAGTCAAGAATTAACGCTTCTCCGGGACGGAAGGAAAGAGCTCGCTCAAAAGAAAGTATCGCTTCGTTATATGAAAATCGATTATACGCGTGAATGCCAAGGCGAAACTCATCGGCTGCCGAAAGCGCCTCTGGTCCTGTACCGCCCGTTACAGGTCCCGGGCGAATTGGCTCTTGCGCGTGGATTGTTGAAATTAAAGAGAAATTTACCACGAACCACACGAACCACACGAACATGCGCTTCGATATCTTTAACCTAAGGTTCCATTCGTGGTAAAAACTCCTCACCTGTCTGCTCCCGAAACAATCCTAAAATGTTTTTTTATCATTTCTTCGTTAGGGGCAATTTCAAGGGCTCGGCGCAGCCATGTGCGGGCTTCTACAACTTCACCGCTTTTATAATAAGCCCATCCAAGCGAATCGAGGTATGCAGGGTTTTCAGGTTTGTAATCCACCGCTTTTCTGCAAAGGCGAAGAGCGCGCATAACATCCAATCCGGTGTCCGCTAAAATATAACCCATACTGTTCATCGCCGTCGCGTTGTCAGAATCTATTTCCAGTGTTTTTTCATAAAAATCTATCGCGTTTTTATTTTTTTTCTGTGTCCATGCCGCATATGCGAGCGTATTGTATAAAAGAGGCGACTCTAAGCCTGCGTTCTGCAGTCTTTTTAATTCATATTCAGCCATTCTAATTCGCTTTGTAATTACATAAATATATGCGAGTGTCATTCTGCATTGATAAACGCGAAGCACACTCTGCCCTGATGTTACCACCTGCTCTAAAAATGAAAGCGCTTCTTCGTAATGATTGAGTTTCGTGTAACACAAGCCAAGATAATAGGCAAGTTCCATTTTTTCTTCATCGTTTAAATTGGAAGTGTCAGTATTAAGGAATTCATCCAGAGCCTTATCCCAAATCTTTTGACGGTAAAGTTTTACAGCGCCTGCGAATTTATTATCAGGGGAAAATTCTTGCGGTGATTCATTTTTTTCGGATGACAAATTATCTTCTATGCCGCTTGTCTGCGCAGTCATGCTCCCCCCTAACCTGCTGCTATCGAAGGCTGAGACATAACAACGCTAAAAGCGGCGTTGCCCCTTATGACCTCAGCCCAATCAGACCCTTCCTCAGGGATATTCTCAACCTTACCCGCTTTCGCGAAACAGTACCTGTCCCCGCTCGGAGAAGTAAAGGTAACTATCCTATCATTATAATAACGCATAGATGGAAAAGAAGAAACAAGTTCCGACGGCTTTTTTTCTATATTTGGAAAATTTACATTTACAAAGGTTCCGGCTTTCCAGTAACCCATAAGAAGTACAAGTTTTTCTACCGCGTATGAAATAGTCGATTCCCACTGCCATGGAAGATCGCTTTCAACCAGGGACAGCGCGATGGAAGGAATCCCAAAAAAACTGCCCTGACGCGCCGCCGCCGCTGTTCCCGAATAAATAATATCGGTACCGAGGTTTGCCCCCGCGTTGATTCCGGAAAGAATTAAATCCGGCGCTCTTTCCATGTTAAGAACGCTTGTTTCTGTCGAAATACAAATTTCAGGGATTCCACCCAAAAGGGCGGTAATGATACAATCTACAGGCGTTCCTTCGCACACCCAGGTATCTTCTTCTATTTCTTTTAATTTTAAGGGATGATTCAAAAACTCGATTGAATGAGAGCAGCCCGATCGGTTTTGATCGGGAGCGACTAAAAAAACTCTATGCCCGGCATTACGAAGCCCCTTTGCAAGCAGTCTTATACCCTGAGAGCTTATACCGTCATCATTAGAAAGTAAGATCCTAAGCATATACCCTCTTGCGGACAGGAAGCACTCTTGCCTTTGCAGCCAATTTTACTTCGTATATTACAGGACGGAAACCAAAAATGCGCTCGTAATCCTCAAGACGTCTTTTATATTCCTCTACAAGCTCCTTACGGATAATTGTGTAAGTGCAGCCGCCGAAGCCCATACCTGTCATTCTTGAACCTGCTGCTCCCTCGATCTCCTGCGCGCGTTTTACAAGCCAGTCAACTTCCGGGCAGCTTATCTCGTAAAGGTCTCTTAAACTTTCGTGGGAGTGATAAATAATTTTCGCAAATGAGGCAAGGTCGCTGCGTTCAAGAGCGTCTTCGATATCGTCAAGCCTGCGAATTTCCTCAACAATGTGCATACTCCTGCGTCTTATTTGTTCCGGGAAATCACCTAAAACTTCCAAAAGGTCAGAAGAAGCGAAATCTCTAAAACTTGCGCCTTCTTTTTTCTTTGAAAGAAGCTTAAGACCCTTTGAAATGTCATTTCTGCGTGAGGTAATCTCGCTTTCTGTACCCATCCTTGGAACTCTTGAGTCTATCAGCAGGAATCTAAAGCCGCTGAACGGCGATTTTATCAATTTAACGTCGTTTTCTGTCGAATCTATTTTTAAAAAGTGATCTTTACGCGCCATAACGCAGACAAGATAATCCTCAAGAGGTGCGTGAGTGCCAAAAATTGAAAAATGAGCATTCTTAATTTTTACAGCGAATTCGAAATCGTCGATTTGAATGTGAAAAAGACTTTTTAGCGCTGTAGCAGCCGCAGTTTCTATTGCGACAGAAGAAGCAAGCCCAATATGCTGAGGAATATCGCCGCAGAAAGAGAAATTTAAGCCTTTCATTGGATGTCCAAGCTCTGTAAAGAGGAAAATTGCCGGTTTTAGGTAGTTTGCCCACCTGTCTTCACGCCGAAATTTCAAATTTGCAAGGGTACTTCGCTTTCTTTCCTTTAAATCTGCCGCAAAAAAGCGAAATGAGTTGTCTTTTCGCTGACTAACAGCTACATTTATGTATCGATCTATTGCGGCGGATAAAAAAATGCCTGATTCTTCTTCATTTTGCCCCGGTGTAGGCTCGCCCATGAAATGAATTCGCCCAGGTGCTTCCGCAATTGCTACAGAAATCGAGCCGCGGGGAGTTTCGTTGGTAGAACGGTCTTCTGTTAATTCATACTCAATTCGGTGGAGTTGACCGATATCTAACATGAAATTCCTCACTATTGTATTTTGTGCTAATTTTATCAGGGAATTTTAGGAATTACAATGGTGAATATTCCTAAATTTTGGCGTAATTTGCAGAGGTTAAACAAATAATTTAATAATTTTGAGCTTGTTACAAAACTTGGTTAGTTTTATAACAAGCTCTTTTATGACTGTAATTCAAATAAAATAAACCTTGTAATAACCGCCAGTATATGATAGTATTACCCCATTGACGGGAATTTTGAACATTATTGCTGAATATTGCTTTAATGTTTTAAACCCGGCTATGTATAATAAAGGGAGTTTTCTTATTATACAAATAAATTAATAAGGAAGGATTATTATGAAAGAGAAAGAAAGAGTAAGAGAAATGAATGAAATAATCGGAATGGAAAGATCAGAAGAAGCAAAACGCGAAGGATTGATAAACGAAATAGAAGAAAATTTCCATAAAGAAGAAGCTAGCTATAATGCCAAGATAAACGAAGTTGAAGATGAAATATTGGAAGAACAAGATAGAGTTGGAGTTTTTAATAAACCAGGTTCGAATAATTAATTAATTGTTTTCCTTGTGTGCATCTCTCAGCTTTGTTTCCTCATCATAGCTGTGACGATTATAGCGATAAGGGTGCACACATAGGGAATGGCAAGTATAAAGTCCGCCGGGATGTTCCAAAAACCCTGGGCGTAATTAGAAAAACTTTCAGCAATAGCAAAAACAAAAGATGCAGCGATTATTCCTAATGGGTTTTTAACGCCCAGAAAAATTACAGCTAATGCTATCCAGCCCCTGCCTGCAGACATTTGCGGTACGTAGGCGCCGAGATTTAAAGCTAAAAAAGAGCCGCCAATTCCGCAGAAAAATCCAGAGATTAAAATTGCCGCAGCCCTGTACCATTGCGGTTTTATTTTTAGCGAGACGAGCGCTTCTTCGCTTTTTTCGCAAGCCCTAAGCCTGAAGCCAAAGGGTGTTTTATAAAGCGCGAGCCATGACACTACAAGTAAAATAATTCCAAGAATAATATACCAATTTAATAAACCGTGTATGCTGCCTGAGTTTATTACTCCCTTTGTGTCGAATATTTTGTCAGATAACAATACGCATAAACCGCTTGAAAATAAATTTATTGCAAGTCCTGAAATAAACAAATGTGCTTTAAGAAGAAAAGCGCAGAAGATATGCAGTAAAGAAAGCGCCATCGCGGCGATTACCGCGCTTATAATCGCAGCCAGAACGTTCCCAGTAAAATAATAAACTGTAAGCGAAGAGAAGGCTCCAAATAAAAGTAATCCTTCCAACGCGATGTTTAATGTTCCTGCCAATGCCGGGAATAAACCTCCAAGGGAAGCAAAGAAGATGGGGAGCATTATTGTAATCGCGCTCTTTCCCATTACACTGCCCTCTTTTTAAGTATCACGCTTGTAGAAAGAACAAAGATAACCGCCTGAACCATGTAAACAATTTCGTATGTAAGCCCTGTGTTATACATGGCAAATCTCGCTCCCGTGTTAATCCATGCTAAAAAGAGGGCGCAGGGAATTACAGCAGCCGGAGAAAAATATGCAAATAAAGCGACTGTTAAACCGCTCCATCCAAGCCCTGATGAAAATTCTTTTATAACTGAGTGATGGGTTCCAAGAACTGCAACGCTTCCGGCAAGACCGTACAAAGCGCCGCTCATGCTCATCGCTATAACTGTATTTATCTTTGTGTTAATTCCACCGTAACGCGCGAACATTTCATTAAAGCCTGCCATCCTGAATTCGTAGCCCATTCTTGTCCGCCTAAGAAAATAATAAACAATAAAAACAAATACAAGCGCGATAATAAATCCAGTATTTAAACTTGATGGTTTTAAAATAAAAGGAAGACACATATTATGCGCAATTTTTTTTGTAGATATTAAAGAAGTATGCGGGTCTAAAAAAGGTCCCTGAACTAAATAATTAATAATTGGAATAATCGCGCAGGAAAGTAAAAATGTTGTTATTAATTCGTTTGCCTTCCATTTTGCCTTGCATAAACCGCTGACACCAGACAACAACCCTGCGCAAAGAGTTCCGGCAATTACAGCGATAAACGCGCCAAAAGCGCCCAAGGCGGACATAGACAAGGCGCATACTGTTGTTATAAAAGCGCCAAGATACACCTGCCCTTCTCCTCCAAGATTTAAACTGCCCGCCTTAAACGCGATTATTATTCCAAGCGCGCCAAAAATAAATGGCGTTGCGCTGTTTAACATATTGCCAAAGTTATAAATATTTCTGAATGGGCCTATAAAGAAATGGAAAAGCGCTTGTAAGGGAGAATCGCTTAATAAAAAGATGAGGATAATTAAAAATAGAGTTGTTATTAATAGGATTATTAAACCGTTTTTCATTCCTTATTTACTTCCAAGCCTGCCATGTTTTTCCCAATCTTTTCTTTTATTAAATCATCGCCGTTGTTTTCATACTCACCGGCGATCTTGCCCCTGTACATTACGATAATTCTATCAGAAAGCGTAAGAACTTCATCAAGATTTGTAGAAATTAATATAATCGCGTTTCCTTTTTCTCTTAGTTCATTTATTTTTTCGTAGAAAAAATTAGTTGACGCTATATCCAAACCCCATGTCGGCTCTGAAAAAACTATATAATCTTTTAAAGAATTCGTTTCTCTTGCTAGAATCAGTTTCTGAAGATTCCCGCCGGAAAGAGTCGATGCCTTATCCTTTACACTGTTAAAAAGAATGTTATATTTTTTTAACCAGGATAAAATGCCAAGGGGAAAACGTGTTTTATAATTCCCTATCAGCACATTTTCCTCGATTGTGGCTTCCCTCGCGCACCCTACATTAAGCCTGTCCGCGGGAACATAGGAAAGCCCCTGATTTCTAAGCGCTCTTATACTTAACCGCGAAATATCTTTACCCTTATGAAGCACCTTCCCCGACGCAGGATGTAAAAAACCGCCCATTACAGCTTCTATTACTCCAAGCCCGTTACCGCCAACGCCTGCAAAGCCCAAAATTTCTCCCTCGCTTACAGTGAATGAAACATCTTCCAGTAATGGTCTTTTTTGCCCTTTGCGCCGCACTGTTACATTGTCAAACTTTATTACAGGTTCAGAAGTTTCCGCTTTTTTTTTCTTTTTAAATTCTATATTTTCTTCTATTTGTTTGCCGCCCATCATCATTTGAGCTATTTCGTTTTCGTTTATTTCCGCCGCGTCTCGTACGCCTGCAAGTTCTCCCTTACGCAGGACAGCGACCCTATCGCTTATTTGTTTTATCTCTTTTAATTTGTGAGTAATTAGAATGATTGATTTACCGCCGCTTGAAAGCGTTCTTAATGTTTTAAAAAGCGATTGTGTTTCCAGTTCTGTTAATATTGAAGTTGGCTCATCCAGGATTATTATATCGCAATTACGGTAAAGAACGCGGCATATTTCTGTTTGCTGCATTTCACCAAGAGTTAATTCTTTTATTTTACTTGCAGAACTAATCGAAAAATTATTTGCGGTAATTATTTCATCGGAGATTTGCTTTGCTTTTTGGTTATCAAGAAACAATCCCCATTTTTTTGGTTCATTTCCCATAACAATATTTTGCGCTACCGTATATTCGTCAAAAAGCATAAAGTGCTGATGAACCATGCCTATATTGCCGGTAATTTTTACTTCGCCTTCGTCCTGCTTTTCAAGCCCCATGAGGATTTTCATTAATGTAGTTTTTCCGGCGCCGTTTTCGCCCGCGACGCAGAGGATTTCGCCTTTTTTTAAGCTCAGAGTTATGTTGTTATTTGCTTTTTTATTATTTAAAGAATAAGTTTTGCATACATTCTGAACATTAATTACATTCATCTTTATGCCGGCTAACGCGCATTAGAAAAAAATGTATCAAAGATAAATACTTCGAATTTGCTCTTTATATCTTCGGGTAAATTCTTGTAACCATCGTTATCAAAAACAAAACCAAGATATCCGTCTCTTATTCCAAGAACATGTGCAGTTCCATATTGAATTGTTCCGTTCATGGCATTTGTTAAAACTTCTATCGCAAGTTTTTTCTGCTCCATTACGCCGGAGCCGACAATAAAGCCGGGAGCCAGATCATACGCGTCAATGTTATACCAGACAATATACGCTTTTTTTTCTGCTGCCGTTTTTATAAGCCCCTGCGCCGCTCCGCCTGCTATCGATGTAAAAATATCAACGCCAGCGTCCACCATTGCAGAAGCAAGCTCTGCCGCCTTGTTAGCGTCTGCCCATGAACCAACTACCCGAAAATCAAGTTCAATATCGGGGTCAGCCATTTTTGCGCCTTCCAAAAAACCGGGAACCATGTGTCCTGTCAAAAGAGGATATTCCTGCGCTGCAATAAAACCAACCTTTTTTTGTTTGTTGGCGTAAGGCATATCACTTACGGTAATTAAACCCGCAAGATAACCTAATAAAAGGGATTGCTCGTACTGGTTATATAAATATGTTTTTATTTGCGGATGTCCCTCATAACTAGCGTCCAAAATTATAAATTTTTGATCCGGAAATATTTTACTGATATTCACGCATATGGCAGGCAGCGAAGGATTTGAACCTATTACAACATCGTATTCACCCATGGAAACCATTTCTCCAAGCTGCCTCTCCCATTCCGCCTGATTAACGCCGGCTTCATATATTTTTATGTTAGCTTTTGGATTATTCTTGGCGAATTCAAGAGCGCCTTGCGCAAGCAATTCATATGTAGGGCTTCCCGCGATTACGCCTGTGATAAAGATAAGCGCGGACAAATCTTCTTTTGGTTTTGCGCTTTTTTTACCTTCGCAGCCGAATGCAAAAAAGACCATAAAAATTAAAATGAGTGTAAAAAATCTTTTAATAAGCATAATTCAATATAGAAAAATACCTGTTTTATGTCAATATAAACTCAGTTTGAACAGCTTCGGTTTCGGCGGTTTCATTCTCTGCAGGATTTTTTCCCTTCAGTTTAATTTCGTCGTTTTTACCGTCTGCTGTAAATACCGCGCCTTCCTTCCATCGATTTTCCAAAAGAAGCTCGGAAAGAGGACACTCAATTTCTTTTTGAATGGTTCGCCTAAGCGGTCTTCCGCCGAATTTCTGATCCCAGCCCTTATTAACCAGAATTTTCTTCGCGCTTGAAGTAATTTTAAGTTTATAATTTTGTTCAGAAAGACGGGTTTTTAATTCGGAGAATTCAATATCAAAAATAGATTCTATCTGCTTTTGATTAAGAGGATTAAACATTACAATTTCGTCTACCCTGTTAATAAATTCAGGGTTAAAAATTCTGCGAAGCTCAGACATGGCGGCAGCTTCAATCTCGCTTGCGTTCATTAAACCTGAACCTGATGTAAAGCCAAGCCTTGAATCTTTTGTTATCTCGCGCACTCCTGCGTTACTTGTCATAATAATTACAGTATTTCTAAAGTTGACAGTATGTCCTAACGAATCGCGAAGCTCGCCCTCTTCCATTACCTGTAATAAAATATTAAAAATATCATGATGGGCCTTTTCAATTTCGTCGAACAGCACAACACGGTAAGGGTTACGTCTGATTTTTTCTGTTAACATTCCGCCTTCTTCGTAACCGACATAACCCGGAGGCGCGCCGACTAAACGCGAGGCATTATGTTTTTCCATAAAGTCTGACATGTCTATACGCACTAAAGCTTCTTCGCTCGCGAATAAATACTGCGCCAACTTACGCGCTAAAAGCGTTTTTCCAACTCCTGTGGGGCCAAGGAAAATAAATGAACCCATAGGACGGCGCGGAGAAGAAACCCCTGCCCTGGATCTTTTAATTGCCGAAGAAATTCTCTTTATAGCATCATCCTGCCCGATTACGCTCTTATGCAATTCATCTTCTATTTGTAAAAGCCGCCTTGATTCCTGTTCTTCAAGGTGCATTACAGGAATGCCTGTCGTCTCTGTAACAACGCGGCGCACATCATCGTCTGTAACCAATGACCATTCGTTTCTGGAAGCCTTTTCCCAGCTTGCCCTTACTTCCTCAAGATGCGCTTTTAACTGGCGGACACTGTCTCTAACCTTTGCCGCATTTTCATAATCCTGTGTGCTGACATAGGTTGTTTTTTCTTCGCATAACCTGGCGATCTCTTCTTCAAGCCCCGTAATCTCTAAAGGCTGCTCTTTGTTTTCAAGTTTACGAAGGGCGCCTGCTTCATCGAGTATATCAATTGCCTTGTCTGGCATAAATCTGCCTGTTATATAACGTTGAGCTAATTTAGCGCAAAGTTTTAAGGAGCTTTCGGTATACCTTACCTGATGATGCTCTTCATATTTTTTCTGTATGCCGCTTAAAATTTCCAGCGTTTCATCAAAAGACGGCTCGTCTACAATCACAGCCTGGAAACGTCTTTCCAACGCGGCATCTTTCTCAAAATGCTTGCGGTATTCGGCTAAGGTAGTCGCTCCAATGCAGCGTATCTCTCCGCGTGAAAGACCCGGCTTAAGCATATTGCTCGCATCTAAGGTTCCTTCGGCTCCTCCCGCTCCAATAATCGAATGTATCTCGTCAATAAATAAAATTATATTTCCCGCCTGATTCACTTCGCGCAGGATTTTTTTTATGCGTTCTTCAAACTCGCCGCGGTATTTTGTACCTGCTACAACTAAACCCATATCAAGACATAAAATGCGTTTCCCGGCGAGAGCGTCCGGCACAGCTTCGCTTACCAATAGCTGCGCAAGTCCTTCGACTATAGCACTCTTTCCAACGCCGGGTTCTCCGACCAAAATAGGATTGTTCTTGCTCCTTCGCGCGAGAATTCTGACAGCGCGGTTAATTTCCGGTTTTCTTCCCACAACAGGATCCATTTTTCCGGCTCTCGCCAAAGCTGTAAGATCGCGCGAAAAATTGTCGAGCGTCGGCGTTAATACCGGGTATACAGCTGGTTTTACGCGCGGACGCTGTTCTGTCTCAACACCGCCTCTTTGTCCCGCGCGCTCCCTCTGCAGATAAAAAGGCTGATACTTCTCCGCCGGCACAAAGTCTTCGCTCTTTGATGAAGGCTGATTAAATGTTGTCTGAATTATTACCCTCATCATGTCTGTATCAACAGCTCTTTGGGTAAGGTAAACTTGTACACTGGAATCCTGCTCGCGCATTGCTGCGAACAATATATGTTCTGTTCCAAGATAATCGCTGCCCATAGCTCTTGCTTCTTCTGTGGCAACGTCAAGCATATTTTTTGTACGCCGTGAAGGAGGCACTTCGCCGCGAATAATGAGCCCCGGAATCCTTGGAATGGAATTTTCTAAAATATGACGGAACTCAGGAATATCTATCCTGAGAAACAACAGCGCCTTGCACGCCGTTCCGCCGCCTTCCTTAAGCA
>Ga0209755_10005385_pt1 | contig 14586 bp, 12 predicted proteins | sample TergutCo191P1_FD_187301 | JGI IMG/M metagenome (GOLD analysis project Ga0209755, IMG submission 187301) | Cornitermes sp. P1 segment gut microbial communities from Petit-Saut dam, French Guiana - Co191P1 (SPAdes) (version 2) | ecosystem: Host-associated > Arthropoda: Insects > Digestive system... | reverse complement strand
TAGAACATGGTCCCCCGATTTTCTCATCACATCCAATAAAAATCATTCCCGACATCAGTAGGGCGATAAACCCCACAATTATTAATTTCTTCATAGTAATACCTACTTTCCTGTTCCTTTTCGACTTCAATAATTACCATATAATTTGTTTACGAATCACAATCGCACAACGCATATGGTGGCACTGCTGCGATTAATTCGCTTTTTTATATTGTGTTTGAGCATATCCAACTCCAAACCATAGAGTATTTTGTGCCCAATTTAAGGATGATGGATGACCTTTATGGGAAAAGCCCGTAATAATATAGTTAGTTGAATCATTAAAATTTGTTGTTCTATATTCAGCAATAAACTTACTGCCTTCATATATTTGTATTATCCATTCTCTGTCATTAGGTTTATAAAATAATTGTATTTCTCCAGCTGTCTGTCCAAAAGGAACATTCACTTGTACATATCTTCCATCCAATGGTCTTGGACCAGCAAAAACTGATGTTGTCGCAAACAACCCAAACAGAACAGTAATTAGCAAAATCATAAAAATTTTCTTTTTCATAAAAACACTCCTCGTCGCTTTTTTACTTCTTTCGAAGAAATTATTTACTGCCAAACTAGCAGCAATTTTAAGCACAGGGTAATTTTGTGCTAATAACCCGAAATACCTCCAATTTTTTTACTATTAGATAAGCTCAAAAATGCTTACCTTAAAGGACAAATGTTCTAAATATGCCCTATCACTTTCATAATATAGCGCATATTTGCTCTTTTTGTCAAGCTAAAAAGTCCAAATTTGAACTTTTTTTAGCATAAAATAATTTATGGATTTCTGGACAAGGCTAAAAAAAGAGATAAAAACGAAAAACACAACTCAGGAGTGGATAGCCGGACAAATCGGTGTCCCTTTTGGCACCTTCAGAAAATGGATGACCCGCAAAACCTACCCCAACCTGAAAGAAGGGGTAGAAATAGCCAAATTACTGGAAATTTCGCCGGAATACCTAATTACAGGAACAGAACCGGAAGGCTTAGATTCCTCAGAACGAAAACTGATAAACGCCTACAGAAAACTGGGCTCTTCAGATAAAGAAAATGTCCTTTTAGCAGTCAACGCGTGGGTTGGGAAAAGCGAGATACGGTAAAATGGTGCCTGGCACCATTTTTTGGCTCTTTTTACAAATTCGTTTAACACAGATTAACACGGATTAGATAGGAGAGGGTTCAAATATCTGCTGCACTACGTATATATTAATTTTAATTTTATACCTCTATTTTTAATTGTTAAACTTATAATTGTTAAACAAAATTTAAAAATTTATCTCCGCATTAAATCAGAAATTTCGAACCCTCTCACAGCTAATCCGTGTAATCCGTGTTTAATCCGTGCCAATCCGTGTTCCTCTTCCTCCCTAATGAAGAAGAAAAAAATACATCAAACAACAAGTTCGTGTGGTTCGTAGTAAAAATTTGGGCGCCTGGTACCGCGGTAGCATCAATCAAAATATTCTGCTATACTTCCCCCATGGAAACTCAATGCACATTAAAAGTAAGAACCTACGAATGCGACAGCTACAATCATGTAAACAACGCAAATTATTTACACTATCTGGAATATGCCCGCTACGAGTTCTTAAAAGAAATCGGATTTGATTATGATAAAGCATTCGACTCAGGCTTCGGGACGTATATTTCAAGGATAGAAATTGATTACAAAAAACCGGCATTTACCGATGACGCTCTTGTAATCAAATCGAAGCCAATAAAGAAGGGAGCCGTCAGCGGTACCCTTTCCCAGGAAATCTGGCGCGGAGAAGATTTGATAATCGCGGCAAAGGTTACATGGGTATTTGTCGATTCTAAAGGGATGCCGACAAAAATCCCGCCGGAGTACAATATGCCGGGATTGGCGCCGGATTGAAATTACACCACGCTCGTCTTCAACTGCCGGTTTCTTTCAAACCTGCTGATCGCCAATTCAATCAAACGCGTGATTAGCTCTGTGTAACCAATACCACTCGCTTCCCACATTTTCGGATACATACTGATCTTGGTAAAACCAGGCATTGTGTTAATTTCATTGACGATTATATCTCCGGTGTTCTTCAGAAAGAAGTCTACGCGAGAAATCCCCTCGCAGCAGAGTACCTGAAAAACTTTTACTGCCATCTCCTGAATGCGTTTTATTGTTACTTCGTCAAGATTAGCTGGTATCTGAAGAGAAGCGCCCTTGTCGTCAATATACTTTGCGTCGTAGGAATAAAAATCATGAGACGGAATAATTTCACCCGGCAGTGAGGCCGCAGGTTTTTCGTTTCCAAGTACAGCGCACTCTATCTCTCTGCCGGGAATAAACTCTTCAATGATGACTTTTGTATCGTATTGAAAAGCGTCCTTTAACGCGGAAGCAAATTCTGACTTTTCGCTGACTTTGCTGATACCGACAGAGGAGCCCATGTTAGCGGGTTTTATAAAAACAGGCGATCCCAATTTGCTTTCAACATCGGTGAAAGACAGCGCCTGATCGTAACTGTTCAGCACAAGGAATTTACCGATGGGGATTTGCGCATCACGGAGAAGACGCTTCATCACGTCTTTGTCCATGCCGACTGCGGAGCCGAGCACGTCTGATCCGACGAAGGGAATGTCCATCAATTTCAATAAACCCTGTACAGTGCCGTCTTCGCCGAAAGGACCGTGTAAAATCGGGAATATAACATCATATTGTGCTACCGCGTTAATTTGCCATAATCCTGTCTTTTCGATTTTAATCATTTCTGGGTTATATTTTGATCTGTCAATCGCGTCAAAAATATTTTTTGCGGATAAAAGCGAGATTTCATGTTCCGCGGATTTACCGCCGTAAAGTATGCCGACTTTTTTCATCAATTGTTCTCCTAACGCATGGTAAGGCGTTTCCAGGGACTAACGCCAAAACGAATCATAAAATAGAGCCACCCGAAACCGAAACCGGCAAGGTGGGTAAGATGCGCCACATTTCCGCCGCCGCCTGTGATGACAAAAAACAGGGAGAGCGCCGTAAACCCCAGTACCATTATTGGAGCGCGAAGCGGAAGTATTCCCCAAATATAAATAATCGAAGTCGGAAAATACACCGCATATGCTAACTGGACAGCGTAAAGAGCCCCGGAAGCTCCCATTAAAGCAACAATTAAATTACCTGTCAAATAATAAACGCCGAAAGAAAAAATTCCCGCAAGCGCTCCTGTTACAAGATAATAAAGCAGAAATTCCTTGCTTCCCATCGCTCTTTCAATCTGAAGCCCAAAAATAAAAAGTCCGAACATATTAAAAAAAACATGAGCGAAACTGCCGTGAATAAACATATATGTAATAAAAGACCAGACCCAGCCCTTTAGAACCATTACCGGTATCATCGAACAATAATAAGTCATCATGTATCTGATATCATTACCAAAAAAATACATAGCGGCAAAGATGACTAAATTGATCCCTATAAGCCACCATGTTAAATTGTAGTTATAATTATTTTTAAAAGGCATCCTGATAATGTTCATGATATAAGAATAAAGATATTACAAAGAGAGGTCAACAATATCAAAAACTATTTTACGATATTCCTCAATCGTCTGCGCGTGGACTGCTTTATCCCGAAGAGCCGCTCCGCCGGGAACCCCTTTCGTGTAAGCGCAAAATTGCTTTCGCATTTCAAGACAAGCTGACCTTTCGCCGATATCCATGGCAAGCATTTCAAGATGGCGGAGCGCTGTAGATACCCGCTTTGAAAAAGGAGCCGGCTCCCATCTGCCGGTTTGAAAAAGTGAAATCGTCTCTGAAAAAATGAAAGGGTTGCCCATTGCTCCCCTTGCGAACATCACCGCGGAGCAGCCGGTCTCTTCCAGCATCTGCTGTGCGTCTCCCGGCGTGTAAAGATCGCCGGAACCTGTAACGGGAACCGAAACGAGGGTAACCAAATCAGCAATGTGCCGCCAGTCGCTCCTTCCGCCGTAACCCTGTGTCCGCGTGCGCGGATGGAGGCTAATCATTTGAGCCCCCGCCTCAACAGCGATGCGGGCGCACTCGGCGTAATTGAGAGAAGCGCTGTCCCACCCTGAACGGATTTTCACCGTCACCGGAATGCCGCCCAAACTTTCACGGCAAGCCCGCACCGCGGCTTCAACAATGCGCCCAAGATTAGCCGGATTGCGCATCAAAGCGGAACCCGCTCCGTTCTTCACCACCTTCGGAACAGGACAGCCGCAGTTAATATCCAGCGCGTCAGGCTTAAGCGGCGCCAAAAGGGAAGCCGCTTTATAAATCGATTCGCTCTCCCCGCCGAAAAGTTGTATCGCATAACGTTTTTCATTCTCGCCGCGCCTGACAAGGTTTGAAGAAGAATTCACACGGAGGCACGAGGAGGTATCCAAAGATTTCACACGGAGGCACGGAGGCACAAAGAGCGAATCGTTGTTTGAAATATTATCGTTTTCTACATATATTTTTTCTGATTTTTTATTATTGTTTTTATTTTTTATTTTCTCTTTTTCTTCTCCTTCTTCTTCCTCCGTGTCTCTGTGCCTCTGTGTGAGCTTATCATCCATAAGCCCATATCGTCCGAAGTTGCGATATAACGCTTCCGCGGAGACTAGCTCTGTAAAGGAGAAGCAGGCGCCTTCTTCGGCGCAGATGGAGCGGAAGGCGCGGTCTGTGTAGCCCGCGACAGGAGCGAGGAAGAGGTTGCCGGGCAGTTCAAGAGAGCCGATTTTTACGGGACGGTATAAATTCTCCAGAGATTATCCTTTAATCCGTTACCCCAAAAAATTTATTCGCGTTATCCCACAGTTGAGCGGCTAACGCTTCTTCATCCATGTCGAGTCTCTCCGCCATGTAGCGGGCGGTGAGAGGCAGGTATTTGGGCATGTTTCGTTTGCCGCGGTAATCGGCGGGAACCATGAAGGGGGCTTCCGACTCGATTAGGATGCGATCGACGGGGAGAACATCTATTGTTTCATGAAGATTTTTCGCGTTTTTGTAGGTGAGGTTTCCGGCGAAGGAAAAGTAAAGGTTGAGTTCAAGAGCTCTTTCGGCATATTCGGCGCCCTCGGAATAACAGTGAAGCACTCCGCCTCTGGGAGGCAGGCGGTCGCGGAGGATGTCCAGCACATCGTGTCCGGCATCGCGGTTGTGAATGATTACAGGCAGATTGAGTTTTGCCGCCAAATCAAGCTGAGTGATAAAAAGCTCAATCTGAGATTTTTTATCTCCGAATTTTCGGAAGTAATCCAGACCTATCTCTCCTATCGCTACAACTCTGGGGTATTGAACACTCTGCTCAATGTGCTGAAACCAGTCCTTGCCGGGGTTCTGCACCTCGGAAGGACTTACTCCAACCGCATGATAAACATTCGTCGCGGATTTTAGGTTTTCATAAACATGACCGAAGTCATGAAGACTGTTACAAATTGAAACAATCCTGTTAACAGAAGCCTGCCTGGCTTCCTGAATAACAATGAGTTGTTCAATTGGGTCATCAACAATTAGCCCCAGATGGGCATGAGTATCAAAATACTGCATAGCTTTATCCAAAAGGTATGATAGTTGGGTATTACCAAACTGGTATACATTAATTTTAACACTACTTTTTACAATCGTCAATAAAAAGTTAACAATAGAAAAAAATGAGTTTATTTAAAACCCCGGCAATTAAAATAGCACAATATTTATGAATATTGACATTTACATCCCGCCAAAAGGCGCCAATTGCTCCCACCGCGAAGGTTCAACGCCGTCTCTGTCAATCCTGACAAACATTCCGGGAGTATAGTCTGTACTTGGGCGCATGGCGTTCGCGGCGTTTAAATAGCCAAGGTTGATGCTTGGGGCGCCTGAAATATCGGAAGGGCGCGCCCGAATCATAGTCTCGGGGTTACGGGTAATCGCGTCCCATGCCCGGGATGACTCTGCGTAAAGAGTCATCGCCCTGGCGCGGTATTCACGGCTGCCGGTCTGCTCGGCTAAGCCTTCGCAGGCAACGCCGGCATTGTTACGCGCCATCATCAGGCGCTCTCCGAGGTCGAGGAATTGCGGGTTGTCATTGGGCAGGAGCACAGGCAGCCTGACGCGCTGAGCTTCAAGCATATCAATCAGACGCCCGTAATAGCCGTCCGCGGCAAAATAGTCGCCGCGCTGATTGGCGGCGTTTCCGAGAGCGTAGAGCAGGCGGCTGTTAAACGGCATCTCTGACGAAGCTTTAAAAAGATAGTTAAGAGAATTGCCCCAATCTTCAAGCTGATAATAAGCCGCGCCTGTCCGGTACATAACATCAGGCGGAGCGTAACCGAAACTTTCGGCAGTGAGGTAGGCGTCCCTTGCGTTCTCCGCGGCCTGCCTGTCGCCCGTTTTAGCGTAAAATTCCAAATCGCCTTTAAGAGCGTAAAGCTGCCCCAATTGAGGACTTGCTTTTATTAAATCTCTGGAACGAAAATCTTCAAATAATTCGATACCTCTGACTACCTGAGTTTCGGCAGGGAAGAATTCTTTATTGTTGATTAATAGATCCGCGTAGCGATAATGAGCGTCAACGCGGTTGAGACGCCGCTTTACGGATTCTTGTTTGGCAAGGTCAAACGCGCGGATAGAGTTCTCAAGAGTCAAACGTTCTTCATGAGTATTGCCGAGATTTTTATAATAGCGGGCAAGATGATAATGCGGTTCAGGCAGATAAAGATCTTCACGCACGGCTTTTAAAAGCATGGCTCTTACGCTTTCAATGCTTTCGACATAAGGATTCGGCACGCCTTTTGGTTTTTCAAGCTGTTTATCCAAAAGATAACCGCCAAGCTCTGAAAGCGTTTCAGTTCCCATTTTGCGTTTTTTCTCATCCCATTCAAACCATGCCCGCAGGTTAAGAACTTCCGGCAGATTGTCGACGCATATAAAATATTTCAGCATACGTTCAAGGATCGGCGCCTGCCATCCGTTCAATTCGAGCAGCCTTGCAAATGAAAAACGGGCATCTTCGTATTTATCGAAAAATTTTGACGGATCGGAATCCGCCCATGCAAGGAAATTATCCCCTGCGGCAAGAAGTCCGTGAAAATCGTTTGGCGCGTAATCAAGAAGTTCTCTTTGAAGGAGTCTGTTTGCCTTTTCAAAATTCATCATGTAATAAGTCTGCAACCCTGCATAATCCAATACGCCTTTTTTATCTCTGGGATAGTACCTTAAAAGCTCATCGTATTTTCCTTCGGCGTAAGGATAGCGGCGCTGATCGCGGAAAGCTTCGGCGTAGGAATAAAACCAATTTTTCACTTTATGCATAGAAAACGCCTGCTGAAAAAGATCATTCGCCCGTTGATATTCTCCGGCTCCTATTCTTTCATATCCGCGTTTATAAAGCGATTCCGCGGCAAGCGGCACATAAATAAATTTATAACTAAGATACACGACAGAAGCCGCCAGAGCGGCAATAACTGCAAATAAACGCAATACAGGAAGAAAATTATGGATAAAAATATACGCGAAACTTGCCTGCTCGGCTTCAAACGCCGCACCGGTATTTTTTTCAAAACTTTTGGGAATAACGACGGGCTTGCCGGTAATTAACTCAACATGAGCGGCAACCTCTTTTATCGGTGCTCCGTTTATAAGCTGATTTACCAATTTTGACAATTGCTGCGCGATAATCACCTGCTCTGCGATGATCTCTTCACAAGCTATCCTTAAGTTAAGCGGAAAAGCGGAAAGCGTTTTTAATAAACTGTCAAGGTCGTCCTGACTTAATGAAATTTCTTCAACATCATTAATATCAGGGGTATCTTCTGATTTTTTCTTACGCCCAAAACCGAATAAACCTTTCTTGTCCGGCTTACCGGCTGTTTGATCCTGTTTGGGACTTTCAAACATATCGTCAATGCCGGGAATGTGAAATTCTTCACTGAAGACATCGCTGACATGAGCGTCCTCCGGGCTTGCATGAGGAAAATCGCCGGTATCAATCGAATCGGTGGAAAAATCAGAGCCGAAATCTCCAAGCAGGCTGTCATCATCGCCGCCGGACGGCGTAAAATCAGCGCCGCTGCCGCCGGAAAAATCCATGTCACCTAACGAGCCGTCAAAATCATCCGAACCGGAAGAAAAATCCGAATCGGGAAGCGGGCTGTCAAAACCGGCGCTGTCGTCAACCGGAAAATCCATATCGGGAAGAGAGCTGTCAAGACCGGCGCTGTCATCGGTTGGAAAATCCATTGAAAAATCGCCGAGATCGCCGAAATCAATTTGACTATCACTTGAATCCTCCGGCGCGGAATCATCGGTGTCAGAATCGCTGTCGGGATTTTTAAAACCCGAAAAATCACCCGGTTTTATTTCAGGACTTTCACCGCCCATATCAATAGCCCCGGAATCATCAATAACAGAATCATCGGTGTTCAGGTTGTTAAAATCAAAATCATCGGTCGGCGCGTCAGAAGGTAAATCATCATGCGTTTCATCGGCGTTAAAATCGCTAAAATCAAAATCGTCGGTCGAAAAATCACCAGCCTGAGAATCACCTGGTTGGGAATCGGCAAGAGGGGAGTCTTCGCCTGTTTGGAAATCGTCAGCCGGAAAATCATCAGTTTTAAAATCAGATGCGGTTGATTCCATTTCGTCAGAAAAGCCGGAAAGTAAATCGTCAGGGATAGAGCCTTCATCGATCGATTGAGGTTCCGGAGGCGGAGGTTCTTCCTCAGGCGGCTGAGCTGTTTTTTGAGAGGCAGGTTCATCACCAGTAAGGCCGGCAAGAAAGGAAGAGCCGTCGTCATCGGAGGAATCAGGTGAATCAACTCCTAATCCGTTAAGTAAGTCATCAAGAGAATCATCCGAAGACGGGGCATCACCGGGAACATCATTCAGAAAAGCGCTAAAATCAAAATCATCAGGAGCGGCGGCAGGTTCTGTTTTTGAAGCATCTGCGCTCGCTCCGGAAGCGCCTGAAGGAGCCGGCGCATTATCTGTTGAACGCGAATACGCAAAAGGAGGCGCTTCATCATTTGGAAGGGGAAGATCATCATACAGTAAATCGGGAGCAGGGGAATCCTGCCTCTCATTGGCGATGTCCTTGAATGAGGATAAAAAATCTCTTAACGCGTTTAATGATGGCATATTAAGATAATTATATATCGACCGATAATTGTAAAGAATGTATGAAAACGATTAAAGTATTGATTATTTTAATTGCAATTACCTCTTTCTCTGCCGTTCCCGCGGCATTTGCCGAAGATTGGGAAAGTTATGAATTAGTTAACCGCCTGTTATCTCTCAGAAGCCCAAGCGCCCCAATCATTCATGAAAATTATGTTGTTTTTACGGCCAATTCCAGCGTTCGCAGGATAGGAATTGCCTTTTCTCACGAAAATTTTGAAAATATTCACTGGTACAGACAGCTTTTAATCCCCCAATTCGGCCTGGATCCAATCATATTGCCCGGTGAAAAAGAACCAAGGCCGTATAAGGATTCCGGGCTTCAGTTCTATGTGCATACAGTTCCCGATAATGTGCGCGATCTGGAATACAGGTTGATAATAAACGGCTTGTGGACGATTGATCCGGAAAATCCTCAAAGCAGACGCGACCCTGTCACCGGCTTGACATTATCACTGCTGAAAATACCTCAGCGTCAAATAAGGCACAGTCCCCTTATCGGGCTGCCGCAGGGACTATCATTCTTATTCAAGGGCCCGCCCGGCGAAACCGTAACAGTTGCAGGCAACTTTAATAATTGGGATCCGTTTATGTATGAGCTGCGGGAATACCCGGCAGGCGTTTACAGTATTACAATTCCGTTACCGCCGGGCTCATATCAATATGTTTTTTTCCATCGCGGAGAGCGTTACGCCGACCCGGATAATCCGCAGCGTGTCTTCAGCAGGGACGGGAGAATTGCGAGCGAGATTGTGATTCCGAATAATTAAAACACTAGTAGTATCGTCTAATCATTCCCTCTTCAGATTCAGTAGAGTCTCTATTTACGTAAGCCCATACCAATAAACCAACTAATGCAACTCCGCCTATAATATATAATAAAGTATTGCCGGTAACAACGGCGCTCCGCATTTGCTCTGCATTTTCATATATCGTCCAGCTAGTGGAAGAAGAATTAAATCTTTTATATACTCCTGCCTTCTTGCCTTCTTTGGAATAAGCCGCTTCAAAACCGCCTCCGATTGCATTAGTACCAAACTTTACGTCTGCTCCAATAGTAACCTCTGTAACCAATGTATGATTGATTGTATAACTGCGTCCGTCCGAGTAATGATGGGTTGTCCATTGAACAAAAAACGCTTCCTGTCCTATGGAAGTAACGCTGTTAGGAATCTTAATTTTTTTTAATCCATGATATTCGGTATAAGAAGAACCATCTGAATATCGTTCATTGGTTGTCCAGTAATTTCCGGCAAAAGCTTTTTCTCCGATGGTTATTACTCCTTCATGTATGTTAACACTGGTAAGTCTATTGTTAGCGAATGCGTTTGCCCCAATAGTCTTTACACTTGAAGGGATAGTAATGCTGCTCAACTGGTTGTTGGCAAATGCGTTTGCTCCAATATCACTAATACTATTTTGTATAGTGACGCTAGTTACGCCGCTGCGTTCATACGCTCCGTTCGCAATTGCAGTAACACGTTCATCCCAAAGAACAGACGGAATGGTAACAACGCCTAGATTTCGATTGTTTGTGCTTGGCCTTATCGCACCGTTATATATCGTGTGGTTTTTGTTTGCTTGAATATTAGAAGTAGCCATCGGCTCTATTCGTGTAATGCCCGATTCTCCCGGTGTTTGACCATTTATTGAAGCAACTCGGATAGCAAGAGGATAATGAATATCGTCCCCTCTAACTCCGGTAAAACGTACGGTAGTATAAGCGGTTCCGGGTCCTTCCAGTCTTGTTCCATTAAAAGAAAAGTTAGAATCCATTGCTGCTGTTTGCTGTCCAATCACCAGTCCATGTTCGTTGAGAACCTCAAAAACGATAGAAATCCTGCTACCCCATCTGCTGTTAAATGGATTACTATTTGTTACACCTTGCCTTGGCCAATTGTTAAGATTCCATGCTTGCGCTCTTTTGGTAGATTGTAGCCCGTCATAAACCGCCTGAACTGTCCTTTGTACAGATACCGGAAATACCGCATGGGTATGCAGAGCCGCCTCAATTCTCAATTCTGTTGTTCTTCTCATATGATCTCTGGCTGCTTCATGTTCCGTTACATTATTGGAATACCAAATAGATCTCTGCGGATTGGTATTTTTCAGTATATTGCCCATTAGCGTTTCGGTTTCTGTTAATTTTGCTCTCCAGTCATCATGCCATGCAAAATCATTGCGGACATCTGATCCGATATTTCCGGTTGAAATATTAGCAGATAGGACATTAGTTCTGCTGACCGCTTCCGTCAGCGAAGCGTCAAAAGCTGCCGCCTGGAAAAAGTACGAAAGAGCCAGAACTTCGTCACCTCGTCTCTGGGCATTAATACCCTGCGCCATTGAGGTCAGCGCGTTCACCTGATCGACTGCTGCCGCTCTGTTCAGTTCTGTCCGCGCTGCCGCAGTAAGCTGTATACCCATTTTCTGAAGCAAATCAAGCGAAGCCCGCTGTACACTTATCAATCCATCCAATTCAACAATTGAAGTAGATGCCGTATGCGTGGCAATAGTCGTTTTATCAAGGTTTCTGTTGATCGTCATTTGCAGCATATATCCGGTTGAAGTTTTAGTAATAGTACCTAATAACATAAAATCGGTAGAGACCAGCTTACCAAGATCCTGACCCGCCAGATCATCATCAGCATAAAAACCCGATAATAATTCATTGTACTGCCTTTCATTGGTTACCCTGTCAAACAAAGTCATTGCTGAATAAGTTCTGAAGTTATCTACCAGCCCGCTTGCCACTAAATCAGGCAGGTATGCCACATCCTCTGTAAGACCGATCGGTCTGGGCGGAAGAATGGTAATACTCCGTCCTTTGCCTCCGTCACCTGTCCAATATGCAGAAGCAGGCTGTGAAGCCTGCTGCGGTTGTTGATTTGACTGTGATGATGACAGAGGTGTTCCGCCGGCCTGAAGCTTTTTTATCATTTGAATCTGCGGAAAATTAACATAAGGAGTGGATGAACAGGAAGAAAAAAAAGATATTAAGATAATTGAGGCAATAATTTGACTTAACCTATACATTTTTTTCATTTAAAACACTCCTTCTGGTAATAAGAATATCTTTGTAACCATACATTTTTCCTGTCTCTCTGCGCACTACCTCTCCATCACCCGCGAAAACCTCGCCTTCCTGATACTGCTGTTATCCGCGGCGCGGTACGAATTCATCTGCCTTTGTAAATTGCTGATGCGCTGAGAGGGCAGCGGATGAGTGCTGTTTAAACTGCCTGTTTGATTGCCTTGCAGCCTTCCAAGTAATCTGAGCAATTCAATGAGGCTTCCCGGATAGTAACCTGCGGTTATCAGCATATTAAACGCTGTTGAATCCGCTTCAAATTCCTGCAATTGCGAATAACCGCCGACTAACAAGGTTTCCATAAATTCGTCTACCGCGGCAGTGAATAATTTCTTCGATGTTTCACCTTCAAGGCTTTCGCTTAGCCGCTGACGTTCCTGATTCAGATTCTGAACAAGATTAGAATGTAAAATAACAGCCATACCGTGCTTAAGCTGAACATGCGCTATTTCATGGGCGATAATCGCCGCCAACATATCTTCGGATGTAACTAAATCAAGAATTCCACGCGTAAGAAATATATGGCCTCCGGGAGTCGCAAAAGCATTGACGACGGGAGAATCAAGAATCATCACATGAAAACCGTCATAACTATTCGGCAGGGAAGAATTAATCGCTAACGCTTTGCATATCATGTTTAAATAATCCGTTACGGCAGGTTTTTCCGCGTAGATAGAATAATGATTGAGCAGATTTGCCGCAGCTGCGCGCCCTAAAAAGTAAATATCCCGCGTGAAAAAATCATCCTGTGAATTATCAACGGCTCTTTCCATGCGGGATAACGCGTCACTGACATTCTGGGCTTCGACTGTAAAAATCGTCTGCGCGAAAATTAAAACAAAAAATAATACTATCGGTTTGCCCATAAAAAACTCCTTTTCTTAATCAGTAGAACGCGGCGTAGGCTTTGATTGAGTCTGATTGATTCTATCGTGCAGCATTTTTGTTGCCTCAGCCGCTTTGAAGTCGGCGTAACGTGACGCTTCTGAGGAGAAAACATCATTGACTACTTTTTCAGCGTCTGATTTTTTCATAGAAACGCGAATCCACCATGTGCCGTCATCCATTCTTTTTTGCGCACTCGGCACAGCGCCGGCAAGATTTATATTGATCAATTCCTGGGCGATTCTTTCGATGGACTGAATTGAAGTTGTGTCGTTTAACGTCCCGGATTCCTTCGCGTAATCAGTCAGCATACTTTGAGCCATAACGCTTAACTGCGCGGCGATATCGCGTCTTGCGCGGGTCTGCGCCGTTTCTCTGGCAAGTCCTTCATTTTGCAATTTCGCGAAGCCAATTCCCCAGAATTCATCCTGAGGGGCGATCTGATCAAGCCAATCAGGCGCTGAGCCGGTTTTTTGAGTCGCGCAACCGCCCAATAGCGCTACCATCATCACGACAGTGAGTAACAGACAAATTTTTTTCATTTTTTTCTCCTTTAGAAAATATTTAAAGTTTCTTAAGAAACTTGTTTACAATTACATAGACGGCGTTACTGAAGCAATATAATCACGTAACAATGCAGAATAATTCCGTGAAATTTCTTTTTCAACGCCTAAAAAAGCGGCCGCTTCGGCATTAGCATAGGATGTATGGCCTTCTCTGAGGTTAAAGCTGTAAGGAAATAAAGACGCGCCTGTTGAATTTTCAATCAGGTTCGCGCTCACTTCAATCCGGCAGAAAATAAAGTTATTGCCGGGAAAAGTAACTTCATTTACATTCAGACGGACATCCAGAGTATAAGCGGGATTATTTCCCCTTGTTCTTAAACCTTCGGAACTTAATATCCTGGCAAACGAATCCTGCACGCGATTCGCGCGATCATTTGTTACGTTAACTGAAACGGTAATATTTTTAATAATATTAGCGGCTTCGATATTATAAGAATCCGCGCTTTTTAAATTTAAAGAAGCCGTGGAACCGCCCGCCTGAGAAATAACGACCACGTAATTTGAATTAATGCCGGCGATTAGAGCGGCAAGTTTGTAACGCGCGTAACCGTCAAAAGTATTTTTTTCCGTCTCATTCATTGAAGTAAGCGATTCGATATTGCGTTTGTTAATGATAATCATGTCTGAGTAGATAGAAATTGTTTTTGATTTTTCCATATAAGCGGCGGCATAAAAAGTTCCGCGCCCTGAGTCCCAGATATTTCCGATTTCAGCTCCTACAAGTTTATCCATTGAAGCCGCGGTTGTAACAACATCACGGACTCTGGTATCCTGAGAAACGCTTACAATGCCTCTGTTAACGGCTTCGGAATAATTTTCCGTTACCGTAAAATCCGATTTGACAGACTGCCCGAAAATAGCGGCTAACGCCGCAAAAGCCCTTGCTTC
>Ga0209755_10005384_pt1 | contig 14587 bp, 10 predicted proteins | sample TergutCo191P1_FD_187301 | JGI IMG/M metagenome (GOLD analysis project Ga0209755, IMG submission 187301) | Cornitermes sp. P1 segment gut microbial communities from Petit-Saut dam, French Guiana - Co191P1 (SPAdes) (version 2) | ecosystem: Host-associated > Arthropoda: Insects > Digestive system... | reverse complement strand
CTTTATTTAAACGGTGATTACCGCGGAACATATCTCTTTACAGAACACCGTCAGGCAGACCCGGCGGTTCTTGGCGCGCCGGGAAGACCAAAAGTAAATTTACGTGAAGGATGGTTTGTAGAAATATATCGCAGGTATGATGAAGAGCCGCGGTTCCGCACAATTAATTATAATATGCCGGTTATGATCAAAACCCCGGAAGATGAAAAAGATTTAAGCATGTCGAATCCAATCTATCAATTTGTAAGAAATGATTTGAATGCAATAGCAGACCTAATGGCTTCCGACAGTTTTCCCGAAAACGGTTATCGTGATTTGATCAACATTGATTCTTTCGTAAAATATTTTATTGTACAAACTGTCGTCAAGAATAACGATCTATTTCGTCCGGGAGCTGAAACCGGTTCGGAAATTGGAAGCACATTCTTTTATAAAGATAAAGGCGGTCTTATCAGCGCGGGTCCTCTTTGGGATATTGACTGGTCTTTCGCGCCATGGGAATTTGAAGGCGAGTTCTTCCTTCCGGATACAGCTCCATATCAGATCCATCCGTGGTTCAGGCGTTTCCATGACGATCCGGTATTTCAGGTAAGATATAAAGAAATCTGGAATAACAATTTCCAAAATTTTATTTTAACGATGTCAGCTTTTGTTGACACTCTGGGATTAAAAATCAGAGCAGGAGTATTGGAAGACACAAAACGCTGGTCGGAAGGCGATATTGACTGGCATATTAGCCATATAAAAAATTATTTCTCCGCAAGAGCCGCTTATTTAAACACAGAGTACAATAAGGTTGATGTTCTTCCAAGACACGGAAATTTTAATTCGTCATCTGTTAAGCGAAACTTTACCCTTATCTCTTACGGAAGGATGACAGATTTATCCGCAGCGCTCCAAAACGGATCGGCTTCCGCCTTCGAAATTGATACGCCGTTAACCCAAACCTACACAAGCGCCGGCGGATATTTAGCAGTTGTTACAATAAAGGTAAAAACACCGCTGCCCTCGGGAGCGCGTACAGACAGGCTAATATTAACAGGAACAAATCAGGGGAAGTCTTTTGCGCATAATGTTACGCTGAGTTATAGTCCGTAACACACAAAAGTTCTCAATTGCATGACCAATAAGAATTTAACCACTAACCACACGAACACACATACCTTCGGTATGCACGAACTTGGCGTTTGAAATTGATACTCAACCTTCAATCTCCACTGTAATAACATCAATACGATTTAAAATTTTTTATATTTTTTGCGTCATTCAAGCGTTTTGAGCTGTCTTTCCCTTGCGTTCTTCCTGATTTTCTTTATATGAAGCGATAAGTCCCCATATGATAAGAGGAAGGCCTACAACAGTAAAAAGAATTAAAATTTCCATTTGTTACTACTTAGTTCTATTCTACCTTGTTCCCCGCGAATAAACAAGTGAAAGTAAGCCTTCTACAGTAATTAAATATTTGTACAGTTATAATTCATAATAATCCTCAAACGATTTAAAAATTATCTCTATAGAAATCTATAATCCGCTGTTTTATTGTTTTATAATCTTTTTAGTTTATTTGCTAAATCATATATTTTGTTATATCTATTTTTATACTATTTTTTAATGCTGGTTGTAATATATAAAAACAATCATTAATATTTTTTATCACTACATGCCAATACATACTATTTTCTTTTTCTGTAATATTCATATTCTTGAGTAATGGTTCAAATATATTGAGAGGAATAAGAAAAATTACATCTTTTGAACCGCATCCAAAACTTATATAAGCTTTTTCGTAATTCTTTAAAAAATCTAAATAATATGGATGAAAACCATACCAATATCTTTCATCATTTGTTTTTAGATATTTTTTTGATATAATACTAATAACTCCTATTTCCTTATCTTTGTCAGAAAATGCTGCTCTTGATTCTTTTATTAATTTTTTATTTAACTTTTTTTGTATTTTAATAATACATCCATCATTAAAACATACTTTGTCTTGTTTGTCATCTTGATTTTTGTCATTGTAATTAATCTCTTCGATATTATTTTCTTGTTCATTGATTAATTGTATATCTTGAGACGTTAAGAATATTAATTCAATTAATCTATCAATTTTTGTATATTCATTTGGTTTTAGTATCTCATTAATCTGTTGTATTGTTTTTGTATCATTTAACAATTCCTTTAATACTAATAATTTTAATAGTGAATCACTACTTAGCAATCTAATATCCCAAGCATGTTTTGAGCCACGTATCTGAGCTTCTAAATCTCCAGTGTCTTGTCTACCAACAATAATTAATAGAGAAGATTTTTCTTGAATTATTTTTTTAGATTCAATTAATTTACTTCTATATCCAGCTATTGTATCTAAATTAATTCTATATGCATCTGTTGTTTTTACTTCAATAATATATGAATAATTATCTTTTGATGTCCATATTCCATCATAACCTATTGAATTTACTTTACCTTGATATAATCCATTTTCTATAGAAAAACCAAGTCTTTGTCCAATCTGATTTATAATATCCTGAAGTACATATCCGCTGTTATCGAATTTTTCAGATAAACAATCATTAATAAATTTTCTAATTATTTCAGTTGGAATAATTTTCAATAATTCTCTAAATTCAATTGAAGTATTACTATTATCCTTTAATTTTCCTTCACCTATAAAACTTAAAATTTGCGATAATGATTTAGATTTGAACAGCTCCGGGCTTTCTTCCCATATTTCTAGAATATTTTCCATACATCTATATTATTATAACATATTTATATAACGTCAATTATGTTTCTTATAAATTTGATAAAAATTAATAATTCATTGTTTTCACACAACTTCCCCTAAACACATAGCATACGACACATCTCTCACAACGTAGCGCCGCATACAATTTAAAAACCAGAATGGTCTCGCCGCAAGATACTTGTACTCTTTCCAGACGCGTTCAGCCTGCTTCTTAACAATTGCCAACAGCTTTTAAGCTCCCTAACAAGCATCATTTTTTTCTGTTTGAACATCATCAACCTAAAACAACTCAGGCACTTCCTTCTGTAAAAAAGCCTTAATCGTTCTAGTATGAGAAAGCACCAAACGCAAATCATCATCGGAAAGACTAATACCGCGATCGTATCGCGGTTGTACTGAGAATTGGGTTATTATACTGCAGAGGGTAGATATACTCACAAATGAAGGACGATATTTTTCAATAAGTTTGCATAATTCAGGCAAATCATGGGTATAAGGAGGGTCATCTCCAAGTAATGCTAATGTACCTTTTAAATATTTCTCTACTGCCTGCTGGCAATGGAAAGAAGCGCCTTCTGTTGGGATAGGATTCATGTTGGCAGTTATATGTTCTGCAATGGCTAAATCATCTTCGGCAAGCAGCCGCCAATCTTCTGGGGTGTTCGTTTGTTTAGCCATAAATCCTAATCCCATCTCTGGTTACTTTTCGTTCGAGTGTAAAGTCATCAAGGCGGTTTAAAAAATCTTTTTTCTTTTTTGCGACTATATCAACTGGCATGGATTTCTTACGGTCGATAGCAAATCGTATCTGCAAACCTGCGTCAATGTCTCGCATTTGGACTTCGTCCTTCAACACTACATACAAATCCAGGTCGGAGTCCTTATGCGGTGTGCCATAGGCGTAAGAACCAAAAAGGTAAATTTGCTCCACCGGAATAGCGTTTATGATAAGTTCCTTAAGTTTGTCTAATTCCGCCTGAACTGCTAAATTCATATAGCTATTATAATACTGTAAAGATTGAAAAACAAGCGAACAAACCGCATACACCACCTCGCTCACAACGCAACGCCGTACACAACTATGGCGGTTTACGACGTCTGACCACTGAAAGTGGTCAGATGTACGCCAGTGCCGCCGCAGGCGCACTGGCCGTAAACCGCTGAGATATACGAAGTTGCGCACAGCGCAATTTCGTATATCGCGTTTGAATGCGATGTTGCGCCGCAGGCGCAATGTCGTATTCAAATTATTAGAACGGTCTCTCCGCCAAATACTTGTACTCTTTCCAAACCCGTTCAGCCTGCTTCTTGGCAATCGCCAGCAGCGCGTCAGCGCGATCTTTGTCGGCAGCCTTGAGGCTCTTGAAGCGGTTCTCTTTCATCATGAAATCTTCAACCGCTGTTGTTGGGTCTTTACTGTCCAGTTGGAAGGGGTTTTTGCCCTGATCTTTCAGGCGCGGGTCGTAGCGGTAAAGAGGCCACAGACCGCTTGTAACAACCGCCTTGCTCTGATCAAGACCGTCGAACATGTTGATGCCGTGGTTGATACAATGCGCGTAGGCGATAATCAGTGACGGGCCGTTGTAGGATTCAGCTTCGCGGAACGCTTTGATTACCTGAGCCATGTTTGCGCCTAACGCAATTTTCGCGACATAGACATAGCCGTAGCTCATCGCGATAGCGCCGAGGTCTTTCTTTACAATTTCTTTTCCTGCAGCGGCAAATTTGGCGATTGCGCCGACAGGAGTGGCTTTTGACATCTGACCGCCGGTGTTGGAGTAAACTTCGGTGTCCATACAAAGCAGGTTTACATTCTTGCCGGAAGCGAGAACATGATCCAATCCGCCGAAGCCGATGTCGTATGCCCAGCCGTCGCCGCCGAAGCCCCATACAGAACGTTTGACAAAGTGGTCAGCGAGAGAGAGGAGCATTTTCGCTGTCGGCTTGCTGTTGCCTTTAAGGGCGGCTCTGAGAGCGTCAACATTTTTGCGCTGCTCGTCGATTGCCGCGTCATTTTCCTGATTGTTGGCGAGGAGCTTCCCGATGATGTCAGCGGCAATGCCTTCGCTCTTTGCTTTTTCACCCATTTCGCGGGCGTGCTGGGCGAGCTTGTCGCTTGTCAGTCTGAAGCCGAGGGCAAATTCAGCGGTGTCTTCAAAGAGCGAGTTCGACCACGCGGGACCGCGTCCGTCAGCTCTCTGGCAGTACGGGGTGGTCGGCAGGTTTCCGCCGTAGATTGAGGAACAGCCTGTGGCGTTCGCGATAAGAGCGCGGTCGCCGAAAAGCTGCGACATAAGTTTGATATAAGGAGTTTCGCCGCATCCGCCGCAGGCGCCTGAGAATTCAAATAAGGGGCGTTTGTAGGCAAGCGACTTGGCGTTGTTGAGTTCGCCTTCCGCCGGAGTTTCTTTCAAACCAAGGAAGAAATCCCAAACGGCAACCTGTTCTTTCTGGAAATCAAGATCGCCTGCATAAGGTTTCTTTGTAAGGGCTAATGGTTTACTTGCATCCTTCGACATCGGACATATTTTCATACAAAGACCGCAAACACCTGAGTCCATACAGTCTTCGCAGGAAATAGCAAGAGTCGCTTTCATGCCGTCAACAGGTTTCGGTTTAATTGCCGCGGATTTGAATCCTTTCGGAGCTTTTCCGACCTCGCCGTCGCTTAAGTTCTTCATGCGGATACAGCCGTGGGGGCATACCACTGAACAATTGCCGCACTGAATACAAACATCGGGATTCCAAATCGGAACAAGTTCCGCGACAGCGCGTTTTTCGTACTGGGTTGTAGCTGTGGGGAATGTTCCGTCTGCGGGAATCATACTGACAGGCAGATGATCGCCGTTCTGGAACGATACGGCGCCGAGTGTCTCCCTGATCCATTTCGCGTCAGAACGAACTCCATCTTTCGCTGTGGCAAACGGCACTTTCATGTGGATGTCACCTTCGGTTGATGAAGGATACTTCACTTCTTCTACAGCGCCTAACGCCGCGTCTACCGTGTTATAATTCTTTTCGACAACATCTTTGCCTTTCTTGCCGTAGGAATGTTCGATATGCTCTTTCATGAGCTTTACAGCTACGGCTTCTTCCAATACGCCTGATTTCTTGAAGTAAGCGGCCTGCATGACTGTGTTGATGCGGTTACCCATTCCGGTGTTACGCGCAATTTCAGCGGCGTCGATAACAAAGAATTTCACTTTTTTACTGATGATCTTTTGCTGGACTTCGACAGGAAGCTCTTTCCATACATCAGCGGCTTTATAAGGGCTGTTCAGAAGGAAGGTGCCGCCGTCTCTGACTTTTGAAAGAATATCATACATGTACATGTAAGAGAATTTATGACAGGCAAGGAAGTTAGCGGCATTGATAAGATACGGACGGCGGATTTTGCCTTTTCCGAAACGAAGATGCGATACAGTGAAGCCGCCTGATTTTTTTGAGTCGTAGGAGAAATACGCCTGACAATTGAGTTCCGGCTTCGCTTCGCTGATAATTTTGATTGAGTTCTTGTTCGCGCCGACAGTTCCGTCAGATCCAAGTCCGTAGAAAAGCGCTTCGTTCATGCCTTCTTCTTCAAGGAAGAAATGCTGATCATAATCAAGGCTCTTTCCCATAACATCGTCATGTATGCCGACGATGAAGTTAGCGGTTTTTTTGCCGGTAAGATTGTCAAAGACAGCCTTGACCATTGAAGGAGTAAATTCTTTTGAGCCGAGACCATAACGTCCGCCTAACACAAGCGGGTTGCCTTTGAAATCGCCTGAATACTGCATTTCCGCGAGAGCTGTGCGGACATCTTCGTAAAGCGGCTCGCCTAAACTGCCGGGCTCTTTGGTGCGATCTAAAACTGCGATTGCTTTTACAGTAGAAGGTATCGCTTTTACAAACATCTTCGCGTCGAAGGGGCGGAACAGGCGCACTTTGATCATACCGGTTTTCTCGCCCTTGCTGTTTAAATAGTCGATTGTCTCTTCGACAGTGTCAGCCCCGGAACCCATGATGATGATAACTTTTTCAGCGTCTTTCGCGCCGTAGTAATCAAAGACATTGTATGTTCTGCCTGTCATCTTTCCGAACTTTTCCATTTCTTTCTGAACGATTGCCGCTGTCGCTTCGTAGAATTTGTTTACGCCTTCCCTTCCCTGGAAATATGTGTCCGGATTCTGCGCGGTTCCCCTGATTTGGGGGTTTTCCGGCGTAAGACCGCGCTTGCGGTGTTCGGCGACAAGATCATCATCAATCATCTGACGCATTTCATCATAAGAAAGCTCTTCGATTTTCTGCAGCTCGTGGCTGGTGCGGAAACCGTCAAAGAAGTGCAGGAAAGGAACGCGGGAGCGCAAGGTTGACGCGTGGGCGATTAGAGCCAGGTCCATTACTTCCTGAACGCTGTTGGAAGCGAGCATTGCCCAGCCTGTCTGGCGGCATGCCATTACGTCCTGATGGTCGCCGAAAATCGAAAGGCTCGATGTGGCAAGCGCGCGCGCCGAGATATGAAATACCGTCGAGGTAAGCTCGCCTGCGATCTTGTACATATTCGGAATCATCAGCAGCAAGCCCTGTGAAGCGGTAAATGTGGTGGACATGGCGCCCGTTGACAGCGCTCCGTGTACCGCTCCGGCCGCGCCAGCTTCGGACTGCAGCTCAGCTACAACCGGGATCGATCCCCAGATGTTTTTTCGTCCCTGTGCGGAAAATTCGTCGGAAAGTTCCCCCATTGGACTTGAAGGTGTAATCGGATAAATCGCGATTACTTCGCTTAATGCGTGGGCTACATGCGCCGCCGCGTTATTACCGTCGATCATTGCAACGTTTTCTTTTGACATTTTATCCCTCTGCTTTTTGGATATTAGATTTAATATGCTGACTAAAAACCGAGGCTTTATAACAGCATATTATGAGGATTTTAACATGGATTACGGATTCTGGCTAGTGTTCGCAATGGTAAGGTTAATTATTCTATATTTAACAGAAAATAATATATATTTCCCAAATACATCCCAAACTTGATGAGAATAGAAAATGTTAAATTTTCATTTTACCTGTCAGTCCTTGCTAAAAAGAACAACCGAGCCTATTTCTTTTTTGCTTTGCCTTTTCTGAACTCGGCTGTTTTTTTGCGGCTTTTAGCTTTTGCCGTTTTTTTAGGTACTTCGGGCTTTCGGACTGATTTTCTTCTACCTTTAATCGGCTCTTTTTCTGTCCTTGCCGCTTTGCCTGTCGGCTGCTTGCCTGCAAGCTTGGCTTTGGGGATTTTGTTTAATTCGGCAGTAAATTTTTTGTCGGCAAGAAATTCATCTATTTCTGATTGAATTTGTATGTCGAGCCAGAATTCGGGAGTGTTGCTGAAATATTTGGCCAAACGTATTGCCATCTGCGGTGTTATCCGCGAAATGCCTTTTATGATGTGGGTTACTGTTTGATACGTTACGCCTAACGATTTTGACAGGGCGAATGGGTTGGTCTGATAATCGTCTATGAATTTCTGTAAGACTGCGCTCGGGGTTTGGGATTTGGTTGTTTTTGGCATGGTTTTTCTCCTTAATAATTTATTTGCTTGATTATATAATTTATTTCCAATTGATACAAGACAAATATTAGAAACATTGTTGATAGAATAAATCCATATAACCTTTTTTTGATGAATCCATGCTATTATTTTTTTCCGGCTTCATATTCACAAATAATAGTATCGACCTTTTCAAGCAAAATTTCCTTTTTGAAAGGTTTTGTTATAAAAGCGGAAGCGCCAATAATTGCCGCTTGATTTTTTTCCATTTCGCTGTCGAGCGCCGTAAGGAAAGCGATAGGGACATCGCGCAGCAAGCTGATGCCTTTTATCAATTTAAAAGTTTCCCATCCGTCCATTTCCGGCATCAAAATGTCCAAAAGAATTAAATTAGGAATAAAACCTTTTGCCAGAAAAGACAATGCTTCATTTCCGGATTTAGCGGTAACAACTTCATACTTAGACTTAAGAATTTCGTTCGCAATTTCAATATAAACCTCACTGTCATCAACTAATAGGATTCTCTTCATCGGTTAATCCTCCTAATTCAGAGTATTTACAATATTGAAAACAAATGCTTTTAAGTTACTCCGCGGATCCGAAAGATTGATTGATATCTTCCCGAACTGTCGAACGCCTGCGGCTAAATGACGCGAATGCCGCGTCATGGAAGCCCTTGGAAACGCCGTGGAGGAATTCATTTAAAACATTTGCCATCGAATCCAATGTCTGTTTTTTACGTTTGATTGATGTAATATCAACATCAAGCAAGACCCCTGGCTGCAGATGATACGGATTAATCATGTAGTCAAATCTGAAGTATTCTTTTTCAAGCCACATGAGCCTTTCTTCCATTACGCGCCTTTCTACTGGGTACATATAGTCGTACATACCCTGCATTTTATCGCGCATTCTAATAAGAGTGATGCGAAGTTTATCTTTTTCAAAAATATAAGTGCGGTTTGATTTTTCAACCTCGGTTTCAGCGGGCTTAACAAAGGAAATCTCGTCCCATACCTTGGCGACATCTTCGTACAAGGGCTCGCCGGTTTTTTCCTTGATTAGTTTCTGGATTCTGCCTTTTTTCTGTTTTGCCAAATCATCAAAATCCGAAACGGGGGTATTACCCTTTTTCTGCTGGTAAATTACTTCCAGAATATCCCAAAGATGCTGGACTTCGGTTTCAAAGCTTTTAAGCTGAATATCATAAGCTTTGCGGTCTTCAAAAAGCTGGGCATTATCAAAATAACGCATTTTGATCTGATAGCGCTCGTCGGGCAGAGTGCTTACATCTGTTTCTTCATATTCGCGGATCAGAACCTCGCGCCCGTTCTTCAGGTTTTCGATGTATTGATAGCCCATTCTGGAAGTATCAAGAATCGATGTAATCGAATTAATCGCGGTATTGAATCCGCGGTTGCGGATATTCTCGATATCAATTATCTCTTTTAAATTTTCGCGGATATTCAGGGCATCAAAAGCCTCCGGATCGATTTCAGCGCGAATATCAGTCAGTTTTTCCATCAGCGCTTTGGCAACATAGCTGTAGCGTTTTGCCTTTGGATCGTCCGGCTTGTCATCAGTAAAGGTCTCTATTTTGCCTAATTTGGTAAAAATTACTTCGCTGTCAGTTAATTCTTCTTTGCCCTGATCGAGCCTTTCTTCTTTTACTTCATCCACAAGATTATCAATACATTCGATGATGTGTTTTGAAATCAAATCCTTTACGATGTACTCGACAGTAACCTGATAATGAAAAACCGGGCTGATAAGCTCAGAGTCCAAAATGTTGACGGAAAGCTTCACATCGGTTACAGTCAGCGGTTTTTCCGCATTATCCTTAAACGCGCATTTTACGATAGAGTATGAGTTTTCACCGCGGACAAAGGCGCCTGTATCTGTCTTCTGGCGGAGGATGCTGTTTGTCTTGGTTTCAAGCTCATTAACGCCCCTTTGAATATGCCCGTGCAAGTGACCGTACATATTTACCATGGACTTTTCAACTTCGCCAGAATTGAATTTATCGGCGCCGCCTACAGCGTCCAATAGGTTCGAAATTTCGCCGGGCGTATACCTTGTCAGGATCTTTGTCTCTTCCTTGTCAATAAAGTTCCGCACCTTTTTTACCATTTCGTCTTCACTCGTTACCATGTAACGGTTAAACATATTTTGGAAATTCTGGTTGAAATAGTTATACAGCTTCTCTTTTAAACTGCCCATAACATCAAGGCGATCAAGAACATCCTTTGGAAGCTTCGCGGACAGATGGTGGATAACTTTATTGGTTTCCTCTTCCATCAACAGATTCACTTCGAGCTGCTGATCACGATACTCCTGCGCCAGTGAATTGCGCGAGCCTACCGCACTTGGTTTTTCCGGATGAAAGACATTCGGACTTTTGGGCAGATCCACAGATCCCATATAGTTCTCCTTATCTCAGATGATTACGTCAATAGTACCACATTATCGCAGATTATTCAGGAAATGGCAATAGGTTTTATTAAGAACAACGTGGATGTTTAGATTCTGTCCACAAACTCGGTTAGTTTGCGGCAAACGCCGTTTTTTAGGTTTTTTCTATTGTACTACTAGCCAATTACCTAAAATAAGGCTATACTTTAACAATGAAATACAGATTTTTGATAATTTTAGCAATTTTAATTGCGGTGGTTTTTATGGGTTGCAAAGGCAACAGCGGCTCTCTTCCCGGAGAGATAAATTTCAGTAATGACGCTTCCTATGCGCTCGGAATGAATATCGGGTCGGATCTCAGAAATAACATGGTAAACAGCAGTATTTACCCCAATCTTGATGAATTCATGAAGGGAATGATAGCCGGATTAACAGAAACAAATCAGCGGTTCAGTGTAGAAGAAACAATGACCATAATTGATGAGGCCTTTGCGTCAGCGGCAGAAATCACAAAAAATAGGGCTATGGAAAAGGAAAAGGCTTTCTTTGAGGAAAACGCGAAAAAACCCGGCATCATTGTTACTCCAAGCGGTTTACAATATGAGATAGTTCTGGATGAAGAAGGACCGAAACCTACTGATACAGATACGGTTTCTGTAAATTATGAAGGAAAATTAACGGACGGCACTGTTTTCGACAAATCGGAAGAAGGTTTCCCTGCTACTTTTGTGCTTAATCAGGTAATATCAGGCTGGACAGAAGGGCTTCAATTAATGAGTGTCGGCAGTAAATATATTTTCTATGTGCCTTCGGAAATCGGCTACGGCGAGAGCGGTTCAAGAAATCCCTATACCGGTCAGGTAATAATTCCCGCTTACGCGGCGTTAATTTTTGAAGTTGAACTTCTGGAAATAAAATCGGGAGACTAAAAATGAGAAAGTGCGCGATTTTTCTGTGCCTGTTTTTTTTGGTATTAACACTTCACGCGAGAGCAATTCAGGAAGACTATAGAGAAGCAGATGAAAGAGCAAAAGTGAGTTATGCCTTCGGCATGGCTATCGGATCAAATTTCAATTTACATTCGATGGGCATAGTATTTGATTATGACGCTTTTGCGGACGGTTTAAGAGCAATGGTAGAGCGGGATAAAGAGCCGCAGTTCAGTGAACAGGAAGCAATGGAGATAATTGAGACTGCTTTGCAGGAAGCCGCCGAAAGAAAATCTCTTGAGTACCAAACGCTGGAAGAAGAATTTCTGGCGGTGAACAGTAAACGAGCCGGCATTCGTGTTACGGAAAGCGGTCTTCAATATGAAATTTTTACGGAAAAAGAAGGTGAAAAACCGACAGAAAAATCCATAGTCAAAGTAAAGTATACCGGTACGTTTATTGACGGTAAACCTTTTGACAGCTCCCCCGATGAAGAAGGCGCTTTTATTCCTCTTGAAATGGTTTTACCGGGCTGGGCTGAAGGGCTGATGCTAATGAGCCCTGGCAGCCATTACCGTTTTTACATTCCTTCGGAATTGGCTTACGGCAGCGACGGTATTCAGGGAATCATCCCGCCTTACTCAACATTGATCTTTACAGTTACGCTGCTGGAAATTATGGATTCTGAAGATGAACAGGAACAATAATTCTGAAAGTTGAGCCTTCGCCTGCGAGGCTTTCCGCTTCGGCTTTTCCATTGTGAAGCAGAGCAATATGCCTAACAATGGAAAGCCCCAGTCCGGTTCCGCCTTCCTCTCTGCTCCTTGCCCGATCGACACGATAAAACCTTTCAAATATACGTCCAAGATGCTCAGCGGAAATTCCGATCCCCTTGTCCCGCACTTCAAAAACAAATTCGCTTGTTAAGTTTTCCGCGCTGTACTCGGACGCTTTTGACCAATAAGCATTTACCCAAATTTTTGAATTAACAGGCGAATACTTAACGGCGTTATCAATCAAATTAATTAAACCCTGAATAATTAATGAGCCGTTTAGTTTTACTTTTAAATCATCCTGACAGCTTATAATTATTTCTATCTGTTTTTTCTTTGCCGAATGTTCTGTCGAAGATACCGCTTCCTTAATCAGCAAAGCGGGAGAATTCTCTTTCATTTCGCAAAATTTTCCTTCGCTGTTTTCAAGACCTGACAATATCAAAAGATCGTTTGTAAGGTTTTCCATCACTCCGGCGTTCTTATGAATGATTTCAATAAAACGAGCACAATCGCCAAGCTGGCTTTCAGCCAGCAGCTGTCTATCAGACAGCAGCTGGCTTTCATTAACTGTATCAAGTAAAGTTTCCGAAAAACCTTTTACAAGCTGAATCGGAGTGCGCAGTTCATGCGACACGTTCGCGACAAAATCCTTTCGTATTCTTTCCAGTTTGACAAGGCGGGTAATGTCTTGCAGCACGAGAACAACTCCTCCATCCGAACCGCCTGTTCTAACAAGAGGAGAAGCGTAGACCTCAAAAAATTGTTCGCCACCAGTGTGAAAAGTCAGTTCCTTTTCAATAGGCTGGCTGCTTTTAACCGCGTTCCTTGCGATTTCCGCGAGCTCGGTTGAATGTGTCGCTTCCAAAAGAGTCATGGCTTTAATATCCTGATTTCCAAGATTAAAAAGTTCCCGCGCTTTCGGATTAACAAGATGCAGCTTAAAAGACGCATCCATCGCGAAAACAGCTTCGGACATTCCGTTAAGAATCGCATGAAGCCGCCTGCCCTCGGATTGAATTAGCTCATAACGAATATTCAGCTCTTCTGTAATGACCCGCATTGCTTTTTCAAGGCTTTTAAATTCCTGCTTGACAGGCTCGGTATTATTCCCGGGCAGAAGAGGAGCGCCTTCCTGAACAATATCAACCAGCCTGCAAACCGAAGATGAAAGGGAACGTGAAAAAATAAAAATCGCCCATACCGCAATGACAATAAAAAAACAAATAAAAATCGAAAACGAAGTAATAATGGGAGATAGCCGCGCCATGAATCCGGGAATCGCGATAGAAAGCCTGAACACGCCGATTATTTCATTATTGCCGCCAAAAACAGGAAGCGCGTAATAAATGCGCCTCATATTTGTGCTGATCGATTCGCGGTAAGATATTCCCGAGTCCCCTTCCAACGCTTCTAAAATTTCTTCACGATCAATATGATTAACAAGCTTATCTGTAACATGAGAATCCCACAGCACATAGCCTGATGTGTCTATCAGAGTGAGCCGATAAGAGTCTTCGGCGCCTAAAGGAAAATAATCGCTCTTTATTTCATCGGCGGGAATACTTGTAAATATTTCTTCAAGATGACCTTCGCCTATAACTTTCACAAATGTTTTCGCGGTATTGCCGAGACTTTGAAGATTAATTTCGTAATAAAGAGAATTCATAAACATCATTACCGACAATACAACCGCAGTTGTAAAACCAAGCATTGCGGCGGTCAAAGTCAGAAAATTTTTTTTAAAAATAGTCAAAATTCACTCCTCAATTCTAAACCTGTATCCGACTCCGCGGATTGTTTCGATCCTGCTTCCAGCGTCTCCCAATTTTTTACGTAAGCCTAAAATCTGCACATCGACAGAGCGGTCTGTTACAGGGTAGTCCGGTCCGTGAATGGCGGCGATTATCTGGTTACGTGAAAAAACAATTTCAGGATTCGAAAGAAAATGTTTTAATAGGGCGAATTCAGTCGCGAAAAGATCAAGCTGCTGCCCGCCGCAGTATGCGCTGTGGCGCGCGGTATCAAGCTTAAGCTCTCCCTGCTGAAAAACGGTAAAATCTCCGCTGCCTGATCCTCTTTCTTCCTGACGGCGCAGAGCGGCGCGGATACGGGCAATCAGAACTTTGGGGCTGTAAGGTTTTACAACATAATCATCGGCGCCCAGCTCAAGCCCTGTAATGATGTCGGACTCTTCGCCTTTCGC
>Ga0209755_10005383_pt1 | contig 14589 bp, 14 predicted proteins | sample TergutCo191P1_FD_187301 | JGI IMG/M metagenome (GOLD analysis project Ga0209755, IMG submission 187301) | Cornitermes sp. P1 segment gut microbial communities from Petit-Saut dam, French Guiana - Co191P1 (SPAdes) (version 2) | ecosystem: Host-associated > Arthropoda: Insects > Digestive system... | reverse complement strand
GCTTATAATCACAGGCCCTGAAGGCGGACAGGCAATCGAAAAGAAAAGCGGTTATGCAATTTCCTGGACAAACAGCACGCCAAAATTTAATAAAAAATTCGCTCTTTCTAATATTAATTATTTTATGCCGCTTTCTTTTCCCGACATTCGCCAGGCAGAAATTAAAGGAGCTGCAAGTTCATTCGATTATTATGATTTTTCCAAGATCCTAAAAGAAACACTGATAATAATAATGGTTGGCTTGGCTCTTTCATTCTTTACAATTCTGCTTCAATATCTTTTAGGAAAACCGGAAAAACCAAAAGGCGAAATGGTTTATGTAGATACGCCTGAATCTTCAGGAAGAGAGAAAAGCGATTCTGACCCTGCGTCTTTGCCAAAAGGACTTTATTCGCTTCGCAGTAATATAGGCTTTGAAGAATATACGCAAGATCGCCTTGATTCGGAAATACACCGCTGCGCTTCTACAGAAAAGGATTTAGCCTTATTATTAATAGAATTTAACGATATAACAAACGATATTATGTATAAACAAGCGGCGCAAGAAGCGGTTAATTTTTTCACATCAAGAGATTTGCTTTTTGAATACGGAACTTACGGCATAAGCGTAATTCTTCCGGGAAGCGGTTTTGATTTTGCGATCACAAGAGCAGAAAAATTTTATCAGCGTATATTGGAAAAATTCCCAAACAGTTACGATTCCACTTCCGCCATAAGCATAGGTCTTTCGACAAGATCGGGAAGACTTTTAAATGCCGAAAGACTTATACTGGAAGCCAAGGAAGCCTTAAGAAAAGCAAGAACCGATTCAAAAACATCGATAATTGCGTTTAAGAGCGACCCGGAAAAATACAGAGCGTTTATTGCGTCTCAAAACTAGAAGCGTCCCTGAAAATACGTCCTGCAACCCATGCGGGAATCGAATAAATATAATCCTTTCCGCTAACATGCGCATACACGCGTCCTGTTTCATCGGCTTCTGTTAACCTTATATTAATTATTCTTCCTGTTCCCAATTCTAAAGAAACGCGGTTTACCAAAAGCGGGTCGTCTCTTGAAATGGAATTTACAAAATCATCGCCTTCTAAATTTACAATTGTGCGAATATAATTTTCTATGTTGTTAACCGAAGGATTTTCGACATTAATTCCCGATATTTCCCATGTTCTGTTTCTGCGGCTGAAAACTTGAGTCTGTGCGTTGCTGCTCACAGTCAATCTTTCAACATTTGTAACATCAAAGTTTCCGCCTTCGCTTTCAGGAATCAGGCGAAGATTGTACCATGACGTAACAGGGCTTGTTAAATACGTTCTTATGCTGCTGTCTCCTGCGCGTACTTCGTTAAAACCTGATTTTCTGAAATACGATTCGTTTCTATAAACATCTTCGTTACCTACCAATAAATCAAGAAGGACTGAATACTCGCCGTAGACGACAATTCTGTTCGCATCTTCTTCATTGATGCCAAAACGCGCATGATTTGACGCGCTGTTAGATCTAACAGGCCACGTTGAACGCGTGGTAAGAACGCTTAAAAAATCGTCTATTCTTATTTTACGCGCAGGAAATTCGATATTATCATTTAAAACAAACCATTGATCGTTTCTTTTTACAAGCTCTGTGCCCTGTCTTTCTTCGTTTATAACAATTCTTGTTACTTTTTGCGCCGATTTAGGTTCAAGCCAAACATACGAAGAAGATCTGTTATTTACAATAAAAGAATTCGAAATGATGCTTACGGCATATAAAAGCGCCAATACCGCAATGATAGAAACAAGAATTATAAATCTTTTTTTATAAGTCATCGGTTTTCTCCTCGCTTTTAGTTTCTTCTGTTATTACGGCAGTGTTTAAAGGAACGGCAGCGCGTTTTTTTCTAAATTGAGCAAAAACAAATCCCGCAATAATTACCAAAAGCGGAATAACAGCTACATTAAGTATTTGCGCAAACCTCATCGCGGTAGAGCGAAGAGCAGGATCTGCAATTTTATCAAAACGTCCCGCCTGAGGCTGTCTGCTTCTTATGCCGATTACATCATCGTCATTTGCAAGCCAGTCCGCCGCGCGTAAAAGAAAATCAAGATTATGGCGCGCCTGCATCATGTTAGTTGCAAAATCAACATCTCCTACTACAAGTATCCGCGATTCTCTTGTGTTTTCAGGCATATCGGGCAGTTCTTCTTCCGAGCCTTCGCGCACAGGTTTTTGCGCTCCCCTGAAAAAACTTGGAAAAATCCCGTTTAAAGACGCGCCTAAAATATGAACGCCTTTTGTTTCTGCGGCTTCCATTTCAAGCATATAGGAAACATCGGGGCTTGTATAAAAAGCTTCTCTCATAAGCCAGCCTTCCTGCGTAGTTGTAAAAAGAGGCATTGCTTCCACACTCAATGGCGGATGCAGCTCTACAGGGCTTGCCCAAAAAAGATCGATGCCTGAAAAATTCGAGCTTACAGGGTGAAGCATATTACCGCTGTTACCTTGAACGCCAATCCATAGCGGATAACGCGTAATTCTTATTTGCATTGCGCCTGATTGTGTTCTTGTTTGATATTGAAGCGTAAGCGCATTTCGATCAAGAACAAGTTCCTGCCTGATTAATGCGCCGTAGGATGCGATCATGTCAAGAAGACCTAGATCATTTTGATGCCTTGCTTCTGCGGTGCCGTAAACCGTATCTACAAAAACGCCCTTTGCGGCAAAGAGAACTTTTCCGCCAAGCTGAATGTATCTGTCAATTCTGTAAAGCGCCCATTCGTCAAGCTCCTCAACTCCGCCAAGAACGAATAGAGCCGGCGTATTGTCCGGGATTTCTTCGCCTGCAGAAATTAAACGTACTCTGTAACCTGCTTCTCCCAGCGTCATGTTTAAATAGCCGAAGTCTTCTCTCCATTGCCTGAAACTGTCGCCTGCAATTATTCCTATCCAGCGTTCTGTTTCATTTATCATGGAACGAATCCTTGACGTTAAATCGTATTCAAGCGTATCCGTAGAAATTACAAAAGGAAGAACTTCCATTCTGTCCAAGTATTCAATCACAATGCCTGAATAAACCGTAATTAAACTTTGCTGATCCTGTTCTACGACAGGAACCTGCCTTGCCTGAAGACCAAGTTCTTCGACAGAGGCAAGCCCCACGTTCATTGGGTCGCGCACAGTAAGACGAATTTTTCCTCTTGAGTACGCCGCATATTCTCTTAATGTATCTTCTATTTCTCCTGGAGCAGGCAGAACTGTGCGCAGTTTATTTGAAAGATAATATGTAATATTTACAGGCTCGGGGATTTCCCTGTGAAGGTTACGCGAAACTTTAGAAATTGTATATGCTCTGTTTTTTGTCAGATCCAGGCGAAACCAGAGGCGATCGCTTACCATCAGCGCAAGAATAAATGCGGCAATGGATAAAATAGTAATGGTTGTTGTTTGTTTCTTTGTCATTTTACGCCCCTATTTCCATTTCCTGAAAAGGATAACTCTTGTATTGATAAACAAGAAAAGCGCCGTGCTTAATACAAAGAAAAGAAAATCCCTTGTGTCGATTAAGCCTTTGGAAAAACTTTCAAAATGGTATGCAAGAGAAATAAAGTTAATACTCTCTGCAAGCCACTGCGGAAGATTTGTTGTTCTTGTTATCTGATCTATAAGCATTACAAACATCAATATTACCGCGCTTCCTAAAAACGCTCCCGCTTGATTTTTAGAAAGGCAGGAAAGTAAAAGTCCGAGTGAAATTGCGCTTGATCCCAATAAAAACGCTCCAAGATATTCGCAAAAGATGGTTCCTGCGTCAAAATTTCCTAAAGCGGAAAGAGACAACGGAAGCGGTATCGTTAAAACAAGCATCATTGTTAAAACGCTTATGCAGGAGAAAAATTTTCCAAGCACTAAATCCCATTCTGTAAAAGGCATTGTCAGTAAAAGTTCTACAGTGCCTGTCTTTCTTTCTTCTGCCCAGCTTTTCATTGTGATAACGGGAATTACCAGAATAAAAACTATCGGAAAAATTGAAAAGTACGGACGCAATGTCGCCTGATCGCGCAGGAAAAACTGTTCAAAATAAAAAAGCCATATAGAACAAAACGCAAGAAAGAAAACAACTGCCCCGTAAAATGCGGGCGCGTTTAAATATTGAAATATCTCTTTTCTGGCAAGCGTAAAAGCGCGGCGCGGTATGCATCCGTTTAAAATAGATAAAATCTTATTCATTTATTCCGCTCCTGTAAGTTTTACAAAGATATCTTCGATGCTGAGTTTTTTTCTGTTCATCTCGATTAATTTTAAGCCGCCTGAAACTGCCCAGTCAAAAATTCTTTCGCCGCCTGAGTTCTCGCCGTAAGACTCCCCATCGGCAGAAAGGAAAAAGTTTGCGCTGACATATCCGCCTTGAACGACATCAACCGCCGCATTGGAAATGTTTCCAAGCTGCGAAAGTCTTTCCTTTATCGAGCCTGCATCCGCGCCTTTTAAAACAAGTTCCCATGTGTCGCCGCCTTTCATAGAGCCTGCAATTTCTTCGGGTGTTCCTTGAGCTGCTATGCGCCCGTCATTAATAATCAACACCTGAGTACAAATCGCCTCAACTTCCTGCAAGATATGCGTGGAAAGAATTACTGTTTTTCGTTTGCCAAGCTCTTTTATAAGCGAGCGAATTTCGATTATTTGATTTGGATCCAAACCTGTTGTAGGCTCGTCTAAAATTAAAATGGGCGGGTCATGAAGAATTGCCTGCGCAAGCCCTGTTCTTTGCTTGTATCCTTTGGAGAGGGTGTCAATTTTTCGGCTTCTGTAATCTGTAAGACCGCATGCTTCAAGACTTGTGTCGATTGCTTTTGCGCGTTCTTCCAGCGGAATAAAACGCGCTTGTGCCGCAAAAGACAGGTATTCGTCGACTGTAAGATCACCGTATAACGGAACGTTTTCCGGCAGATACCCGATTCGTTTTTTTATCTCCAGCGGCTCTTCGTCCACAGGGATGCCGTCTACTAAAGCGGTTCCGCTTGACGGAAAATGAAAGCCCGTTAAAACTTTCATTACAGTGGTTTTACCCGCTCCGTTGGGACCCAAAAAACCCAAAACAGCCTTGTCCTCGACAGAAAAGGATACATCCGATACTGCCTGAACGTTTCCGTACTGTTTGGAAAGGTTTTTAACCTCGATTTTTGCCTGAGTGTTCATTTTTTTATTCTAACAAAATCAATCTACATATTCAATCGGGAAAATCATACGGTCTTTGGTAAGGACAGTTTCGGGGAAAACCGTCTGCGCTTCTGCAAGAATCTGCTTTAATTCGTATTCTGTGTATCGGGGACTGTAATGAATAAGAGCGAGTTTTTTTACACCGGAAGAAGCCGCCGCGATTTTTGCCGCCTCGTATGCCGTCATGTGCTTTTTTTCATGCGCGTCATCCGCAAGTTCTTTTGCGAACATTCCTTCGCAGATAAAAAGATCGGAACCGATTACATGAGTAGAAATTTCCGGGAGCGCAAGTGAATCCGTTACAAACGAAAATTTTCTGCCCTGCCTTGGCTGTCCTACGACCTCTGCGGGAGTTACGGTTCTTCCGTCTTCTGTTGTAACAGTTTCGCCCTTTTGCAGTTTACCCCACAGTTTTCCCATCGGGATATTTAATTCTTTTGCTTTTTCAGGATGAAACTCTCCCGGGCGCATCTCTTCTTCTAAAGTGTAACCGTAACAAGGCTTTGTGTGCGAAAGCGGAAAACAGCGCACATGAAACCCATCACCCTTGTAAACAATCCCCGGCGCGGTAATTTCCTGCACGATAATTTCATAGTTAATGTACATATCCAAAACGCGGCGGCTGCTTTCGATGTATTCCGCTATCCGCGGCGGCCCGATTATATAAAGCGGATCGTCTCTGTCAACCTGCGACGAAAGCATTAAAAGACCCGGAATCCCCGTTACGTGATCTGCATGGGTGTGGCTTATAAAAATGACGGAAATTTTTTTCCAGCGAAGATTTAAACGGCGCAGTGAAACCTGCGTTCCTTCGCCGCAGTCAAAAAGAAAAAGTTCTCCCTCTCTTCGTAAAAGGACAGATGTTAAATGCCTGTTGGGAAGCGGCATCATACCGCCGCAGCCTAAAATAAATGCTTCCAGATTCATTATTCGTCTTTCGGTGTTATCTTGTATTCCTTAATTTCATCGCCGCCTACAATCGCGCAGTTGCGCCCGGAGCTTTTTGCCGTATAAAGCGCTTTATCGGCTAAATCATAAAGGGTCTTTGTATCATGATGGGTTCCGCACCTGATTACATAAACGCCGATACTCATCGTTACGTATTCGGATACCTTCGATTTTTCGTGCAGGATTTTTAAGTTCCTGATAGTTTCTGTCCATTGCAAAATTATTTTTTTAACATGCGTCGGATCTTTTTCGAACCAAAGAAGAGCAAATTCTTCGCCGCCGACCCTTGCGGCATATACGCCCAAATTGCTAAGCGAGTTTAACGCGGCGCCAATTCCTTTAAGACATTCATCGCCCTGAGGATGACCGTAATGATCGTTGTAGAATTTAAAGAAGTCGATATCCGCAAGAGCGACACAGAGCCATTCGTCCGACGTTCTGTAATTTGATAAAAATCTTTGGAAAGTCTGATTAAAATCGCGCCTGTTTCTAAGCTGGGTTAATTCGTCCGTTATGCTCTGATCGACATATTTATTGCGCTCTTCTTCGAGTTTGCTTGCGCTTAATTCAAGTCCCATGCGAAGCTTTGTTATGTGCCAACTGAAAAACAAGCTTAGGATACCCGCAATGGTTCCGTTAATCAGATAAAAAACAACAGAATCTGCGTCAATATTTCTGGAAAGAAGCGCTGCCGCAAAAAATATTGTCATTCCAATAAGCGTCAAAGACAAATTAAACTGCGGCGGATTTACAAACAGTAAAAGAGAACAAATTAAAAAACAAGGAAGCATTGCCGCAACGGAAGAACGATTGGAAAGAATGTCGAGATATGTGCCGAAAAAAACAAGGATAAGGTAAAAAAGAAGTACCATTGTATAGATAACGCTTTTTTTTACGTTAATCATCTGTATCATGAAATTGGAAACAATCGAAAGAACAAAAGAAAGAACAGCAACGCCGACATACACGCCTGTTTTGATAAAATTAAAATCTTCAAATACAATCGGTACAAACGAGAAGGCAAGCGAAAAGGCTGCCAGAATTCTGCAAGCCTGGCGCAGATTGAGCAGATTGTTGTTGAACACATTGTTCATACATTCTTGGTATTGCTCACGACCAAATGTGTAAAAGCGCCATAAATACAGAAATTTACGCATGTAATGCCATCCTCTATATATTATACATCAATGGGATAAAAAAGTGAAGTGGAATTCGTTGTTTTTACGTAACTTTCCTTAACGGGTGGTTTTACTCCGCTCGGCAAACCCTGTTAAATGATTGAATTTCAAAGTTGAGCCGTCATCAAGCTGAACCTTACCTGAAAAAAAGCCGCAAACCTGCCGCCTTGTAGAAGAAGAGAAGAACGCGCTTCGTCTGTCGATTCTTTCCTGATGCGGAAGGAAAACCATTTCGAAACGATTATCATTACTCGTAAAACGCCAGGGCGCAAGCCAGTTAGAAAGAGGAATATGAAACGTTACCTGTTCAAGTTTGTGCAGGATGCCGTCAACAAAAAAGCCGTTCTCTGTTCCTGTCGATGAATCAGCGCCGCTGTAGCCGACACAGAAACTAATCTGCCTGCCGTCAATTTGACCGGAAGCTGCCGCCCAATATCGTATGTCAGACTTTGGACGAACGCAACGGTACCAATCGAGGATTCCCCATGCATTGCCTCGATTAAAGATAATTTCTGTGCTTCCGAATTGAATCATCCCCTCAACATAAAACCACGGCGAACACCTTGTGTATCTGAACGCGTTTTTTTCGGTTCTCCACGGCTGATTTGTTAAAAGTGACTGTCCTTCAGATTGAGGGGTCAGGATCAAAGCTCCCCTAAAACCGCGATGGCTTCCGAATTTTTGGATCTCGGCTTTGATTATTTTTGCTCCGCCTTCCATGCTGATAAAACTTAGCTGCGTCTTTTTTTTGCGCCATTTAACCATGCCTTCTTCGCTGTTCCCAGGCATTTTAAATGCGCTGAAAGGCACAAATGTTTTTATGTTCTGTGTCGATCTTTTTTTGTCACGCATCGATATTACCGAAATGCTCATGTGGATTACCCAGCCATCGTATCTTGTCTCGAAGACAATCATGTGAGTCGGCGTATGCACGATGTATCGATCTGATTCTGTTAATCTGTGGCGCAGCACATAGAGGAGATCGGAGTCGTAAAAAAAATGCGGTTGTTTTGACCAGCCAAAATTGTGCGGCTGCCCTTTTTCATCCAGAACGGAAAGGGGGCTTATCACTTCATTTTGGGACATATTTCGCCTGTTTACAGGAATCGGTAAGCATGATATTAACATAACATGGATTATGTTGGAATGAAAGCTCTTGTAATGGGACTTGGTCTTCACGGCGGCGGGCTTGAGTCGGCGCGTTTTCTTCTTAAGCGCGGCGCGGATGTATGCGTTACAGACCTAAGAGACGAAAAAACTCTTTCTCCTTCGATTGAAAAGCTTGACAGTTTTGTCCGTGAAATCGGCGCGAAGCCTGTGCGTTATATCCTTGGCAAACACGAAATCGAAGATTTTAAAAATGCCGATATAGTGATAAAAAACCCGGGCGTCCGTCCCGATTCTCCTTTTCTTTTAGCGTCAAAACGCATCGAGACAGATTTATCTCTTTTTTTATCGATGTCTCCTGCGCGGCTTTTTGCGGTTACTGGAACAAAGGGAAAAAGCGGAACAACATGCGCTTTACATTGGATTTTATCGAAAGACAGAAAATCGGGCAAAGCGTATCTTGGCGGCAACATTACTGTCTCTCCTTTGACATTTTTGGACGAGCTTACAAGCGAAGACGATGTTGTTTTAGAATTATCGAGTTTTCAATTAGGTGACATTAAAGGAAAGCCGTTTAAGCCGAAAGGGGCAATATTGACTTCTATCATGCACGATCATCTTGACCGTTACGCGACAATGGACGAATACATTGACGATAAAAGAAATATTTACAGGGGACAGGATGCAAGCTGCATTACTGTCGCAGGCGACGATTCATGGGGAAAAAGTTTTCGCGCAGAAACAAAAGCAAAAACTCTTGTGTGGTCGCAGAATAAAGTTTTAAAAGATGGCATAAGCGGCGGCTGGATAGATGAAAAAAGCGGATGCGGTTTTGCGCGTCTTTATAACTTTGAAGGCGTAAGCGAAGAAATCACGGAATTGGTTCCGCAAAAACTTCTTACGCCGGGTGTTCATCAAAAAATTAACATGCTGATGGCATCTTTGGCAGCATACGGTACCGGCGTAAAACCCGGCACAATCCGCCGCGCGTTAGCTGATTTTAAAGGAATCGAGCACCGCCTTGAATTTTTCCACGAAAACGAGGGGGTTCGCTTTTACAATGACAGCGCGGCAACTATCCCGGAAGCCGCCGCCGCGTGCATAGAGGCATTAACAGAGAACGCGTCTTTAGTATTGGTTACGGGCGGCACTGATAAAAACCTTGATTTTTCCCCTGTCGCCGCGATTGCAAAAAAAGCAAAGGCAATTATTCTGCTTGCAGGAACAGGCAGCGACAAATTAAAATCGATACTGGATGGAGCGGGCATTTCGTACTCAGGTCCGTTTGACAATCTTGACGAAGCGGTTAAATGCGCAATCGGAAAAGCTTCACGCGGCGACAATGTCGCATTATCCCCGGGCTGCGCAAGTTTTGGCATGTTTTTAAATGAATTCGATCGCGGCCGCAAATGGAAAGAAACGGTATTGCGATTGAGTTAATAGAAAAAAATTCTCGCTAAGGCGCAGAGTTCGCCAAGAGCGCAAAGTACTTTTCTGTTATCTCTATAAACCTGGATATCCTTCTTAACTATCCGGGATTTATAAGGTATTAAGCAAATATACCAAACGATAACTTAGCGTCCTTAGTGAGCTTGGCGTCTTGGCGAGAGCTCTTATATATTTTAAAGGAGATTGATATGGATTTGGAGATGTTACAACAGAGAGCCGCGATAATAAAAAACATACGCTCATTTTTTGACAACAAAAACTATCTTGAACTAGACACTCCTCTGCTCTGTCCCGATCTAATCCCCGAGTCCTGTTTAGAAGTTTTTGAAACAAAGCGGCTTTATCCAAATGGAAGCAGAAAAGAAAACTCGTCTCTTTATTTAATTCCTTCCCCCGAAATCTGGATGAAAAAAATAATCGCAAAACATCGTGTTAATGTGTTTCAGATATGCAAATGTTTTCGTAACAGCGAATCTATAGGCAGGCTTCATAATCATGAATTTACAATGCTTGAATATTACACGATGGATGCCGGTTATATGGATTCTCTTGCATTGACAGAAGAACTAATTGAATTTTTATTAAAAGAAGAAAGAACCTCTCGCCAAGACGCCAAGAACGCAAAGGAAGAAAAGGGATTTTTGTTTGAGCGGATAACAGTGGCGGAGGCTTTTAAAAAATACGCGGGGTTTGATTTGTTTGAGACGGCGGCACAGGGCGCGGACTCTATGGCAGCGCAGGCAAAAAAATTGGGGCTTGAGCCAATGCCTGACATGACAGTTGCGCAGTTATACGATTTAATTTTTATTCATGACGTGGAACCTCATTTAAAAACAGATAAGCCTGTTGCGCTTTTGGATTACCCTGCGTTTGTACCATGTTTAGCTAAAAGAAGGGATCAGGGAGCTGAAACTGTTGAACGCTGGGAATTATATTGGGATGGAATTGAACTTGCGAACTGTTTCAGCGAAGAAACAAATGCGCAAAATGTTAAGGAATTTTTTATAAATGAAGAAGCGCAGATTAAGCAGCGTGCGCAAAAAGAAAAAAGCGCCGTTGTCCCGCACAAAGTTGACCATGATTACTGGAAAATTTTTAATAACTTTCCGCGCTGCAGCGGCGTTGCGATTGGACTGGACAGGTTAATAATGGCTTTATTGGGAAAACAAAGCATTGACGGGGTGATGGTTGTTTAGCGTTTTGCGGTTAATTCTTCTGTATCATTTAAGCCTAAACCCGTGTACAGAATTAAAATCAATGATATAATGTTCACTAAAGGAAACATGGCAAACATCAAAATAAACAAAGAAAAACTTATGCATACTGTTTACATCGCGCTTCTTGTTGCAGTGGGAGTGCTTATTTTACTGTTGGGTATCGGCACAATTTTTGGGCTTGTGCGAACTGGGAACGAACCGGTTCTGACACTCGGCGGAACAGAGCAGCCGCCTTCACGCGCATCTTTTCGGAGCTCCTTAAATTCACAGGAAGATATCCGCGTTTTTTCAGGGCTTGGAAGATTGAGGGTTCCGCTTGTCAATTCGTCAACCTTGCTTGTTACAATTGCCTTCCCTTATGACGCATCGGATGTCGCTTTTACAGAGGAACTTGCCGCGAAAATCGGCGAATTCAGATTAATTGCAACCAGTTATTTTTCTGCGCTGCCCATAGAAAGCGTGGAACAGGTTGATGACGAAGCGGCAAAACGTGAAATTTTAAGGTTGTTTAACAGCAGTCTGCGTCTGGGACGCATCGAGGCTCTGTATTTTACCGATTTAATGGTACTCGATACCACTCAGTAAAATTACAGAAATCGCAACTTTTTATAATAAAATGTGTCAAAACTTAGGAGTAAATTATGGACGCAACATCTGCCGCCGCTCAGGTAATTATTTCGTTAATTCCCATTGTGGGAATTGTAATGGGTTCGGTTGTGATATTTTTCTACTTGCTGTGGAAGCACCGCCTGAGAACATTATTAATTAAGGCAGGTCATTACTCAAAGCCGGACTTTAACCTGTTATCTTTTAGTTTATTGTCAGGGCTTTTATTAACCAGCGTCGGTATCGCGTTGACTGTATTATTATCAGTAATGGAAGGGGCATCTTACGGTCTTTTGGGCGGAATCATTCCTCTTTCGATGGGCATCGGTTTATTAACCCATTATGTGATAAAGCGCAGTGAACGGCGAAATGACTGACGAAGGTGAAATTAACGATCAGTTAATTGTCAGCCAAATTGTTTCGGGTCAAAAAGATCTGTTTCGTCTTATCGTAAGACAGTACGAGAGAGCTGTCTGCGGGATGGGATTAAGTTTCTTTCGAAACAGTGAGGATGCGTCCGATTTTGCGCAGGAGGTATTTTTAAAAGCCTTTCGTAACCTTTCGCGCTTCGAGGGACGAAGCAGGTTTTCGACATGGCTTTACAAAATTGCGTATAACACCGCGCTTAACGAGGTAAACAGAAGAAAAGAATACCTAAGCCTTGCGGAAGAAGACGCGGAAAAATTGAGCGGCAGGGATGAAACCCCGGAGATGCAGGCGATTAACAGCGCGGCAAGAGATTCTGTAAAGACCGCGATAAAAGAACTGCCTGAACGTTTCAGGATTTGCGTGGATCTTTATTTTTTTTACGACAGATCATATCAGGAGATTGAGGCGATTACAGGAATTCCTGTAAATACGATAAAGTCTCATGTACACAGGGCAAAAATTATATTGAGGGAAAAATTGGAAGATTTAGACAGGAGGAATGTATGAGTTGTTCAAATATTTTAGACATGGTTTATTCTAACGAAGAAAACATTTCTTTGTTAAACCATTTACAGATTGGCTTTCACGCTTTTTTCTGCCAAGACTGCGCAAGAAAAATCGAGCTTTACAACAGCGCAAGAACTTCCATGAAAGAAGATTTTTTTCCTTCTGTTGATGTAGAAGATTCCGTAATGGCAAGAATCGCGCATGAAAATGAAAACGAACTTTTGGCATTTGATGAAGAATCTGTGCATCCTGTTCACGGCGTTCCCTCTACGCGCGGCTGGGTAATCGCAGGAGTTGTACTTGTCGTGTCATTGGTTAGCGCGTTTTTCGGTTTTGATTTCAGGCGTCTTGCAAGCGAATCGGGAATGTCATTCATGCTTCCCATGGGAATCACAATCGGACTAATATTAACAGTCTACTGCGCGCTTTTTATCGGCAGTCACCTAAAGGAATTATCAGAACGCTTTGGATTATAATACATTTTTTACCACGAACCACACGAACAAAAACGAACTTGCAGTACGAAATCATTCTCTTTTTTCATTATTTCTTGTTTCTTGTTTCTTGTTTCTTACTTCCTGCGCGCAGCAGGAGCCTTCGCGTACAGAGCTTGCGCTTGGCAACACCCTTTGCACGATTACGCTGTTCAAGCATGGCAATGAAAACATTTATAGCGAAATTTTTAACAAGATACGCGAAATAGAAAATTTAATGAGCGTAAATATTTCATCTTCGGATATCAGCCGCATTAACGCCGCCGCAGGAATTGAAAGCGTGCAAGTTCATACCGAAGTATTCAAGGTAATAGAACGCGCGGTTTACTTTGCAAATGTTTCAGACGGCGCATTTGACCCGACAGTGGGGCCGCTTGTTGATCTTTGGGGCATCAATTCAGGGAGCGAAAATATTCCTTCGCAGTATAAAATAGACGAAGTGCTGCCTCTTGTAAATTGGCGTAACATTGAACTTGACGAATCAAACACAAGCGTATTTTTAACGCAGCGCGGCATGTCGCTTGATTTGGGCGCAATCGCCAAAGGATACGCTGCAGACAGCGCGGCAAAAATCATTAGGGATGCAAATATCACCCGCGCTTTAATTGATCTTGGCGGAAACATTATCGTCATCGGAGAAAGAAGCGCAAATGTTCCGTGGAGGGTTGGCATTCAAAAACCGGGCCATAAACGCGGAGAATCAATCATTACATTGCAGCTAACGGATAAAACCATTGTAACCTCGGGCGTTTACGAACGCTACTTTAAGGAAAACGGAAAACATTATCATCATCTTTTTGAGCCGTTTTCAGGATACCCTGCGGACAACGGACTTTTATCCGTTACGATTGTAACCGATGTTTCGATGGACGCAGACGCATTAAGTACGGCTGTCTTTGTGCTTGGTTACGAAAGGGGTCTTGTTCTTTTGGAATCATTTCCCGAAGTTGAGGCGATATTTATTTTAGAAAACATGGAAATTCGCTCAACCGGTAGATTAAATTAAAATCACCATTGTTTTATCCATCCTGTATTACTGCCATTTGAATACGAAATGCCAAGTGCGCCGCTTTGGTTCGCCCATGTTGCCGCCGCTCCTGCCGACACAGTCAAATCAGTATTTGTACCAACGGTGTAGTTTAACGTACCTGATGCGCGGTTCCATGCAAATACCACGGCGTTATTAGGTGCGCCTTCGCTTGTGTTAAGGTTGTGTGTGCCGCTGACAACATTGGTAATCGCCGTTCCAGTTCCGGCTACTACACCGCCTGATAAGTTGAAAATACTACCCGCTGAGCTCGCTGACGAAATGCCGCTGCCTACGCCGCTTGTTGCTGTATTGTTGATGATTTTACCGTTAGCCAGAGTAAATACGCCGCTTCCGCTGGCACGCACCCCGCCGCCGTCCGTACCTCTATTACCGCTTATTTCGCCGCCGGTCATTGTGGAAACAGCGGAACT
>Ga0209755_10005382_pt1 | contig 14590 bp, 14 predicted proteins | sample TergutCo191P1_FD_187301 | JGI IMG/M metagenome (GOLD analysis project Ga0209755, IMG submission 187301) | Cornitermes sp. P1 segment gut microbial communities from Petit-Saut dam, French Guiana - Co191P1 (SPAdes) (version 2) | ecosystem: Host-associated > Arthropoda: Insects > Digestive system... | reverse complement strand
AAATTGTGAATAAGGACATTCTTGAAAACGCCCGCAAGGAAAAGGAGGTTATTCAGATGGCAGTATCAGCAATAGCAAGACAGAGCCAAGATAAAGAGACACGGCGAGCCTACGAACGCAGGCAGGACGATATTTACTTTTACAACTTGGAACGTGATAATGACAAGCGAATAATGCAGCAACAGGCAGAAGAAATCGCAAGATTGCAAAGCGTTGACAGCGAAAATGAGCGGTTACGCCAACAAATAGCCGCCATGCAAGCCGACCAAAATTAGGGAAATGAATGGTGATGGCTATGTTTGAACTACAAGCGGAATTTGCGCCGACAGGCGACCAGCCCGAGGCGATTACTGCGCTTACGCAGGGCTTTTTGGACGGAAAGCGCTTCCAGACCCTGCTTGGCGTCACGGGCAGCGGCAAGACTTTTACTATGGCGAACGTCATACAGAACTTGCAGCGCCCCGCGCTTATTATGGCGCATAACAAAACACTCGCCGCGCAGCTGTACAGCGAGTTCAAGGAGTTTTTTCCCAAGAACGCGGTGGAGTATTTCGTCAGTTATTACGACTACTATCAGCCGGAAGCGTATGTGCCGTCTACCGATACCTTCATCGAGAAGGACTCGTCTATTAATGAAGAAATCGATAAGCTGCGCCATTCGGCTACCTCGGCTTTGTTTGAGCGGCGCGATGTTATTATCATCGCCAGTGTTTCGTGTATTTACGGGCTGGGAGACCCGTTTGAGTACCGCGAGAACATGCTTTCGCTGCGCCCGGGGATGGAGCGTGACCGCGACATGGTTCTGCGGCGCTTGGTGGATATCCAGTACAACAGGAACGATGTGAACTTTCAGCGCGGAACATTCCGCGTGCGGGGGGATGTCGTTGAGATTTTCCCCGCCAACTCGTCCGAGAACGCGCTGCGGGTGGAGTTCTTCGGTGACGAAATCGACCGCATAACGGAAATCCACGCCATGACGGGCGATATCATCGGGCTGCGGAACCACGCGACGATTTTTCCCGCCTCGCACTTTGTTACCGGCTCGGAGAAGATGGAAGCCGCGGTGCTTGGCATAGAGGAAGAATTACTTGCGCAAATCGAACGCTTTAAGGCGGAGGACAAGCTGATAGAGGCGCAGCGCATAATGCAGCGCACGCGCTACGATATCGAGATGATGCGCGAAATCGGTTTTTGTTCCGGGATTGAGAACTACTCGCGGCATTTAGCGGGGCGCGCGGCGGGCAGCACTCCGCACACGCTCCTTGACTACTTTCCCGAGGATTTTATCATCTTCGCAGACGAGTCGCATGTTACGATTCCGCAGGTGCGCGGAATGTACGAGGGCGACCGCTCGCGGAAGAACACATTAGTAGAATTTGGCTTCCGCCTGCCGTCCGCGCTAGATAACCGCCCTTTGCGCTTCGAGGAATTTGAGGAACGCATCAACCAGATGATGTTCGTTTCGGCAACCCCGAACGTCTACGAGAAAGCGCACACCGAGCAGGTAGTAGAGCAGATTATCCGTCCGACGGGGCTGCTTGACCCCGAGGTCATAGTAAAACCCGTCAAGGGTCAAATAGACGATTTGCTCGGCGAAATAAACCGTGTCACCGAAACAGGTCTAAAGGTGCTGGTCACAACACTGACCAAGAAAATGGCGGAGGATTTGACAAGGTACCTGAACGAAGCGGGCGTTAGGGTGCGGTATCTGCATTCGGATATCCATACACTCGAACGTATCGAAATAATCCGCGACCTGCGCATGGATGTCTTTGACGTATTAGTCGGAATTAACCTGCTGCGCGAGGGCTTGGACATTCCCGAATGCGCGCTTGTGGCGATTCTTGACGCGGACAAGGAAGGTTTCTTACGCTCAGAAACTTCGCTGATTCAGACGATAGGACGGGCCGCGCGTAATGTGGAAAGTCATGTTATCATGTACGCGGATGTTGTGACGGACTCGATGCGGCGCGCGATTTCCGAAACGAACCGCAGACGCGCTATTCAGGAGGAATTTAACGAGGCAAACGGATGGATACCCAAGTCGGTCAGCAAGAAGGTTCACGAACTAATCCGCGTAACGACCGCAATGGACAACAAGGGCAAAAAAGGCTCGGCAAAGTTGGACAAAGACCCGGAGAGCATGAGCCGCGACGAGATTGTCACCATGATAAAAGCACTGGAAAAAAAGATGCGGAACGCCGCGGCGGAATTGCAGTTTGAACAAGCAGCCGCCTACCGCGACGAGATAGTAAACATGAAAAAACATCTAAACTAGGAGGGGAAACAAATGGCAAAAAAAATCAACGTAACCGTATGGAACGAAGAAGACGAAAACCCAACAAAGCAACCGGCATACCCGGAGGGGATTCATAACGCAATAGCCGCGTTCCTAAAAAACGACGAGCAAGTCGGAACCCTGCGCACCGCCACACTAAGCCAGCCCGAACACGGACTGACACAAGAAATTCTCGACGACACCGATGTACTAATCTGGTGGGCGCACATCTTCCACGGACAGGTAGAAGACGAAATCGTCGAACGCGTACAGCAGCGCGTAATCAAAGGCATGGGACTCATCCTCCTGCACTCCGCGCACGCCTCGAAAATCTTCCAAAAACTGCTCGGCACAAACACAAACAACCTGCGCTGGCGCGAATCGAAGGACAGAGAACGCGTATGGGTAATCGAACACAACCATCCGATTACACACGGGGTCGGCGAGTTCATAGAAATCCCCGAATCGGAAACATACGGCGAGCATTTTGACATCCCCGCGCCCGACGAGCTGCTGTTTGTCAGCTGGTATTCCGGGGGCGAGGTCTTCCGCAGCGGGATTACTTATAAGCGCGGCAGCGGGAAGATTTTCTTCTTCTCGCCCGGCCACGAGAGTTTTAGAATTTACGACATGCCGCCCATTCAGCGCGTTATAAAGAACGCGATTGGCTGGGCCGCACCGCTCGGCTACCCCGAGATTGCCACACAGCACCATCCGAAATCGCCCGAGGATATTTGGAAAGAGAATAATTCCTGAAAAAATCCGCGAAGAAAAAAGGGGTCAACCGGTCGCTCACACCGACCGGTTGACCCCTTTGCACTTACTATTTTATTTTACCCCAACCCGCAGCACATTCCACGAAAGCGGCTTCAGACTCACGCTAAGCCCGCCGTTCTCGACTTTTGCGCCGCTGCCCGCAGCCGGTTTCACGCTTCCGTCGCCCTTCGTGTTGACCTTCTTAATATCATGACCGCTCATTTCGCTGAACTCCAGCACCTCGCCAAGCTTGTAGCCCTGCAAATCAGCAATAAACTCAATCGCCTCATCCGCAGACCTGTTCACAGCGAAGACTACCAGTTCATTCTTCTCCTCGTTATGCACAACAACCGACTCTAAGTACGGTACGGCCTCGTATTCCTCGCACTCGTATGTAGGGCTGTCAATCACGGGTGTCAGCACCGTCCCGCGTCCGTAGTTAGACGCTTGCGAAAACGGATAGAACGTGGTCTGGCGCCAAGCGTCGCCGCCTTTTTCCGTCATTATCGGCGCGATGACGTTCACGAGCTGCGCAAGGCAGGCGATTTTTACCCTATCGCTGTTTTTAAGCAGCGTAATAAGCAAGCATCCGACAAGCAGCGCGTCCTCAAAGTTGTACACATCCTGCAAAATCGGCGGGGCTATTCCCCACGGCTCGTTCTCGCGGATTTTTCTGTCCTGCTCGTTCGAGTGATACCAGACATTCCACTCGTCGAAGCTTAAATACATCGTCTTTTTGCTTTTCTTCTTCGCCTTTACGTAATCGCAGATTGAGGCTACGCTCTTGATGAAATCGTCCATTTCAAGCGATTTTGCCAGGTAGCTTTTCAGGTTGTTTGTGCGGTTGCCGTAGTATACGTGCAGGGACAGGTAGTCTACGTGCTGATATGTGTGTTCAAGCACTGTCGCTTCCCAGCTTGCGTAGGTCGGCATGTTTGCGCTCGAGCTGCCGCAGGCTACCAGTTCTATGCTTTCGTCTACCCATTTCATTACCTTTGCGGCTTCGGCTGCTATGCGCCCGTATTCTTCGGCGGTTTTCGCGCCGCTTTGCCACGGGCCGTCCATTTCGTTGCCCAGGCACCATGTTTTAATGCCGAACGGTTCCTCCGCTCCGTTTTTGCGGCGCAGGTCGCTCCAGTATGAGCCGCTTTTATGGTTGCAGTATTCTACTATGTCGCGTGCTTCGTTCACGCCTCTTGTGCCTAGGTTTACCGCCATGTTTATTTCCGTGTTGGCGGCTTTTGCCCATGCCGCAAACTCGTGGATGCCGACCTCGTTAGGTTCTAGGGTCTTCCATGCAAGGTCAAGACGCTTTGGGCGCTTCGACGCTTCGCCTATGCCGTCCTGCCAGTCGTAGCCCGAGACGAAATTTCCGCCCGGGTAGCGGATTATCGGGGTGTTAAGCTCCTTCACTAGTTCAAGCACATCCTTGCGGAAGCCCTGTGAATCCGCGCTCTTGTGACCCGGCTCGTAAATGCCCTCGTAGACACAGCGCCCCAAATGCTCAACGAACGAGCCGTAGATGCGCGGGTCAAGCTTGCTTGTTGTGAAATCGCGGTTTACCGTTAACTTTGCTTTCATTAAACTGCCTCCCTTATTTTTTGTAAAACTTCTCCCTCGATTGGTATGTGAAAGACTTCGGAGATTACCTGCGTCCAGCCGTGTATGAAATATTCCCAGCCGTCCTCGACGGTTAACTGCTTCGCGTCCTTTTGGGCGTTGGCTTGGTCTTTGAAGATTAAATCGCCGCGGTAGTTGATTTCCCAAACAAGGCTGTTCTTAGGATAGTCCACAGCGTCTGTGGTAGGCGAGCCGGGCGCATCCTTGCCAAGCCCGGTCGCGTTTACAATCAGCGAGTACGGCGGAAGCCCCGCCACAAGCGCGTCATTATCCTCCGCCTTTGGGCTGTGTCTGTATTCCATGTTCGCGCGGATGCCCGACAGGTGCTGCTTTGCGGATTCCAGACGCGGGGTGCTGCGGTTGGCCAGTATTATTTTCTTAGGAATATTATCGCCGTGGCGCTCCTGCGAAAAATAAAGCGACATAGCAAGCGCACTGCCGCCTGCGCCGAGCAGCAACACCTCGCCGCCGTGTTCCTTCCAAAAATCCTTAGGCACAAAATGTTCAAGCGCAAGCCCGCTGGAAATTGGGTCCTTCGCATGTGCCGAAAAGCCTTTTTCGGACTTAGAAAGCGAGGAAACCTCACCAAGCGCCTCCGCATACGGGTCTATGTAATCAAACATGTCACGGCAAGCCTTAAAAAGGTCGATTTTATGCGTAGTGACAAGTGCGCCCTTCGAAGGCGGGTCGTTTTTCAGAAACTCTACCACCTTGCGGTACTCCTCGGGCGGCGCGTGCAGCGGCAGGTCTATACCCTTGATGACCGTATCCTTTAGTCCCAAGACCTCTGCCCACTTCGGAAAAACTTTCATAATGGAAGAAGAACCTGTCGTCACACCGATAAAATAAAATATGTCCATCTACAATAACCCTCTCTCTCTTAAACCCCTAACGATATTTTCGACCGCCTGATTATTCATATTCTCGACCGCGCCGGGGGTAGAAGCGGCGGCGTGCGAACCCGCGACAACATTAGACAAAGCAAGCAGCTTAGAGTCATGCGCAGGCTCGTTCTCAAAGACATCCACCCCCGCGCCTAGTATTGTCCCGTTCCGCAAGGCCTCGTACAGGTCGGCTTCGTTAATCAAAGCGCCCCGCGCCGTGTTAATTATTATTAGGTTTTTCTTTGCGGTGCGCAGGTTTGCCGCGTTGATTATGTGGCGGGTTTGGCCGGTAAGCGGCAGATGCAGGCTCAAGAAATCACACTCACGCAAAACCGCCTCATAGGGCAGAAAGTTTATGTTGTTGTTGTTGATATAAATGTCGTCGCGGTACGCGTCATAGGCATAGATTGCCATGCCGAACCCTTTTGCGCGGGCTACCATCCCCCTGCCGATTGCGCCAAGCCCAAGCACGCCCATCTTCTTGCCGAAAACGTCCACGGCGGGCTTCTTGCCCCAGTCCCCCTTCCGGCAGGACGCATCTATTTCCGAAACCCTGCGCGCCGCGGCAAGCATCAAAGCAAAAGCATAGTCGGCAACCGCGTTACTGTTCGCGTTTTTTGTGATACTGACCTCTATCCCGTGGCTTTTGCAGTATTCCAAATCGATGTTATCCGTCCCCACGCCGTATTTCGAAACAAAGCGCAAACGCGGAGCCGCACGCAGCACATCGGCATCTAGCGGGTCTACACCGATTATCACACCGTCAGCTTCGCGGATGTGCTGCTGCATCTGCTCCTTGCTCAAAATGCCGCCTGCCGGGTTTCGTATCACGGTTATGCCCGCGACCTCAAGCCCCGCATAGTTCGCAAAGGAGCGCGGTGTTACAAGTACCTTTACCATTTCTGATTATCCACGATTGCCGGGCTGCCTCTTTCGTCCACTATCAGCTTGCGGAAACCCTTTTCCTCAATCGTACCGTAGTCATGCCCCGCATCCGCACGGAACGCGAAAAAAGTAACAAGCGGCTCTGTACCCGTGTTGATACTGCGGTGCGCATAGCCCTTAGGCACATAAACCATTGCGCCGGGCGTCAGCCTGTGCGCGGCCCAGTCCCCCGCCGCATTTTCCGTAAGCATATACCCCTCCCCCGCCAAGCACAAATAAGGCTCGGCCGTATCCGTGATTGTATGGAAATGCCCCTTGGTCATGAAGTACTCACTGCCGACCTTCCCCGGGTAGACGATAGACGTACCCGCCGCAACATCCCCCGCGTCCTCCGGCGTGCCTAGCTCATGAAACTCGTAAACAAGCGGGTCGCTTGCCGCGGTAAGTATGGAGAAGGCCGCCTCGTCAGTGTACATGCCCTTCATCTGCGAAAGCAGGCGCTTAGTGGATTTCGCCTCCTTCGATAAGCCCGTTTTTAAGTCAAATCCTATTGCAAATCCTTTTAGAAAATCCATGCCGTTCATCCTATCGTTATATATTCTAAAATCGCCTTTACGTCTGCGGCTATGGGTTCTACAGGGTTTGAAGCTGTACACATGTCCGCAAGACTTGCGTTTATTATTTCGTCTTCGGCTGCTTTAACAAGCGTCAGGTCGATGTTTGCCGCTTTCAGCGAAGCGGGAATCTCCAGTGTTTTGTTCAGATTGTTCAGCGTTCTGACTAGCTGGTTTACCCCCACCATCGCGCTTGAGGACGGAAGCTCCAGTAGTTTTGCGAGCCTTGCGTATTTTTCCGCGCAGGCTTTTGCGTTGAAGTTCACTATGGAAGGGAGCAGCATGGCATTCGCGCGTCCGTGCGAAATGCGCAGCTTTGCGCCGATGGAATGCGCCATGCCGTGGCACAGCCCAAGCCCCGCGCCCGAGAAGGCGATACCCGCCATGCAGGACGCGTTGTGCATCTTCTCGCGGGCAACAGCGTCACCGCCGTCCTTAAACGCCCTCGGAAGGTACTCGATTACCAGCCGCGCCGCTTTTTCCGCAAGAGCGTCAGAAAAATCGTTCGCGCCCTTCGATACATATGCCTCGACCGCGTGGACAAGCACATCCATGCCGCTGTCGGCGGTTACATTAGGCGGGGCGGTGGCGGTCAGCGCCGGGTCAAGGATTGCGATATCCGGGCTTAAACTGTTGTCGATTAGCGGATATTTGATTTTCTTTTCGGCATCCAAGATGACGGAATATTTCGTGACCTCTGAGCCTGTTCCGCTAGTCGTGGGGATTGCCACAAACTCCGAAACTTCGCTTGCGCCGATTTCCTTCTGAGCGGCAAGCAGCCGGATGGCCTTCGCCGCGTCTATAACGGAGCCGCCGCCCACAGCGATGATTACATCGGCACCGCTCGCCTGCAAGCGCTTCACCCCCGCCACAACAACCTCAATGGTAGGGTCGGGCACAACCTCCGAAAAAACAGTAACCTCGCAGCCGGAAAGCAGCCCTGCAACACGCTCCACCATGCCGGAATTTTGTCCGAAGTTATCGCATACAATTAGGACACGGCGGTTAATCAGCCCGCGCAATTTTTCCAACGCGCCGTTTCCGAAGCATATTTTTGTATTTAAGTTAAACTCCTGCATTTTCCAAGACCTCCCGTTCCCCACCCATTATATTAAAATAGCTTGTCTTTTTCAACGAGATATGCTAATTTTTAAGTAGAAAGAAAAAGAGTCAAAGAGGAGGAACCTATGAACAATTTACCAACCGTAAATCTCGGAATAGTGGCGGTAAGCCGCGACTGTTTCCCAATCGAGCTTAGCCGCAACCGCCGCGACGCGGTAGTGAAAGCACTAAGCGGCAAAGGTGTAAAGCCTGTCGTCGCATCCACCGTCGTAGAGAACGAAAAGCACGCTATGCAGGCTCTGGATGAGCTGAAAAAAGGCGGAGCAAACGCCCTAGTCGTCTATCTGGGCAATTTCGGACCCGAAGGCCCGGAGACTATGATGGCGCAAAAATTTAACGGCCCGGTCATGTTCGTAGCCGCCGCCGAAGAAGAAGACGCGTTCGCAAACCGCGGCGATGCATACTGCGGAATGCTCAACGCTTCCTACAACTTGGGGCTGCGCAACATGCGTGTCTACATACCGGAATATCCGGTGGGCGTACCCGATGAAACGGCTGATATGATTTGTGAGTTCGTGCCGATTGCGCGGGCGCTTATTGGTATGTCTTCGCTTAAAGTAATCACCTTCGGCCCGCGTCCGTTCGACTTCCTTGCCTGCAACGCGCCTATCAAGCCGCTGTTCGACCTCGGCGTAGAGATTCAGGAAAACTCCGAGCTTGACCTGTTCGCTTCATTTAACGCGCACAAGGACGACAAGCGCATAGACGCAATCGTGAAGGAAATGCAAGACGAGCTTGGCACAGGCAACGGGCATCCGGGTGTACTGCCGAAACTCGCACAGTTTGAACTGACACTTATGGACTGGATTGAGAACAACCGCGGCGCGTGCGAGTATGTTACTATCGCAAGCAAATGTTGGCCCGCGTTCCAGACCCAGTTTGGGTTTGTGCCATGTTATGTAAACAGCCGTATGGCTGCAAAGGGCTATCCTGTGGCCTGCGAAGTGGATATCTACGGCGCGCTTTCCGAGTATATTCTGGCTTGCGTAACGCTTGACGCACCTACGATTCTTGATATCAACAACACCGTGCCAAAGCGCATGTACGATGCAAACAAGAGCGTTCTGGAAGGCTACAAGCAGACAGACCTATTCATGGGCTTCCACTGCGGAAACACTCCCGCCAAGCATCTGAAAACGCCGGAGCTGAAGCATCAGCTGATTATGAAGCGCTTGCTTGAGCCCGATTCCGAGCCCGATATCACACGCGGTACGCTTGAAGGTCAGTTTAAGCCTAATCCGATTACCCTGTTCAGGCTGCAATGTACAGCCGAAGGCGTGCTGAAAAGCTATGTTGCGCAGGGCGAGGTCAAGGATATCGACCCAGAATCATTCGGCGGGATTGGTGTTATCGCGATTCCAGAGATGGGAAGATTCTACCGCCATGTGCTGATTGAGGACAACTATCCGCATCACAGCGCAGCAGCGTTCAGCAACGTAGGCAAGAGCCTGTTTGATATTTTGAAGATTCTTGGGGTAAGTAAGATTTCTTACAACCAGCCTGCTAACTTGCCGTATTGCTCCGAAAACCCGTTCTAAAGTGATACAGAAAACGAGGCAGACCGCTGCGGCGGCTTGCCTCGTTTTATTTTTTTCCGCTAATCTTTCCATGCGAATAATATGGCCGAAACGGGAATGATAATCCAGCCCCAAGCCCACCATCCGAACGCGAAACCCAGGCCTACATATATAAACGGCGAAGCCGCCGCCATCCTATAGCCCGCCTTAGGCATAGGCGCAAACAAAATAGCCGACAACGGAATAATCAGCCAGCCCCAAGCCCACCATCCGAACGCGAAGCCAAGCCCCACATAAATAAACGGCGACAGAGCTACCAGCTTTACCATACCGCGGGAACCGCCGTCGCTGTAATCCTCTTCGTCATACTCGTCATACTCATCATGCCCGCCATGCCGGGCGTATTCACGGAAACTATCTTTCAGCTCATTCACATCGCCCAAGTCGGCCTTTGCCGCTTCGAACGCCTCGTCGAACCCCATCGCCCCAATCATGTATTCCTTTATCCGCTCCACAAGATGCGTCTGCAACTCCTCCTTCTGCTCCCGCACCCGCACCGTCTGCTCCAAATCCGCAAACACGCCGTCTATCCATGTTACTATCCGCTCGTTATTCATGTTCACTTATGCGTCCCCTCCATCCCAGTATTCTGTCCATTAGATTTTTTGTCATTTCCCATTTTCGGATGTTCGTGTCTAGGCTGTTGCTTCCTTTTTGCGTTAGGCTGTAGTATTTTCTGCGTCCGCCTTGGCTGCCCTCGCCCCAGTAGGAGCTGATTAGCTCCTCGGACTCCAACCTCCGCAGGCCCGAGTATAGGGTCGCTTCCTTAATCTGGCAGCCGTTATCCGTCATGTGTGCTATGCTCTTGCTTATGCTGTAGCCGTAACAGTCTTCCAGTGAGATAACTTTCAGTAAAATTGCTTCGATATAGCCGCTTATTAGGCTTGAAGCGCTGAACGATTCATTCACGGGCTACCTCTCCTTTCACACAAAGTACTGTGTCTCGCATAGTAGTGTAACTCAAACAGGAGCCGTTGTCAACTTTTTATGATATAGTAGTTAAATCAATGAGAAACAGTCTTGGCAGAGTGGCTTTTGAAAGCGCGAGCGAGCGCTTTCAAACGGTTTTGCCACGATAGACAAGACTGATTTCGAATTATTTAACTATGAAAAAAAGGAGGCATTTATGGAACTATACATAGCAAGGCACGGGCAGACGGAGTTTAATGTACAAAAGCGGTGGCAGGGCCACGGGGACTCGCCGCTGACGGAGCTTGGAAGGCAACAGGCGGCGGAACTTGGCAAGCGGATAGAGGGCATTGATTTTGATGTGATATATTCAAGCCCCTTGAAACGCGCAATGGACACAGCGCGCATAGCTTTCGGCGACCCGGAGCTTGTGACGGACGCCCGTCTTAAAGAAGTCGGCCTGGGCGATGCCGAGGGCTTGACTCTCGAAGAAGTGGAAGCAAAATTTCCCGGCACCTTCGAAAAGCTCGGCGCAGACCCGGAGGCATACTTCCCGCCGACAAACGGCGAAGCCCTGCCCGCGATGATGGCACGCATAGATTCATTCCTAGAAGAACTTGCGGCGAAGCCGTACAGCCGCGTTTTTGTGCTGACGCACGGCTTTGCGCTGCGTGTGTTCCATGCCTGCGCGGATGATAAGAGCCTGTCGGCAATCGGGCGCTCACCTTATGTTGACAACTGCCACCTGTCCAGATTCGTGTGCAAGGGAAACAAATGGACAGCACTATAAACCTTGCGGAACGTCAACATTTGATGTATACTTCAAACCGACAAAACACATAAGGGAGGAAGAACCATGGCTTACATTATTAATGACAACTGCATCAGCTGCGGCGTTTGCGAGTCAGAATGCCCAACAAACTGCATCTCCGAGGGCGACGGCATTTACGTGATAAACGGGCCCGACTGCATCGATTGCGGCGCTTGTGCAGGCGTATGTCCTGTTGATGCTTGTGTAGAAGGCTAGAGGAAATTAAGCTCAGCTGGTTAGTTCGACTAACCAGCTGAGCTTTTTATTTTGCCGCGGACAGAAAGGCGCATCGTAAGCCAAGTGATGGCGAAAACGCCAACCACGCACTGCAAAACCGCCTGCCAAGGAAACTGGTAAGGCACAGGAAACATTTCGCGGATAGGCATGTGAATCAAATACCCGAGCAGCACAGCAACAGGCAGTCCAAACCCAAGCGACCGAGCCGAACACATCACGCTTTCCAAATCCAACATGCGCCGCAGCCCGCCGCGTGTCATACCGATACTCTGCAAAACCGCAAACTCGCGCTCGCGCAGCCGCACGTTAGCCGAAATCGTACCGACAACACTCGTCAGCCCAATCAGCGCAAGCAGCATGGTAAAACTGAACACAAACACACCCGCCACGCTTATCCCCAGATTCATGACCCTGATAAAATCGTCCGTGCCGAATACACTGACGGAGAACCCCTGCTCCATATACAACCCCTCGTCATGCCCGGGAAAAAATTCTTCCATAACAAGCCTTGCGTGTTCCATGAAGCCGTACTTATCCCCAGGCGTTGCCATCCATGAAAAGCCGCGCATTTCGCCGTATGGAATTACGATGGTGTACCTGACTGACGCCGCGGGATTTACGGGGAAAAGCTCGGGCGGCAGCTCGTCCGCGGTTAGTACGCCGTGCAGTTCTATTTCGCGTATATCCCCGTCCCGGCGGCGCACCAACTGCACAGTCTGCCCCTCGAATACGACAGGCTCGGTTATGACCACGCGCCCCCGGTCGTTTATTGCGTAGTGGTTTAATAGAATGTTCGAGCCGGGCGGCACCCCTGCTTTTTCAGCAAGGCGCGCATAGTTTTCCGTGTCAAGTACGATTAGTGAGGCATCGGTGTACGTCTGCATATCACCGCCTACAGCAAATAGTTCCACCCCGCCGAACTCCGTCAGCCGCTCGGTTATTTCGCTTGCAAGCTTGCTGTCAAGCGGCTTTGCGATGTATCTGCTCCACTCACCGTATTCGTCGCGGTACCAGGGCATTGCGGAGGTGTAGTCCACTATGACCGTCGCGTCAACCATCCCAAACATCATATCCTCAAGCCGCCCAACAGCCCCCATAACGCCGTTTGCAACCACAAACAGGATTACCGCGATAGTAAGCGCAACGACGCTCGCGCGGAAGTTTCTGCGGCTTCGCTTCAATGATTTTGCGGCAAGCACGCCTTCGAAGCCGAACAGCTTGCCTACTACGGCGCTTGTGCGTACTTGCTTCGCGCTGACCTGCACCTCGCCCGCCCCGCGGATGCTGTCGATGGCGGGAATACGCGCCGCGCGCCTTGCCGGTCTGTACGCGGAATAAAGCACGGTACCAAACGACATAACAGCCGAAACCAAAACGGCAGGCAAGGACACCACAAAATTCACCTGCACCGTAAGCTCCTGTATCATGACATGCGCGAGGCTTTCAAGCTCCTGCAAGTGGGTGTTGGCAACGGCCACCCCAACATACGCAAGTATCAGCCCCAAGACCGCACCCACAGGAATCCCCACAGCCGAAAGCAAAACACTCTCATATATGACCGTAGCGGATATCTGCCGTTTAGTCGCGCCCGTACTTTTCAGAATCCCGAACTGCGCCGTACGCTCGGCGGCGCTTGCGCGGAAGCTGTTCGAAATCACAACAACGGACATAGCGATGATGATTGCGCTGACAATAACCGCAGGAAAAAGCAGCATCACAAACAACATACCGTGCTGCGCTTGGTCGCCCGCGAGCGTCACAACCGCGGAGCTTCCGCTTGCGACAAGGCTACACACCGCCGCAATAAGCGCGGTGGAAAGCACAATACCGAGCAGCGTCCATGTGCTGCGCCGCCGGTTGACAATCAGCTGGCTGTACGCCAGTTTCATAGTAAAATTCATCAGCGCACCGCCTCATCCCGCAAAATCTGCCCGTCACTAACCGTAATCACCCTGTCTGCCTGAAGCGCAATACCCTCGTCATGCGTAATTACAATCAGTGTCTGATTAAACCGCTTATTAGAAAGTTTCAGCAAATCAATAATCTCGCGGCCGGATTTGCTGTCAAGGTTCCCCGTAGGCTCGTCCGCCAAAATAAGCGCAGGGTCATTAATAAGCGCCCGCCCCACAGAAACCCGCTGCTGCTGCCCGCCCGATAACTCGCTCGGCAAATGCCCCGCACGGTTGGTAAGCCCAATCGTCTCCAGTATAGACGCAAGCTTAGCCTCGTCGGGCTTACGGTTATCAAGCAGCCGAGGCAGCATAATATTCTCCTCCGCGGTAAGCGTGGGAATCAAATTATAGAACTGATAAATAATCCCAATATTCCGCCGCCGAAAAATCGCCAGCTCGTCCTCACCCGCACGCGTAATCTCCTGCCCGTCAATCACCACACGGCCGGAACTAGGCTTGTCAACCCCGCCGATGATATGCATAAGCGTAGACTTCCCCGAGCCGGAAGCCCCTATTATCGCGACAAATTCGCCTTTTTGAACACTGAAACTGACCCCGCCAAGCGCGGTTACGGCGGTATCGCCATTGCCGTATAGTTTTGTTAGTTCGTTTACCTCTAAAATCGCCATTTGAAATCACCTCATGGGGTATGGTAGCAGGTGAAAGTGACTTTATGGTGACAATTTCAAAGTAAAGACAGCACCCTTCCCCTTTCCGCCGATATCCACCCCAATATCCCCGCCCTGCCCCCGCATAATAGCAAGCGCAAGCGGCAGCCCAACCCCATTCCCCTTACTCGAACCCTCAAACCGCCTAAACAGCCCATACACCCGGCTTTTCTCAATCCCCGCCCCGCTGTCCGTAACAGAAATCCACTTACAGACAGGATTAACACCCGACTCAACACGAATAACCCCGCCGACGGGCGAAGCTTCCGATAGATCG
>Ga0209755_10005380_pt1 | contig 14595 bp, 8 predicted proteins | sample TergutCo191P1_FD_187301 | JGI IMG/M metagenome (GOLD analysis project Ga0209755, IMG submission 187301) | Cornitermes sp. P1 segment gut microbial communities from Petit-Saut dam, French Guiana - Co191P1 (SPAdes) (version 2) | ecosystem: Host-associated > Arthropoda: Insects > Digestive system >... | reverse complement strand
TAGATAAACCTTCACAATCGTTGCAGCTTGTAATTCTGCAATCCAGGTGTATAACCATAAATGACTGAAGATAAAAGTGTACTAGTAATGCAACAGCTGTACAGCAGCAGCACAAAAGGAGAAGATATAACAGGATTCAGTCATTCATTTAGTAGTCTGTCTTACAACAGATCCAAAGCTTCTTCCTCGTCTTCCTGTCACTTCTATCCCCCCTTTTTTCTTTCCTTCAATAACCCATTGTAGAAGGCAGTTTCTACACAAAATGTGACCAATCCATTTAGCCTTCCGTTTACTTATTTCACGTAGGATATTCCTCTGCTCCTTGACTCTAAATAATACTTCATTTCTCACATGATCAGTCCAACTGATCTTTTCCATCCTTCTCCAGCACCACATTTCATAACTTTCCAAATGTTTCTGATCTACTGCCTGAAGCATCCCAGTTTCAGCACCATATAAAGCTACGCTCCAAATGTAGCACTTCACTAGCTTCTTCCTCAATTCCAAGTCCAATGTGCTTGTAAAAAAGAGCCCTCTTCTTGTTGAATGCAGCTTTGACCATAGCAATCCTACATTTAATTTCACAAGTACATCTTCCATCATTTGTTAAAGTGCTACCCAAATATTTAAAAGATTCCACATTCTCTAGTTGTTTTTGGTCTATCATAATTTTTACTGGGAATGGTTGTCTTGAAATGCACATTACTTTTATTTTTTCCACATTCATTTCCATTCCATAGCTTCCTCCAATTTCAATTAATTTATCAATCATGTCATGTAGCACCTTTTCTTCCTTAGCCAGTAACACAAGGTCATCTGCATATTTCACAGTGTGAATGATTTGCCTGCCTATTTTGAAGTCTTCCAAACCCTTCCAGAGCTTCATTGGTAAGGCGTTCACTGTACAAGTTGAACAGAATTGGTGACAAACAGCATCCTTGTTTAACTCCTCTTCCATTCTTCACACTTCTTGTCTCCCCTCGGTTCATTTGTACTTTACCACTCTGAGCCATGTACAAGTTGCTAATCAGTCTTCTTTCATGCCAGTCAATACCACTTCCCTCTAGGATCTGCATTAATTTGGCCCAGTTGACTCGGCGAAACGCCTTCTGCCAGTCTAAGAAGCAAACACATAGTTCCTCATCTATCTCCAAGGTTCGTTCTGATATTATTCTCAGCATCCCAATTGCATCCCTCTTCCTTTTCCTCTTCTAAATCCAAACTGATCTTCTCCGAGTACATCCTCAGTTTTCTTTTCAATTCTTCTTCTCAGTATCTTTGCTACTATCTGTGCTGTATGTGTGATAAGGCTGATTGTACAATGGTTGCTGCATTTTGTAGCTTGTGGCTTCTTCTTTAAGGCAATCATTGTAACTTCTGCAAAATCCTTGGGTCACTCTCCAGTTTCATAAATGGTGTTGATCAATTTTGTCATTATTTTCAAACAACCTTCTCCCAATAATTTGAGCACATCTCCAGGTACGTCATCATCTCCTGTAGCCTGCTTATTCATTTCCTTGATGGCTTTTTCCACTCACTCTGCAAAATATATGGGCCTTTCTCATCTGTATCTACTTCCTCTTCAGGTTTGACTTATAGGGTTTCCGGTCAATTAGGTTGATCGTATAGTTCTGCAGTATAATTCTCCCAAATTTTCAGCACTTGACTTTGCTCTACTATTCTATTCCCTTGGAAGTCTTCTGTATAATCACCACTTCTTATTTCACCTTGTCCTTTCCATTGTACTTCACGGACACCTAGAACAGACACCTCGTTCTTCTGGATTTCCTTTTTCAAATTTTCCAATTTGCCTCCTCAATTCAAGGGTTTTATTTCCAGAGGAAGCATCTCACACATATATATATATATATATATCTGTTTTTGTAAAGAGACTATCCATGAAAAGTAATAATGTGGTCTTTTTCCATTTGCTTTCCACATCACAATAACAGGATGTCACATAGAAAAGAATACACATGCATAATGACAAAGTACAAAAATATATCAAAAAATTACTATGAACTTGATCACTGTTAAAGCTGCATGATCTACAGGATTACAGTATGGCACTGTATATAAAAAGAGACCAACATATTTCATTATTTTATTTAACTAAGTGTATCAGCTAATTTTAAGCATTTCAAGTAATATAAACTTATATACATAAAAATTTTATACAAGAGATGTATGATATTAAACAAGAAGACCTAAGTAATCTTAGTTATGGAATATCCTTCATATGTGGTGTGTACAGAATGTGGTTGGCCTAGTAAAGATGGCTGTCCAGTGGCTTATACCTGATACATCTCGTCATCTCCGTGATCAAATACGCAAAGAAGCATACCTCACAAATGAAATAATCATTAATCAAGAGAGAAGGCGAGCAAAGGCCTTGAATTCGGGTCAGGTGACCTCAGGGGATTTTCTTAAAGGTGAACGGAATGCTGTGGTCAGTAACGCAATGTTACCTAGAAAAAGAAAGTCAAGTGGTCCTGAAGAAATTGCCCTTTCAAATCTCTAGTGTTTGAGAGCTTTCTGGACCAGGTAAGATATTTTTGTGGAAATGGATTAAGTTCTTAAACATTTTAATTAATGGATAGTAATAAAAAAATTGTATTTTAAATGCCATAATAACAACAGCAGCTTCACTTGGAATACACACTGATTACTTGAAAATTATGTGCAAATAACATAACTCAGTTTGAACAAATAAAAACTTTAAAAATATTTTATTACCTTGAATTTTCAAGCCTTATATCACTTTAAATGTTTGTTGTATTCTGTACTAAGTTGATTCCACATAAATGAATTCCATATGTCCCAACTTTTACTAGTTGTCTGTCTGTTCTGTGTTCGTTTACCATTCACCAGATTCAGTTTATTAGTTACTGTTTGTAGTGTATACTGTACATTCCAGTTCTCAGATACAGTTACATGACCATCTCACAGGAAAAAAGTGCAGAGCTGTGATGAATTTAAATATACCTTAACTGTGTCATTACTTCAGAATATTAATAAAATAATTCATTAGAATGAAACAGTAATTGCATGCAGTAATTTTATAAAGTCCAGAACACTGAAGCAGAATGAAATGGAATGAGCAATTTAAATAGCTCTACACTGAAACATTCATATGTGTAACACTTAAGTTCTGTGAATATATACACCTCTCACTATGCGTTTGGAGAAGTAGTGGTTATAATGAATGAATTTAAGGCAATGTTTTAGTTTATTCTATGAAGACAAACCCTTCAACCACATTTATCGCAGAATTTCAGGTTTATGTTGCAGGTCTTTTTCTGTCATTTACAAGCTGAATGCCCATATTTTTTGTGTGATAATTTATTTAATCTCTTTACATTTTACTCACCCACTGCATATTGGTTCTGTGAATAAACTTTGTATTGCACACAGCATGACAACTCAAATTAAACAAACTCTGCTGAAGAGACCAAGTGTTGCATAGATGCAGTATTTTTGTAGCCTTTTGGTTTAAGCAAATTTAATATATTTGTGGTTTTTTACAGACATAAGAGATTTTCATTGAATGAAAGCAACATGAACTGAACATACATCTCTTGCTGGAGAATACTGTGGCAACAACATTCCTGGGTCATAAAAACCCTCACAGTGTTTTCCCAAATTTCCAGGACCAGACCACTAGAAGTTTTATAAATGACTTGTTGAACCCTTCAGATGGCATTAACATTCACAGCACACAATAAGGCTGGATGGAGTTTGTAACTTTTTAGTCTGTTTTACTCTAAAATGGTTAGATAATCATATAAAATGCCTAGCTTATTGGCCTTCAGTTTTTTAAATTCCCAAAACATAGACTGTAACACAGTTGATAGTTAACTGAATCCTGTAGCTTGCACATGCTGTTATATTTTCTGTTTTTTACAAAGCAGCATTCTGATGGACAAGAACTACTATGTCAATCTAAGTCTGGTAGATTATAACGACAGTGTTTTCTGGGATCATTATCTTCAGTACAATTAACATGTAGTAGGAAATAATTGAGAATACAAATCCAAGCATCAGTAATAGAGCTGTTTATCTTCTGAAGTGTTAAAGGAAACAATTTTTGTATGTGTGCATGCATTTTCAATGTGAGTGACAGAGTTAGTGTTGTGGTATACACACACGCAGCATGTGAAACTGATATTCTCTCTCTTCAGTTCTTTATGTGCAGGGGAGAGTAAGTTGGTGCTGTCTTTTCATAATGCTTAAGGGAAAATATGTGAACCTTATTCTGCATTGATTTTTTTACTAGAACAAATGTGCTTCAAAAGCAATTTTTAAATTTCCAATGGAATATCGAAAGTGATCACCTGACTCCCCCCCCCAACTCTCATACTCTTTATTTTGATAACTATACTAATATTATTGTAGATTTGTACATTATAGAATAGCATGATAGAATTGTATTACTCGCTATGTAAATATTTGTGATATCTGACAGCATTAATGGCAGCTGGTTATTCCATAACAGTGGATGTTGAAACAACAGAATGTACTTAGCAGGGAAAGGTATTGCACCATATGCTTGATTGTTAAGGTGTACTGAAAAATGTGTTTGCATGAAGCAACAAATTACCATTGCAGGGATCCACAATACCCAGACATGAATCTCTGCAGCCCTTATATCTGCATTTTTGGTGTGATGATGAGTTAAGCACAGTGAGAACTGCATTTTACCTTTACATTCAAGATTTGTCAAAGCGGTATGCAATCCACGAATCAGACTTTTTTATGCCAGTTTAACTTGGTGTGTCATTACCATCTTAATTAAATATGTTAAGACATAACTTTAATTTATATTGTTCTGAAAATTTGAAGAATATTCTGTAATCCACTTATGATACTCATCCTTTAATTTTTGTATTCTTAAGGTAAAGGAACAGTGATAACCAACAATTCCAGAATATTATTGGTGTTTTAAACCCTCCCTCTCATACATAAGGTAACTTCAGTTCAAAAAGTATGCACATCACAAGTACAATTTATTGTAAAATGCAAACAGCCCAGTATGTTGCATTTCTAGTTTGTATGACCCCACTCTGTTTTGGAAAAAACCTTTAACAGCCTTGTAATGCATAATAAGAGGTGAATACATGAGTGCCTTTGCCATTTAGGATCACTATCGTAGACTGTGCTCTAGCATGTGAGAAGGGACATGTGCACCCACTTCTGGTGGTAGATTTTCACCTTATTTGTTGTAGAAGTTGTCCATATTCGTCAATATGCATACTGTTACCTTTATTGAACATGGATAAACTGAGTGTCAAAGATGGAAGGATAGTATTGAAATGTACCGTAAAGCAACATAGTGTGATGTATAGGTTCATTCAGGTGCCTTGGCGTCCAGTTTCATGCAGTTATGAACATGTTAATGAACCTACAGATACTGTAAGGTAATTTCTTGGCCTGCTGAATAACTGAGATACATATTAAGCACTGCACCATGTCTTAGCAGATAAATTTAATGAATCACACCATAAAAATTTTAAACCATAGGCGCACAATATTTTAGATATATCAGGGTAAGCACAAAAACATTGTGTAACCTTTCAAGCATATATTCACACTCTGATTAACTTAAGAGTTCTTTCACAATGATCATGTAATAGGCTAATTTTCCCACAGGAAAGAAACTACTTACAAACTGTTATCTGTGTGTTCAGATATTTGTAATAGCCATGCCATTTATTTTTTGGGTGTTTAGTCTGCTATATATATTATTTAAGATGAATTGTGTTAATCTAATGTTTTACATTTCTTCCATTATCATCATATTCATACTTACAAAACATGTTCATAATCACAGGCATCTTTTAGCACTTTTATATGTAATGTCTGCATTTCAAAAATAGTAGTTGTATTTTTTTTTAACAGTTTAAGTTGCTGAGGTCTAAGCCAGAGTGTACAATAAATCTTTACTAGAGAGCAGAGTAGTATGTCAAATTCTTTAAGCTTCATTTTGTGACATTTCATTCTCATGAAGCAATGGTTTTATTATTTACTAGTGTTTTTTTAATATACTGTACAATTTGTAGTCTTCATTTCTGTCTATTTTTGGGTCAGTCACATCCATAACTGTCATCCATTGCAGATTTTTGCACATGCTCCCCAACCACTGTGTTGGGGTGTTAAAGTCGCAGCTTCACTTAACTTGTTGAAGAAGCAGTTTTTGTCTGATGCAGTGCTTGGGACAAAGAGTAGACAATGGCGGATGGACTGAGAGTTATTGTACATTTGTATGGATATTAGAAGCTTTTACATTTGTAATGTTGTTTTAAGAAGTACTGATAATAGACTGAAGGTGTGTGACATGAATGTGAGCAATGCCATCCTTGAACAAAGATGTAATACATGTTTAGTGCTGGTTTAAGATTTATACAATCAACATGTGTTGCTGGCAAGACCCAGTAAAAAAAGACTGATTTTGATTTATCTCCCAAACATAATGGATAATTTATTTTCAAACTGCATTATTCACAGGAAGAGAACTTGACAGGAAGATCAGAAATCAGCACACTGACTCATACTTCATTCAGCACACGTGTATGGGTACAACTAGGTGTATGTAACAGGGGAACATATGATTTGTGTCATTTTCAGAAATGCTGTAGATGTTGCTTGATTGAATGCAACTCTTCAGAATTTTTTGTATTTTTATACGACTGACTCATGTCCATGCTAAATAATTCAATTTGTGTAGTGATACTTATGGCATGTTAATATTTAAAACGAATCCATGTTTTATATAAAATTTGTTATATCCTACTTAAATGTCATTATATTCATTACATTTATGTTCATTAGATGACCACATTTCAGTGCTTTAATGTTCCATTGTTTACTTGCATTTAATAATAAATGGGATGAAATATAGTAGTTTATAGAGGGATAATCATTTGAGAATAATTTTAATAGTTTTTGTAATCTACTTAATCTTGACTTTTCCAAGAGATTTAAATAATTCAACTTTAAAGGGTTCTGACAGTGGTATACACTAAAATTCATGACAAATTTTGGATGCTGACTGAGGTGTCTGGGGGTCTCCAGAATAACATCCTGAATTTTGATTTGTAAGGTTTTTAAAATGTTCTTTATTCCTAAAGTTCAAAATGTATGTAGAAATGTGATGGTGATGGTCTTTCCCTGATTGTGTCTTCATCAAGCAGAGTAAGTAGAGCCTTCTTGAATTGTTTGCTCTTATCTCCTGTTGTTTTGGAAGTACTTGCAGCTTATTCCTTATTCATTTAAATTCTTTCCATTGTATGTCCAAAATAACAGAAGATAAGATATGCACAAAATTTAAAACTTTGCTTTTTTCTTTTAAGGAATTGCTTGGTACTTAACATGGTTGAGTAACATGCCTTTCAGCAGGTAAGGTGCTGTAATGCCATGACAAGAAAATGAATACCAGTGTGTCATGATGTTTCCAGTCTGCTGCAGCAGTAAGATTGTAATGTCAGTGACTGCTTTCCATGTCACATTAGACGCTAAAAGAATAATGTGCATAATGTTTTGCGTCATGAAATAAACCATGTGTAACAGACACATTCACAGAATCCAGGATTAAGTTTCATTAACCAAGTTTTTGTATGCGTTCTTGGAGTTGTATCTTTGTACTCTCTAGTATCTAACCATTATAAGTAAATTTCTACAGCATAATTGGCCGTTTTGCCTCTTGTTGATAACATACCTACCATGATCCTGCCAGTTACATCATACTGTATGCCACTGCATATTATATATGACTGTATAGTAGTGATTTGCCACATATGCCTTTACATGCCATATTACAAATGTCCCCTACTTAGTGTTCTTAAGACTAGACTAGTTACTATTTAAAATACTTTATTTATTATTTTATACAGTACTGTGTTAATTGTAACATACAACCTATGTTCAGAAAGTTTTGAAACAATGTATTGCAGACAGACCAGGAATATCCAGCCAGTTATATCTCAGACTGTAAACCAAGATGTATAAAAACGTGTACTACAATGTTTAGACCAGAGCATTCAGTGTCATTGCCCTGAGTTGTGGGCAGCAGTGAAGTGGTTCCACCTACACAAAAATGCACGTCCACATACAGCATTTTCCATCAAAGAATTGTCATTACATCAGATCACTGTATTGTTGCATGAGCCAAGTTCTCCACATTTGTCACCTTGCGATTTTTTCTTATTCCCATGACTGAAACAAGCTTTGAAAGACCAACACTATGCTGACATTCTGGCCTTTCTAATAGCCATGACAAACAGCTATGAGGCATTTCAGAAAGCGCTTTCCAGAACTTTTTTCAAAGACCTCTAGAAATGTTGGAAGCAATGTATTAATGCAGAAGGAAGCACAGGAGTGTAAATACACTGTACTCATTTTTATGCTGTCAGTCTCGGTACTTTGTGGCCATAGGTTTAATTACAACATTAATCTCGTAACTAATGCTGAAAATGTGTAAGATTAGTGTGTTTCTGTTATACCACTGCAGTGTAAGGTATAATCATGGCTTTAAATGGGAAAAGCTAAGGGTGAATGCCATCGCCCACATTTTCAGAAAGGTTCATCTTGCTGCATTTTAGGGGAGCCAAAAATTGCTTGTCATTTTTTATAACTGCTCTTCAGCCTCAGAGAAGTAATTTTCACTTGCACTTCCCCTGAAAAATAATCTTACTTGTGTACCAATGTGATTGTAAGATTATTGAAAATGGAAGTTGTGATAGATGATGCAGTTGCTGAGGAACATGTGGGGAAGTATGTATTTCATAAAAATGTTCTGTAGAAATGGCTGCAACTGCTACTGCATATGTTATAAGTAGGTTAGTGTGAAACGTGTCTTTAAGAGAAACTGGAATATTGCAACATTCTTATTCATAATCAGTTGCTTGTTTGAACATTTTAGTGCCACAAATTTTACGTCGGTGATAAACATTGATGGCCAGCTCATTACATACGTGACATTCAGTAAAGTTGAAATTCTGTTCATTTACACTTATAATTAATATAATGATTTTACCACAATATGTAAATATTTAAAGCCTGAAATACTTTGATTAAATAAGAAACCAACATGAAAAATAAAAATCTCCAAAAACTGGAGTTCAGAATCAGAGAAGTGGCAAGCCAAGTTTGATACAAGCTGTATACATATCATAGAGACCCTCACTTTGAATTGAACACTGTGCAATACCAGGTTGTGAGCAATATAAGGTTTATTGTTTGGAATATCAGTAATGACTGAGTTAATAAAAGTATATACCTGCTATATATTTAAGAGGCGGAAGAAGAATGAACTGAGGTACAAGCAGGACATCCATCATGATGAGCTTCATTTTGCATACTTAGCTTTGTAGTAGAAATGATAGCTGTATATAGGCTAATGAATGAATCTGTATTTTCATATCAACAGATATTTATAAACTTTTATATGTATGTTGTGTTTATGCATGTACATATCTAGGTTACAATTAAGGTCCATGAGGCAGTTTACATTTTATATGATTTTTACAGAATATTCAAAATGTTAATGGAAATATAGTTTTGTTCTGTATTTTTATGGAATTATTTTTCTTCCTTTTTGCTGTCCAGTCCTTCCTGTATACTGAAGTTCACTAGCAAAGAAAGGAAACCCTAATACATGTCATTAAAATAAAGACTCGGAGGTTCAAAGACTATCAGAAGTGCACAAGCAGCTATAATAACCTGGTCCTCAAGACATTTATGTGTGATTAAAAGCTGGACGACAAAGGCAAAAGATAAAAAAGAAGAGCAACTGCCTTTGAAATAGGATTTATGAGATTACTAGAAAAATATGCTTGGATTGGCTATAAAGGAAACAACATGGAAAAATATCTAACAACAGAACTCGTGAGAAGAAATCCGCAATAAGAAATGAATTCAACAATGTTAAAAATACAAGGCAACAGATTTCTGCACTATTATAAATTACAATCCACGCAGAATCAGAAACCAAAGCAGATATATGAACAGATTATTTGACAAATCAGTAACCCAACCTACTGACTGTTAGATAATTATGATTTAAATAGATAGAAATTTAAGCTCCACTGGTTTTGGCACAGAGAAATTCTAGACAGTACAATATATACACATTATTGATACCCCTGCTGGGGAATCAAACTCTAGCCATTTTGTCTTTCTTGACTGGCCTGTACATATTTTACAATTATAGATGTGTGAAATTTGGCACAGCAGTGCATCATGTGTCAATTTTGCAGGGATTATTTATTCTATTGTGTCCACAACTGATCTTTTCCTTGTGCGGAACAAAAACAGATCTTTCGGTACTGAACCCTGAGGTGGGGATAATAGTAAGTCTAGTATAGAGTGTCATTCTTATCATTGCCCCGAGCATTGCAGCTGTTACAGGATGCAGGCTTTCTAAGCAATGAAGCTGCTATATAAAAGACACCCTGTAGTTGCATCTCAAGGTGAAACCTGGTCTGGAAAGCAGATCATGCCAAAATACAGCCACATAACCTGCTAATAGTGACAGTCACATTCTTGCTGCTATCACAGCAATGTGACAACTACACTGTAGGGCCTATTACAGAGCATTTTATGTACCCGCTAATCTGACCTGGCACATACGGAGCTAAAATGAATGCTATGGCTCAAGAAGCTACAGAATGCGTATAGCTCATCCATGCAAAACACTAGGGATTTTATTAAATCAATAAAAGAAAACACTTCAGTACTGTTTTTCCTAAGTTTTGGTGGTCTCACATCACATCACAAGCCAAACTGAAGAATTCACTGCAGGTTTAAATGATACAGTAAATAATTTGAAAACTGTTTCTGTGGCTTGTAGCTACATTACAAAGTTTGTAATAGGTGTCTGCCTTCTGAATTAACTGATTACTATACAGTGTAGTGTGTTTCACAGTCAACTAAAAGACGATAAAACACACAAAACAGGTGTAAACTTTGCATACTGACCAGATTAAAATTTGTAATTACTGGTTACTGACAAATTCTGTAAAGGTACTAAGATCTCAATTCTTTCATGCAAATTATATATTGTCTGAATTCTCTATATATCTTCTTGTACACCAGAAATGAAGATGACTTTTGTTAAATAAGCCAAAACATGCCACAAATTCCAGGTGCCAGGTCAACCAGGTGCTAAATTTACTATGTTCGCACATTATACTTGTGGGTCCTCAGTGTGAAACTTTCTTCATGTCACATGCTTGGCACTCAGAATTTTGTGGTGATTCCTAGATTTTTGGAAAATTTATGGAACCTCGCCAAAAGGTATGTACAGAATGTAAATAACTTCTACGCTTTTCTATTCTACTGAAGTCATGCCAGGAGGCTAACCTGCCCCTTTCAGTGTTCTCCAGCCTGGTGCCAAAGTCATTTTTGAGGGTCACATTTTAAAATTCGTTTTTCGATTTCTGTGCTATTCCAATCCGTAGGTGTGATGAAGCTAATTACTTGTCATTCACACTCGCACACACTTTCTGCATGTTCAAATCTGATGTTAAAATTCGTCTCACCGTTTCTTTGTTCATATTCAACATCTCTGCAATTTTTCTAATGCTTAAACGACGATCTGTTCTCGCAAGTGCTCTCACCCTTTCTACATTTTCATCAGTTTTCATCGTTACCGGACGACCAGATCGTTCGTTGTCTTCAACATCCTCTCTTCCTTCAGAAAACCTCTTATGCCAGTCAAACACTCGAGATTTTGATAGGGCATCTTCACCATAAGCCTCGCGTAACAAATTTAAGGTTTCGGTAGCAGTTTTCTTCAGTTTCACAAGAAATTTAATGTTTATTCGTTGTTCAATCTTTTTGTCGAGCATGATCGCGGTTAAGCTAGGGAAGTTTGGATGGTACACGAATGCTTTACACTATTCCAACGGAAGGTGATTTGGCACGGGACTAGGCGAAAGCACATCTATGGCCATGGCCAAAGACTGAGCGTGAGCTCGTTACCTACCAGCTACACCTTGCGTTTCTATATACTCCTGGATTCTCCTATACTGTATCCACTATGTTATACGAGCAATGTCAATTGTCTTTTCACATTTTTAGTTTCGCTTACATAGCCTGTTAGGCGTTCTAGACATCGATTCACCTCAAATCATCTGAATTTATTATTTTATATACATTCCACCCGCTTCATTTCCATAATGGATCTAAATATTTCTTCAGTCATTACGGAATGGAAGTCACACGTGCCTAACACACAATCAAAACATCCCTCTAACCTCGAACCATTTCACAATTCGAACACTGAGCGCACACTACATACGACGATCGCAGTGCACTCACGAACACAGATCATCTTCTCACGAAGGTGGCAGGACAACAGCAGCATGGATCATATAATTAGCGATCAATAACCAAAAATATATCCATGTGTCACGTGGTTGCAACCATGTGAGACCACAATGCAATAATAAAATGAAATAATAAAAAAAAAGTGAGACCACAAACTATACAAACTCTGCTCTGCGTCACACAACGCTAATCCATGGCATAGTTACTGAAATCCATGGATACTTCCTTAGGAGGATGGATAACGTTTTCTGGGACGAAAAGAAATGTCAGTCTGTGAGAAAGACGAAAGTGTGGCGAATGGGTCAGTAAAAAATAAAAAAAAAAAAATGGAAGAGAGGAAAGAGTACTGGCACACTTGATAGATTAACGAAAATAACGTGTATTGACATTAAGACTCCTTGAAAATAAAAGTGTGGGTGGTTGTGTGTATTGAAGCTCTTATCTGAGATAGAAGGCTGATATTCCTGAAAATACGTTTACAATTAGTAATTTCAATGGCAAAAGTGGAAGACACGACTTAGTCTGTGTTGCCTGCAAGAATGGTAAGACAGTTGTCGAATGAAAATGGAAGATGATACGCCTGTTATTTATGGATTAGAATTCCAGGTCGGTAGATTTCATTAAATATTTTCACCGAGTGAACACAATTACGGAGGATTGTGTCGTGTGTAGAACAGTCAGCATTATTAGGCTGAAGGGTTAAGTTAAAATTCATGCCTGCGCACTTCAGTATACCAAGAAAAGTGTTTTATTTTGCTGTATTTCATTAAGCCCTGTGTGATGAATCGTATTATCTCTGCGTACATGTGAATGAATGTGCGTTAAAATGAAACTGGAAAATATTTATTCTCACTATTGTGCGGGGAATGTGTGTTTAAGTGTACTTTCAGCGTATTCATATACTTCAACTAGGTAGAATTTGCATCTGATTAGTAGTATTAGCAAAATAAGCCAAATGTTAAGAATGTAAATATACTGAAATATAGTTTCTACATATTTTCACTGAATTAAGCTTTAAAGTAATTACATGATTTTATTATATGAACATTATTCAAATGGCAGTCATTATTATTTCAACAGAAACGTTATATGTTGAAGCTTGTGCTTTTATAATTGTCATTCCATTAATGTTTATTCATACTGTTTGTCACTTTGCATTCAAATAAATTATGTCTATGATTGTTCCATGAGTCTCATGGTGTTTTTTCTCTGTGTGCTGTTTCTTTAGTTTGTATGCCTCCTTTTGTTTTGCTGTAGAAGGTTATGGGTGTTTGCGATGGATCTGTCATTTCCTTCCTAATACTCATTCAGTTTATCAATACTGTATAACTAGTGTAATTGAGAAAGTGTCATGTAATAATCCACCAGTTCATCAGTATTTGTGTTAAACTGTTTAGGCAAGGGCATTAGCTTCACAACTAGCCGAATCAGATGCTGTTCGATTTCTGGTTGGCACACAGTCACTGAAACTAAGTCACAATCAAGTTCATGTTGTGGAACTGAATGAGGAAACAGGTGGACTAACAACACAAGTGTTCCAGCATGGTGCAGGGGAGGTTTGGACCCTTGCAGCTTCACCTAGTGATGCCAGTGTTATTGCAACATGTTACAATACACTCACAGGTATTGCAATAAAATTACTTTGTAGTGGTGTAGTGAAGGTCCAGCAGGTTATCTAGAATGTTGTGAGAGAGAGATTGAGATTGTGACTGAATTCAAATATGTCCATCTTTCTTTTGGTTCCATATCTGCTTGTCACGTTGTGTTCTTTCCAATGTGGTAGGCCTACCCACTGTAAACTCATTGTTTTTATCTTGTATGATAGTTGTGTTGTAATAAATTGGTACGGTTTCATTACTCCTGGTCTAATTCTTATTTAGTTAAATGTATTTTTCAGATACGGATTTTATGGTGAAATTCTCAGTGAGTGAGACATAGATGCTGTTGTAGATATAAGGTGAGGTAAATTCAGTCTAAAACACAACTATGAATATATGGCTAAATGTTGGTGTTTATTAGCAATAGAAAACTTTGTGTTTTGGCCTATAGCAGCCATTATCAGGTTCTGACAGTTTTTGTGCTATAAGAGTTGTATATAATATGCATAAACTGCATGTCGATATTGAGATCTCATCATCATCATTTGTGCGTGTTTGTTAAGCTAAGTTTGGTGGGATGTCTACTGTGTGAATGGATTTATAGGTAGCTGGGTGTGGATCCTTTCGGTTAGTTAGGTGTAGGGTTGGCAGGAAACTGTGATTGCAGGTG
>Ga0209755_10005379_pt1 | contig 14600 bp, 12 predicted proteins | sample TergutCo191P1_FD_187301 | JGI IMG/M metagenome (GOLD analysis project Ga0209755, IMG submission 187301) | Cornitermes sp. P1 segment gut microbial communities from Petit-Saut dam, French Guiana - Co191P1 (SPAdes) (version 2) | ecosystem: Host-associated > Arthropoda: Insects > Digestive system... | reverse complement strand
CTTTACTTTTCATACATTTTTCATTGAATTAATCCAAATAAGTTATGGTCACAATAAATGTGAAAGCCATGACCTTTTTCTGATCATATGACTGTTATAGTTTTGTCAGATGGGCTGGGACAGCATAGTCAGTAGTTGCTATGGGCTGGATGGTCCAGGGATTAAATCCTGGTGGAGGCAAAATTTTCTGCACCCATACAGACTACTCCTGGGGCCCACCCAGCCTCCTGTACAGTGGGTACTGAGACATTCCAAGGGGTAAAGTGGCAGGGCATAGTGTTAACCACCCATCCGAATCTAGCGCCGAGGCTAAAGAAAGAGTAGACCCATACCTCTACTCCCCCTCTCTGCCTTCATGGCAGGGATTGAACTTTACCTTTAGGTTACAGTTTTGTCATTTTCTGTCATGAAAGTATCTATTCCAGTTTGCAAATGAAGATAAGCCATCTCACTGCTAAGTAGTAGATGACATAATCAAATTGATCCTACTTTTTCCAGAAAGTGCTGCAACTGACACTGGTTGAAACCATTGCATTGAATGTAGTTAACTGTTAAAATCAGTGTCCGTAACTTATTTTATCTCCAGTGACAACATTTTGCAGCACAATGTGTATGAAGAATAATGAAGTAAAATGCCATCAGATTTTCAGAGCTCGTGTGTAACTTCTTAGTAGATTTGTCCTACTATGCCAGTCTTAGAGCGAAACATATTTCTGTTACTGGTTTTAACATCGTCATTTTTTCCAGCATAATTCCGAAAAGATTTTCCTGTACCTTCAGGTACAAATATTTACCAGTTCTAGTATGTTTCAAGACATATAAATCTAGTAGGTTTTTCAAGGACATGAAGGGCACTCTCAGTGCCATAAATAAATGTCATCCATTGGCAGTGTCTGTGATGTAATAACTGTCACCAATTGCAGGTGCAAAACAATCAAATAAGTGACTCTGCCTGCAATCAGAGTAGTTAAAATTAAGTTTTCCCAGTTCTCGTATATACCTTATACAAGTTCAGGTAGAGAAAGTAACATCTTAAAAATTCTTTTTCTGGAACTACAGCTCATAAACAACAGTTCAAAAATAAAATATGTAAGGGGTCTCCCTTCGTGTGCAGTTGATAATGTACTGCTTAAGAATGCAGTAAGTTATTCATTTTTGTATAGATTTTTCCCAATTTTGGGTTCATGAACAGAATATAAATCTTGGTTCTTACAAAGTTCTTTGTATCCAATACATATGTGGCACTTGTCATTTCTTTACTTTTGGAGCAACAGCAATGCCAAGTCACCAGGTTGTGGCAAGCAGTCGTGGTCGTAAGCCACAGCATCAAGCAGGCAGCAGTGGAGCAGCAGCAGCCACTATGGGAGGAGGTTCACTGGATGGAACACACCAAGTTATGCTCAAGATGGAATCACACTCAGAAATGTCAGAAGTAAGTCGGTTGACTGTTTGCATATGATTGCATATCTTGTGTCTGTTGAACCATGAATTAAACATTCCTCATATGCTATTTAATATGGTGAGAATAATTAGGGTCAGCATAATTCTCACAAATGTCAGATTTGTATTGAAGTTTGTGAGTGGTATTGTGAATGATGTATGTAAAATAGATCTCAAATATATTTTGAGGTTGTGGACTGGATTCAACTAAGGGGAGATTTTTGTGAACATGGTGATGAATCTTTAGGTCCCATAGAAGGCAGGGAATTTATTGACCAGCTGAGTGACCCCGAGCCTCGGAGGAGGTGAAACCAGACACTCCTCAGTTTATGCTCAAAAAACTGAGAAAAGTCTGACTTCACCCCTCTTTTCCAAACTGTCTCCTTAATCACATGGCCCTCCAAATGGACAGCACTATGCTGCACATTCTGACACTTACTCCTACAGTAATTTCCATGTATTAGGCTGCATCCTTCTTCTGCCTCAGATCACCCTGAAGATGGCAACTGCATTGTATGCCAAAATATGGGAACATTATTAACATGCATGATGTTGGTCAATGTCTGTAACCACGTCTAGATAGCAATGTATGGTGTTTGAATTCTCTACTCATTTTTTTTTGTATTTTTGCCTTGAATACCCGAAGATTTGTGCTGGCTGTTATGTAGATTAAACACTTGTAAATTTAAAATATGGATTTTAAAATATATAATTCAAAAAACATGGTGTTCCACAGCTTGAGTTATTTGATTTGGTGTCCTTTTTAGTGTGCTTAATTCAAAATATGATTAATTTGTAATCCAAAGCTATAATACATCCCTTTGATTAACAGTGTTAAATAATTTTACTAAAGTAACAGTCCACATTCCAGAATGAAATGATCTGACACTCATGAGAGTCCAGATAAAAATATTGCAAGCACTAGTGAGCAAATTTTAACAGAAATAGGTCATGGCAGCATGAGCTGAACTGATGAGACAGCTGCAACAAAAATGAGTCACACAGCATGAGTCAAACTGAATTATACCAAGTCATCTTCAACAAAAACGAGTCACAGCAGCATGAGCCAAACTGAATTGTACTGAGTCAGCTTCAACAAAAATGAGTCAAGGCAACATGAGCCAAACGGAATTATACTGAGTAAGCTCATAACTATCATACATGATCTCATATTCCCATTTTCCATTGTTATGATTGTGCTTGTATTTAAAATATTTATATTCATCTGAATGTAACAATGGTGTCCAAGGTGAACAAAGGTGCTAGTGGTAGTAGAGGTATGAAGGAAAACCATGCAGCACTGACACTGAAATCCTATGGCAATGTCAGTGTTGCATGCTTCTGACAGTCTGGCATATCCTATAGTCCAGTTCCATCTTGATCCTGATGGTGCCAGAGTGAAGTCTACTGTACTGTGCTATTTTATAGGCAAGTCACATAAACTTTTTTTTTTACACTGGGCACCCCTGGAACAAAGGTCAGGTGAGTGCTGTTTTAAGAAATGGGTAACTAAGATCAAAGTTTGATATAAATGAATTGTTTGCTGGTTTACATTTAGAGGCAAGTTGTATTACACGATCTAGTAGGCATTTACAAAGTAAACAGAAGAAGGGGATCTTATAATTACTCATTTAAGTAAAAGAAATTGTAGCTCACTGCAAAGTGTAATAACTACATAACAGGTAAGTGTGCATTGAAAAGACTGGATAATTCAAAACCACAAAATTTTAAGCCTGATTACTTAGTTCATAGCATTTAATATTAATGGAGTGTTACTGTATTGTACTGTGTTCCAGGAGGAAACACCTGATGAGTACCCATTGAAACAAGATGCAGGATCTTCAGAATCAGATTTGGAATTAGGAATGTACCCACCACCAGATGAAGTTGATGAGGATTCCAGCATGGACTCATTGGGTATCTAGTTAACCCTGGCAGATGTGTAGTGTTGTCCCGAATATGTGAAAGTAACATGAGAAACTAAATCCTTGCATGAAGGTTTTGATGCTGTCATGGCAACTACATGAAGTGAAATGTTTATGGGCAGTCAGTCATGCAGAACGGCATTGGTATCCTTCTCCATTTTGGCATGGCCAATGCTTCATGAAATCTATAATTTTTCGCTTGATGACATCCACATATTAAACCTATTGGCTTTTCTCTTTATGATTTCTACTTGACATTCAGTTCCACACATAAATACTTCTTAAATAAGTTTGACTGCCCTTTATAATGTGAAAGTCAGGTTTACCATGTTCAAATTTGGTTCCAGAGTTGACAGACAAACAGACTTCTTAGGCACATTTACACAGTTGCAAAAAGTGACCTTTAACTTTGTGATGTCTGTTTTTTTGCATGGAACAACTGCTTTTGCTGGATGGATTTTCATACAATTTTGTACTGAAAGGATGGGGGGTGATTAATAAAATCTTTGAAGAAAATTTAGCTGTGGATGAAGTCAGCTCAAAGTAACAGGCACTTTGCATGAAGACCTATGTACATTTGTGACTGCTTTGGTTACTTTCATTACCATTGTTACCTTTGATAGTAATCATTACTAATCTGTCATATTTCTTCATGCGATTTACATGGTGCATACATGAGGAAAATAAGAACATGCAACCATTATATTTCAAATTCATTATGTCTAAGAATATGAAATTTGGTATGTAGATGGATTATGAACATACCAACAAATTGTGTATGAAATATTATTCTTTTGTTAGAAATTATGGAATGTTTTGATGGTGTGAAAACTTTAGTTTATGTGTGACCAATAAATTTAACAAAATCAACATAGACATACAAATAATAAGTTCTACAAACATACAATAACAGACTCTAACATTAGCAATAACCTTCTACAATATATGCTCAACTGTGGACAAAAACAAAAAGTATGACGGGAGTGGATGTAATAGCATGGCCATCTGAAAGCATCCAGGTTGCAAAGATCTGAATGCACCTCAGGGCCACATTACATTTTCCTTTCTTACCTTATTATATTTCATGGGGAGGAAGCATTGACAGATTTAGAGTCTAGAACATTTTCTGAAAAGTAGTGAAAAGTGCATTTGAAATAATGTATGACTGGAAAGTATTACTGCTGAATGCAGAAATTGTGTGGTATGAATGACAGTCACGGGATGTGGTAAGTTTACAGGGGAGTTCCACTCGTTTTCCTCATCCCAATAAGGAAAGTACCGTAAACAACATGTAGGAGGATAAGTATAAATAATACATATTGTATGTATAAAATATTTCTTATTATATTTAAAACATTTCACATTATTCACATGACTTCTTTGGCACAACTAAGGAAGTTATGGCAAATCGTAACTGTATAACATGCATACAGAACCCTGAAACTTGCTGTTCCATCTTATTTGGATAGACAGCATTCACTAAGACCAACTTATAGAATGAGTGACTGTAATACATGTCAGATGTGTGCCTGTCTCCTTCATTCAACTATATTTTAATTGTTTCAGGTATGAGTGATGTAGATGATGATGATTTGGATGATGACAGTCTTATGATGGATGATCGAACAGACCCTAACAGAGTAGGTGCACGAAGGGACTCACTTCCCTCACAGGTACTTAGCAAATAATGGTAGACATATTGCAATGGGACTGCCTGGCAGAACTTAATGATGGTTCTTTTTGTTATTGTGTGATGGGAAATTGTATAAACTATGTGTTTTAGATGTCACTGGCTTATTCACAGAGATATATTCTTTGTACTAGGTAATAAAATGTATAACAGTAGTAATAATCAAATTATATCAGTACAAACTAAGTTTAGAAATTGTACTGATATAATTTTACTGAGTATGTGCTTTCTATGGCCAGAGTATCAGTAAATTGTATCCTTAAAATATGTATCCTGACTTGGATTTCTCATATTTGAGAGGTCAAGAATATGTAGAGTCATAAATAAATACAGTGTGGTATATCAACTGTTTTGTTACGGTACTACAACTGTTTAGAAATGATCAATATTATAAACAAACCTGTACCAAACTTTGACCTAAAATTTTGTGCATATTCACTAAAAAGGGTTGTGGCCTAATTAGCATAACTATGAAACTGTCATGCCATTCCACAATCATTCTCTTGGCATATTTATAAGAACATACTTTTTCACTTGGGTTGAATGTTTGTTCCTCCTTACAACATACAGTGCAGCATGAAAGTAATAAGACTAATATATAATAAAAGCAATGACACAAAGGGCCGTATGTCTGTGCATCATTTCCCTTACAACAGTCCTTGAGGGATCAGATACACTTATCACAATGATTATATAAACTGTGGCAACACTTGGCAAACCCATCTTCAGAGATTATATTCAGTACGGCTGCTACATTCTTTTAAGTGTCAGTAACTGTATCAGATCAGTGTTCTTCAATATAAATTTCAACTTGGGGGAAAAGAAAATGGTCTGATGGAGCCAGATGCATCATCAGATGTTACCACAAAATCTTTTCAGGCATTCAGTCTGTGTTAATTACAGACCTTACCTATTCCTCTTTCACATTCAGTTCACTTGCCTTCACTTGATCTGTTGCAATAAATTGAGCACTTTGCCCAACAGTTCTGGGTTGAAGGCCATTTTTTGCCATCAACTGTCTTCTCTTTTCTTGTGAAAATGCATAAACCATCAATGCTTGTGTTCATGACAGAGCATTATCCCCATGAGCTGTCTGTAGCATGTCACATGGGGGGTTTCCCCAACTTCACACAAAATCTGAAGTTGATACATTGCTCAATTTCGAGGTTTCTGGTAATGCAGTAAAACGTGTATGAAACAACTATGCCATACCATCTGGTCTGATCTTACTGGACTGGCAAGGTGACATGCCATTGCACCTCTTGCAGGCTGTCACTGAACTACACTCATGCCAGATATTTTTGTTTTATTTCATGCTCATTACTTTCTTGCTGTATTCTGTGTGTAGTGTTGTGGGCTTGTATTCATGTAAGTAAATCTGTAGTTTTGTGTTGGATATCTTGATTGAGTTATTCCTTTGTGTAACATTTCAGTGAATTTACTGTTATTGCAACTTGCAGGCACAGTCACTATATATGCTTGAGAAATCATCAAAGAAGAAACTGATAATTCGAGATGGTAAAATCATAGGACGCATGAAGGCCCAGAGGAAGGATAAAGGGGTAAACAGATTTAAGATTTATTATTTACAATGTATGATCAGAAAGGTTCCTGTAGCACATACACCCTTATTCCACCATTCCCACAAGCACTGGACGCATGTTCAGAATCAGTTTTTGAAGTTGGTTGACAGCTGCATTGCTGGATTATATTTCAGTTGTTTCCATGTGATAACGTGTTCTGCTTTTGAAGGTTTTGTTCAGTTCAGGGGGTGGAAAGTCATAGGGAAAAAGCAGACAGTCTATGGAATACTGTTTTTATTTAAAATGTGACACACAAAGTGATCTGAGCAAACACGTACAATGCCACGAATTTGTTGCCCACCTTTTGGGACAAATGGTACCAGGATGTCTCAGCACCTCTGAACAGGAATGTTACTTCACAGTTTGACTGTATAGAGCACATTTAAAGTGCACAATATACTTGTGATCAAAGAAAACACTTTGCACCTTCTTTGTTTTGCTTCAGATTTTGTATGTTTCCTTCAGTTATTTAAAGGATGGATATTTCCAATGCCATTTCTGCTTTATGGATCATAACCATAGACCGTGTTTGTCACGTGGTAGGGTGTTTTAAAGAAATGTTCACTGACTTCAGCACTTCGAAGCAAGGAAAATCCACAAACAGGCAGTAAGTTTCTGCTGCAGTGTGAGGAGTTACAGGTTACAATTTTTAGACAAATCTCAATTCTCAGTTTTTCAGTTAGTATGGCTTGACATGAGTCACATCACAGTTTTGCTACCAACTGTTTTATGATCAGTCAGTCCTTGTTATCTGACACTAAATCACACATCTACATTATTAATTTATTCATTTTATTGAGGGTTGCATTCAATCTTGTTTCATGTTTCCTTCTCTAAATCCTGTTTTCCTTCACATCATGGTATTGATCACCATCTTCGTCTTCTTGCAAAACTGTACACACGGTGTCTTCTGACTTCTTTCACATCATTAACCTTTACGTGACCTAAGTTTACATATGTGAATGCATGCAGAAAACTCCAATAGAAATCACATTCATATATTTAAGCAACAAGGAAATTTACTGCATTTTTAAGACATGCTGCATGATCTCTTTTTCTCACAAAATGCTGTTTATTTTATAATTTTGGCTTTTTCTGTTAAAATAATATTCAAATTTTTGTAAACCATGTTCTAAAATTTAAACACCAGCCTGGTTGTTTATAGGTTAAATAAACATTTGACCAAAACAGTCTGACCTTAAGTGGTGGCCATGAATGACTGAAGCACTTGAATTAACTGTAAACACACCCAAACATCAGTTAAATATTACTGTAGCTGTTTTCTTGCACACTGTAATTAATGTGACATATGAAACCAGTTTCAGTACTTCCTGAATGGCTCCACATGTGTTAAACACAAAATTCTGTCATTATTTTGATTATTAGTTTTATTTCATCATTGAAATCCCTTTCTTGGTTAATTACTGTTCACATGTATCAGAATCTTATTCTATAATGTGTTCTACTAACAAAGTGCTCAGTAAATTTTGGATATGTTAATTAAGGCAGTCTTCTTGTTTGTTCTTGTGAACTGTTATATTGTACATTCTGGATCATATTAGAAACTCAGTAACTGCCTCATTATTTTTATGAAATGGGTACATAAAATCACTGTTTACTCTGATTCTTCTCTTTTGTTCACTGTTTAAAGATAAGATGGTATTGCACATATTTTTGAGAACCCCTGGAGGGTAAGACATGTTGAAATTGAAAAGATCTGACAATACTAAAATTTCTAAGTGGATGCTAAATATAAGACTGCAATGTATGAGTGTATGTTTTTTAAAGTTAAACATGACAGTAGAACATGCTTCTAGAAACAAATATCTGAAGCTTCATGTAGGAGCCCATCTGCCAGTTATGTGCCAAAAAATAGATTAGAAACATCATAATCTGTTACAGTAGCACACTTTACAACACTAATATATCAGTGTGTGCAGTAATCATACCTTAATGATCTCCGATGTTCACCATAACCATTTCTAATTTCAGAAAACTCGTTTTACAGCCTACATGTTATGGGCAAAAGAGATACGCCAGGAAATTCTGCGAGTGAATCCAGACATGGGTATGTTAATGTAATGTATTTTAGTGGACCATCATGACTGCACATTGTAGTGAACACTGCAGATATGTACACCAAACATTCCTGCAATGTTGAGCCATCATGTAGTTTAAAAATATTACAGTCAAGGTCCGTCACACCAATTCCAACTATACATACTCTAAACACACACATATTAAACTGTCATTTGTCCATCCATAACATCTCCATAATTCTCCAAGTATGATGACTTTAACCAACACAGAGTATAAAAGCATCTTGGAAGGTCACTGCCAAAGTACTTGAGAAATTGTTGTATATTGTGCCACTGTACACATGAAACTATCAGTACTGTAACTTAATATGGTAAGAAACTGTCATAAAGGACAACATACTTATGCTCTAAAACTGTTAATTACTTTCAGAAAAAAAAGGCTTGCACTTGGGCACAACTGTCACTTCCTATTATGAACATTACATTTCTGCCACATGTTGACTTTTCACTGTGTACTGTGTGGTGGACACAACCATTGTTGTTTAAAAACAATAGAACTGTGTTTCCTTAGCTACAAGTTGTGAATGAACCAGAATATCATTAGGTTAATGTGTGTTCTTATTCACACCAAGGGTCATCTCATTATGAAATTGGCAACACTCATCCTCAGAATCCAACACTGTGGCATTAAATACATGTTGTAAACAGACTTGGCATGTGTAAGTATGCATTATAATTATGTGTCTCAGATAGCCTCTCTGTGTTTATAATGAAGACTAAGTAAGAGTGTATACATATTTATAAAACAGCAATTCAGAAGCATGTTAGTTATATAAATCATGTTCTGTGTTTTGCAGATTTTGCAACTATGAGTAAACGTTTGGGAGAACTCTGGGCAACAGTACCAACAAATGAAAAATATGTAAGTCCATGCATGTATCTATCTGCACATGCACATATTCAAGACTGTATTCAGAAATTTCACTACAATTACACAGATCCCATAATATTCTGATATATCCAGTTGCTACTTTACATTGTCTGCAAATTTTTGATTGTGGAAAAAGTGGTGTTTGTACAGTTACTGTGACCACCTGTAAACTGCACAATCACATATCACTGCTCCAGACTATTAAAACTAAACATTTCATAGTTCAGATATGCAAATCTTCAGCACACATGTACACCCTGTGTGGCATGCAAGACATACATTGGAAATATGGGAGCAAAGAAAATGATCCCCCCCCCCTTCACCCCCCAGTGTCCGCCACATTCTTGTTTTCTTACATGTAATGCAAAGTTACGAACTAGAGTACTTGTTGTAAGAATTAATATTTTGTACTTACAACATAGCTGTCACACTGCTGAGTTAAGCACCATGCAATGGTTGTGTAAGGGGCTGCGGAGGTGTATGTTAGTAGATTCTTGATCTCGGCTCCTATCATTTTAGGCCCAGGGCAGGGGCCCATATTAAAGATGAAGGTAAAGCTCTCCTGCACATGCCATGAAGGTACATGGGGGAGTGACAGTACTACTCCTTATTCTTAATCATAGCATTACATGGTAGTGAGTGGTCAACCTCATGCTCTGGCCACTTTAACCCCAGGGGCACCCAGTACCCATTGAAGAGGAGACTAGGTGGACCTGAATGCTAGGCTGGACACTTTGGAGAAGAGGGAAGTCTCATGTTCATGACAGGAATCAAACCATGACTAATTGCTTGTGCAGCCTGTTGCTTGGGAAGGAAGCTTTGCAGGTTCCAGAGCTGGTCTGGACAAACTGGAGGGGTGGGAGGGGGGATATCCTGTCCATGGTGGGAATCAAATCCTGGTGAGTCAGCCAATAGTCATACTGAGCTACTACAGATTGATGCAGAACATCTTCAGTAACTATGCTGTTATTAAAAAAAAAAAATTAATACTTGTTTTGCCAGTAGTAAGAGATATGAAAACAAGTTTTAATATTAGTAATATTTTATGGACAACAGATAACATGAAGAGCTGTATTTCTAAATTGCCTGTGAGGTATTCAAGGTGAGTGGTGCATTTTCAAATTATTTATTCTTTGTTATGAGGTTAGTGTGCTAAGGATTTTGGTCATGTCACATATTCATAAACCTTTTTTTTTGTATACTAACAATTTCTCACCCATTTTCTTTAGTACTTCTGAAAGAATTCCCCTAACTGTATTTGGTATAAACACCATGAACATATACAGTGTTCCACAATTTGATAATTCTCTCAGCAAGCTTCTCTGTTTATTTAAGGTTTTCCTTTTGTTCAAACTTGCTGTGCCAAAGGAAAGCCTTACATGTGTACATCATTGTAGTTAATTAGACGTGTGTGAGATTAAGGCTTCTGCTGCGGTGTAATTGAGGTCTTTGCTCTTCTGGAATGTTGAACAGCACAGGTTAGTAATTGGTTACCAACTACCAACCTGTGCTGTGCAATGTCCCAGAACAGTGAAGACCTAATTTAGTACTTTCTGTTCCATTCCCTTTGTCACTGCCTTGTTATAGAGCACTACACCATTTCTGAATGGTGCCATAATTGCCTTTATATATCTTCCAAGGAACATACATATACATAACAGCATGCAAGCTTTGAATAATTAAATATTTCATTAGACAAAAATTTGGAACTGAAAAATGGCAATAAGTAATCATGAACCATTTCCTTATCAGTGTTTCCAAAGATGTGAAGTTCTTTACATTTTAAGAATTTTATTCTTTTGCATCGTTCACTTGATTTCCATATACCAAAAATTAATCATTCTCCTCAGTGTATCAACATTTCTCAGTTTCATGTAAGCAAGAAGTTAAAAAAAATACTGTTTTCAGAACTGGAAAAGACGAGCCAAACGCCTGGCAGTGAAAGGGCCTCCAGGCAGTAATCTTGCAACTATGCTAAACACAGAATCAGGAAAGTACAAGAACCCTCCTTCCAAATCTAAATTTATTAACAAACTTGGAGGAAGGACTCAGCAGCAGCAGGCAAGTGGAGTTGCTGCAAGTCGACAAGTAACAGGCACAGTACAGCAACAGCAGCAAACTGTTCTGCAGTTGAGCACTCCATCAGGTGGAAATGTCACTGTTTCTCCACACACTCCAACTGATTCCAAGTATGGCATACATGCTGTTATTGATGATTTGATTTATACATATAGGAAAGTGACAACCTAAAATACGTATACTTGTTTCAGACCTGGAAAGGCAGGTTTGGTAACAGAACCTGTAGTTGGTCCAGGATTGTACAAAGTAATTGGAACACAACCAGTTGATGTGGCAGCTCACCTCAAGCTTCTTGGAGAATCCCTCTCTATAATTGGTGAGAGGCTGAAGGAACATGAAGTAAGTGGGGCTTGAACAATGCTACAGAACTGTAATTATATCAGAATAGTTTCATTTATAAAAAGAACAGAAAGAAGCTTCATTTATAACAGGAATTCCTGCATTACCAAAATCAGGCACAAGCTGAGTCCACTTCAGTACTGGTTCAGTGACTGTTCAGAGATGTGTTGATGGAATGAGGAACTGGTTTAATAAGTAACTGATCTGCTGGCTGGGATTAGGGGTGGGTTCATTAAGTATTTGATCTGCATGTTAGAATTAGGGGTGGGTTCATTAACTATTGTTCTGCAGGTTGAGATTAGGAGTGGGTTCATTAAGTAACTGATCTGTTGGTTGTGATAGGAATGGGTTGATTAAGTAAGTTCTGCAGGTTGGGGTCAAGAAGGTAACTGATCTGCAAGTTGGGATTAGGAAAGTAACTGATCTGCATGTTGGGATAAGGAGTGGGTTCATTAAGTAAAGATGTGCAGGTTCAGGATGGGTATATTTTGATGCTTTGGATTTCAGCAGTCCAACATATATTACTCCCATCTAAGTTGCCCACTGTCACTTATATGTCCAGAATACTCATTTAGATCCAGTTCTGTGGTTTATGCACAGATGTGCCAGTTGCCTTACAATTTTCAATTCTCAGGAGCACAGCCTGAGACCCTCTGGCTGGTTCTAAACTACCAATGAGTCCCTTTATGTCATCGAACCTTTAGCACCAGAATTAACTGTCCAGTGTACTCCACAAAAGACTGGAATGTGCCAACAACTTTAGTAGACTTTCCTTTTCTCAGCATCATCCTGTGCATTGACTGAAGTTGTTGTTATGCATCAGAGGGTTAATTACATTGTAGTTCTGTCCAGCAGTAATCACTTTTTAGTATCACAAAGTCAGCAACTTTAGTGCAGCTGGGACTTACAGATCTTTGCCACTGTTTTCCCAATTGGGTGGCTCATTTGAGAGACTCCTTGTAAAAAAAATATACCTCAGACAGAAGAATATAGCCTTCTCATTGGACACTGTAACAACAGTGGGTATGTAGGGTGACCACTAGATATGGTCATAAAATTGTATGTGCTAGTTCTATACATCCTTGAATGCTGGCTTTACATGAACACAATCTTGTAGTTCATATTATCCATATATATATTTTAAATACTGATGAATAACAAAGGTGCAAATATGTGCATATTCACAGTTCTTAAAAAAACATTTAATGAAATAACTGTGTTATTGAACTGTCCCATCACTTCCATTGAACAATGTAGATTTTTAAAGGTGACATTGCATTCACACCATCTGCTTAAGTATGGGACATACCATACTTCGTATCAGCATATTTCACGGATACATTCAGGAATTGTTCTCTTCTCTCTGCCTCCCGGTTGCCTTACTCCTGAAAATGTAGTATAACTTATTTTTTAGTAAATACTTGTCATACTTTATTATAAACAATAGCCAGGGCCAGCCTGCAACATGTGGACATCCTGGGCAGGTTAATAATATGGTGACCCAGGCAGGCTATTAATTTTGTGCCTCTTAAAACTGATGTTCATATTAGTAGAGGGTTGGTGAAAACTCTTGAGAGCGCATGCCCAGATTGTGGATAGTTTTGAAATTCATTTGTGTATGGAAACCTAAGTTTGCTAGCACCATATTTCTGATTATTCCAGTGACATCATGGTGCCCCTTAAGGTTGGCACCCCGGGTAGCTGCCCAATTGGCCTGCTTCTCAGTCTGGTCCTGATAGAAGCCAATGGATTTAATCCTTTTCATTCCGTGCACATAAAGCCACCAAAACCTGTAGTATTGTCTTTGTAATGTGCCTTCTTAATTTGTAGGGTCAAATTGCAGTGTCGGGAAGCTTGTCTGTATTGCTGGATTCACTGCTATGTGCCCTGGGCCCTTTATTGTGCTTAACTCAGCAAGTGCCTGAAACCAGTGGCTGTCCACAGGAATTACTCAACAGAATTCTTGATAATATAGCATACTTCATGCCAGGTCTATAGAACTGTGTAGACTGTGATATGACATCCTGGAAATATATGGAATGTGTGATATAACTTCACAGAAATAACTGGACTGTATGATATAACCTCATAGAAATATCTAGACTGTGTGATGTAACCTCAGTGTCATTGTATTTTTTGAGCTCATTAAATGTTACAACTATCAAATTCCTCTCAATTGAAGGAACTGTTCCTCACATGTAAATACACATCCCATATCACAGAGTGGGTACTGTGGTGGCAGTTCAGTTTCTACATCAGTCCTGTACATTCACCCTTCTGCCACACAGTGATATCACTTATCTCCCCCAAGGTTAGGAATATGTAGAGCTATAGATCTACTCCCCCTACATGCCTTCATGGTGCACACAGGACAACTGTAACTTTACCCTTCCCTTTACCTCCCTCACTACTACTACTACTACTACTACTACTACTACTACTACTACTACTACTACTACTACTACTACTACTACAGTAAAATGTCGCTGTAACGAACGCCAGTATAACGAAATGTTCAGAATTGCGAAATTATTTTTAGGTCCCTTCCCTTTTCCCTATTTAATGTGTGTTAAA
>Ga0209755_10005378_pt1 | contig 14600 bp, 11 predicted proteins | sample TergutCo191P1_FD_187301 | JGI IMG/M metagenome (GOLD analysis project Ga0209755, IMG submission 187301) | Cornitermes sp. P1 segment gut microbial communities from Petit-Saut dam, French Guiana - Co191P1 (SPAdes) (version 2) | ecosystem: Host-associated > Arthropoda: Insects > Digestive system... | reverse complement strand
TATTGTTGTTTCAATACCAAATTTTTTAGAACAAGAGAAAATTGCTAAATTTCTATCTTTGCTTGACGACCGCATTTCGACCCAAATGAAAATAATTGAAAAATTAGAATCCTTAATCAAAGGGGTTGCACATTCTCTTATTAAAAATGGAAAAGCAAACATTCAAATAAAAGATTGCTTAAATTGCTTTTCCTCTACGCTTATGGAAAGTATGATTCCCGAGAATAACGATGGAAAATATCCTGTGTATGGTGCTATTGGAGTAATCGGATATATGAATGAAAACACAATAAATACAGACGCTATACTTATCATTAAAGATGGTGCAAGTGTTGGCAGAGTGCAATATGCAGAAGGTAAATATTCTGTAACAGGAACATTGAATTATCTTACTCCCAAAGATAAAACCTCATTGAAGTATATGTATTACTGCTTGCAATTATTTAATTTTGACAAATATAAAGTCGGTTCAGGTATTCCGCATATTTACTTCAAAGATTATGGACACGAATATATTTATCGTCCGTCATTTGAGAAACAAAAAGAAATAGCGTCTGTGTTATCAACAATAGACGAAAAGTTAGGGATTGAAAGGAAAGTACTGGAAAAATATGCAGAACAGAAAGAGCATTTGCTCTGCAATTTATTTATATAAACATCTGATTTAAAAAAAATACTTTTTGTTTTTGGTATGCAGAAAGTATATTGTATTCGTTAGAAATCTTACTTCTCAACAACCGCATTAAATCTGTCAAAAATACCTGCTCGGTTAGACTCGGTAGCAGTATTTTGACATTTTTTATGTTGTTGTAATATAAATGGATTATCGTACTTCCTTGTGCATATTTTGCCAAATCTTTTTTGTAGATATAATTCATCACATAACTTACATACTCATTATTAAATTTTTTGTGTAAATGTATTCCAAACATATCGCCACCTAAAATCACATCTTTTATACTAAGTGCCGAAGGTGAAATTAAAGATAGTGAATCAACAGTTGTTGAAGCAGGAAATAATATATCATTCCCCTTACTTAATGATTTTTCAAAACTCTCGCATTTTGTAAAACTCTCTATCTTATCTATAACACAATGATATTTTGTAAATAACTCTCCGTACAAAATACATTCTTTTCCGCTTTCAGACAAATCTTCTTTGGCTAAATTCATTGTGCCAAAATGAATTCCTAAGTCGGCAACACTATATTCTGTTTTTTCAGCTAAACTATGATAAAACTTGCAAAGCCCTTTGATTAAGGATTCCATTTTCTCAATTATTTTCATTTGGGTCGAAATGCGGTCGTCAAGCAAAGATAGAAATTTAGCAATTTTCTCTTGTTCTAAAAAATTTGGTATTGAAACAACAATATCTTCTATCGTGCTTTTTGACAAACTTGGAACACCAGATGCCTCATTGTATTTCAGCCAATTTATTTGTTCAAAAACATAAAAAAGAAATTTAGGGAAAACATTTTTATATGAATGAGTGTAAAATAATGTATCAACAGTCCAGAATTTTCCATTAAAATAAAACGGCTTATTAATAGTTCCTTTTCTACCAATGCAAACACTTTCGCCATCATAAAGAAAATCATTAACAGAAGTCATATACCCACCAGTTCCAAATACAGGAATATCGCCTTCGCTCAAATGCTTGTAGTCTTTTCCATTTCCTATTTTTAGAATACTACCCAAGTCTGTATCTGTCCAATTATCTTGAAACCCTGGAAATCTCAAATTTGGAACATTTGAGATGTCAAATCTTTTTCATATCTTCGAGCAAACAATAAATAAAACTAAAAAATATGAAAACACAAAAAAAAATTGTAGAGGTTGTTGAGTTATGGAAAACCGACAAAAAACAGTATGTAAAAAAATCAAGTTATTCGGCATACGTGCTATTGCTCGAAAACCATTTGTTGCCAGCGTTTGGCAACAAATACAGCGTTAAAGAAATTGATGTGCAAACATTCATTTTTCAAAAATTGGGCGAAGGATTGAGCCAAAAATCTATCAAAGATATTTTAATTGTCTTAAAAATGGTTTTGAGATTTGGTGCAAAAAACAAGTTTTTGAAATATCAGCCGTTTGACGTGCAATTTCCGACACAACGAGAAAAAGAAAGCGTTGAAGTTCTAAGCAAAGCCAATCAAAAAAAAATAATGACACATATTCAAGAACATTTCACATTCAAAAACCTGGGTGTCTATATCTGCCTAAGCACCGGCATACGCATTGGCGAAATTTGTGCTTTAACTTGGAATGACATCGACGTTGAAACAGGAATAATTAGCGTTCGCCAAACCATACAACGCATTTATATCTTGGAAAATGGTAGTAAACACACCGAACTTGTAATTGATACGCCTAAAACCAAAAACTCCATTCGAGACATTCCAATCACAAAAGATTTATTGAAAATCCTAAAACCCATAAAAAAAATAGTGAACAACAACTTTTTCGTTCTAACCAACGACACCAAGCCCACAGAGCCCCGAACCTACCGAAATTACTACAAAAAACTAATGCAAACACTAAACATTCCCGAACTAAAATTTCACGGCTTACGCCATAGTTTTGCCACAAGATGCATCGAAAGCAAGTGCGATTACAAAACAGTCAGCGTGATTCTCGGTCATTCGAACATCAGCACCACGCTGAATCTGTATGTTCACCCCAATTTGGAGCAAAAGAGGAAGTGTATTGAGCAGATGGCGAAAATTTTGAGGTAGACAAAAAATTGTCATTTCGACTTGTGTCTTATGTAACTTTATTTTGTTAATTGTGATTTTTTTAGTATCTTTGTGAAAAATAGCAAAATGCACATAGAAAAAGTACACATAGAGAACTTCAAAATATTCAAGGGTTCATTCGATTTAACCTTAAATGAAGGAGCAAATATTCTTGTTGGAAATAACGAAGCTGGAAAATCAACTATTATAGAAGCCATTCATCTTGCACTAACAGGTTTATATAATGGAAGGTATTTGAGAAACGAACTAAGCCAATACATTTTCAACTATGGAGCAGTTAAAGAATACATTGAAAGTTTAGGAACAGAAGAAGCATTACCACCACCACATGTTTTAATTGAAGTTTGGATATCTGGTGATGATGTAGATGAAGCATTTTTTGGTAACGGAAATTCTCAAAGAAGCAATGCAAGGGGCTTCTCGTTGAAGATAGAATTTGACCAAGATTTCAACGAAGAATACGCTAAATTGGTGGAAATAGGCGATATTAAAACGTTACCAATAGAATACTATAAGATTTCGTGGACGAGTTTCGCAAGAGATGAAAGTATTACACCTAAAACCATTCCCATTAAATCCGCATTGATTGATTCTGCAAGCAATAAATTACAGAACGGTTCAGATATCTATATTTCTCGTATAGTAAAAGATTTTTTGAACTCGGAAGAAACGGTAAAAATTTCGCAGGCACACCGGCAAATGAAAGATACGTTTATTGGGAATTCTGCAATTTCAGAAATCAATGAAAAGATAAAAAATGCTTCGCAGATTTCTGACAAAAAAGTAGAACTATCGGTCGAGTTATCTTCAAAAAATGCTTGGGAAAACAGTTTGATAACGTATATAGAGGATATCCCTTTTCACAATATAGGAAAAGGCGAACAGTGCTTAGTAAAAACAAAATTAGCACTGGGACACAAAAAAGCAAAAACAGCAAATATTATTTTACTTGAAGAGCCTGAGAATCATTTGTCACATACAAAGCTAAATCAATTGATAAAAGATATTGTTCAAGATAATAGCGAGAAACAAATACTGATTTCTACACATAGTAGTTTTGTTGCAAACAAACTAGGATTAGAAAATCTTATTTTGCTTAATAATGGAGAAACGGTACGATTAACAGATTTATCGCCCGATACGTTTCGTTTTTTCGAGAAACTGTCTGGTTACGACACACTGCGATTGATCTTGTGTAAAAAAGCAATCTTGGTCGAGGGAGATTCTGACGAATTGGTCGTTCAAAAAGCATATATGGTAAATAATGAGGGGAAACTACCGATTGAAGATGGTATAGATGTTATTTCCGTTGGCACCTCATTTCTTCGCTTTTTGGAAATTGCAGAGAAAATTCAAAAGCGTGTTGCTGTTGTTACAGATACTGATGGCAATATCGAAGCCTTGAAAAAGAAATATGAAGATTATTTAGGCGAGAATGAGAAAGATTCTATCAAGATTTGTTTCGATGAAGACATTGATACTGGCAGTTTAGAAAAATTCAATTATAATACACTTGAGCCAAAATTTTTCAAAACGAACAGTCGCAACAAAATGAATACTATTTTTGGAAAATCTTATGATACGGATGAGGCATTACTCATGTATATGAGATCCAACAAAACAGAGTGTGCCTTGAAGATTTTTGACACATCAGAAACTCTTTGTTTCCCTCAATATATATTAGATGCCATCAGCTCCGATGAACAACAATAAACTCATTATTGCTACAGCAGGGTCAGGTAAGACTACTCGACTTGTTGAAGAAGCACTTAAAATCAAAAACACAAGAGTGCTTATCACAACCTATACAATAGCAAATGAAAGCGAAATCAGAAAAAAGATTATTGAAGAAAATTTTAAGCAATGTGGAGTCGCCTGCATTCCTGAAAATATTATTGTTCAAACTTGGTTTTCATTTCTCTTGAAGCACGGTGTTAGACCATTTCAGGGAGTTTTGCTTGAAAATAAAATTAAGGGTTTGATTTTGGTAAACAAACAGTCTGGGTTTAAATATAGTTTTAAAAAAAATGGAAAAGAGATACCCGTGTATTTTAAGGAAGAAACAGAACTTATACAGCATTATTTCACCCCCCAAATAAAAATATATTCCGACAAACTTTCGAAATTTGTAATTCGTTGCAACGAAAAAACAGATGGATTAGTAATAGATAGAATTTCGAGAATTTATTCTCACATTTTCATTGACGAGGTGCAGGATTTGGCAGGCTATGACTTAGAACTACTAAAATTATTATTCAAATCCAATTCGAATGTTTTATTAGTTGGCGACCCTCGCCAAGTAGTTTATCAGACACATAATGAAAAAAAATACTCAAAATATTCGGGAGGAAAGATAATAGAATTTATTCAACAAGAATGCCCAAAAAATTGTTGCCAGTTTGAAAGTATGGATATTAGTTTCAGGTGCAATCAAACAATTTGTGATTTTTCAGACAAGCTATTCTCGAGTTTGCCAAGTGCGACCTCGCAGAATAGCGACACAATAGCACATACTGGAATAGCATTTGTAAAAAAACAAGATATAGAAAGATATTTACAGCAATATAAGCCCATGCAATTAAGGTGGGACAGCGAAGTAGTCGTTAATAACCATCATCCTGTAAGAAATTTCGGAGAATCGAAAGGTCTTTCATTTGATAGGGTACTCATTTATCCAACAGCACCAATGCTTGCGTGGATAAAAAATAATCAATCGGAACTAAAAGAAACAAGTCGCTCAAAACTGTACGTCGCTATCACAAGAGCAAGGCATAGTGTCGGAATTGTGGTTGAAAATAATGAGGGGTCTGTTATTGAAGGAATAGCATATTACAACAATGTGTAATACTAAACTAAATCTTATCTATTTGTTTGCACTATCTTCAACTTTTTCTTGTTCAAAATTTAATTCCAAGTTACATTTTTCACAAAGTCCAATTTCTTTTCTATCAACAAAGATATCTTCGCATGATCGACATTTGATTTTTCTGTGATCAATAAGTTTTAAAGTAAAATGATTTTGTGTATCAGGCGTGTTGCCCATTTTTTTGTGAAACGTTAATCCGCAACCGCTTTCACATTCAGTATTTTCACCGTCTATATCTAATGCAATAACTGACTTACATTCTGGGCATATAATGTGTAGTGTATCACAGCATTGGCAATTCCCCGCAAATACAAACTTATATTTACAAATAGGACTACTATCGTCATATTCATTCTCTAACGGCAACTCTTTATAAAAGTCAACATAATTACCCATACCATCATTGTTTCCATCGCAAATATGGCAAAGATAGAATCCATCGTTATCAGGCCTCTCATGAAAATCTATCGTGAAATAAAACGACTCTATTAAATCAGCTCCTTCTATTTCAACAGAATTGTAGTTGTGAACTCCCATAGGATATTCCCAAACTTCGAAGGTGGCATAAATATCATTTCCGCACTTACATTCAAAATATTCTGTGGCAGTATATTGATTTTCTGCTCCCATATTTCTTTCAGAACTGCCTACACATTCAAATTCTAAATCAAGATCCCGTTCAAGATATCTATGTGTCCTCCCACATTTATTGCACTTAAACTTGAAATAATCCTCTTTTTTGTTTTTTGTAGCCAACAAGTATGATAAATTTTGAATTGTACTATCCTTTATTTTGGACTGTAGATATTTATTGGCATTATGTAAAAATTGTGTCAGACTATACATCCAGAAATCAGTATTTGAATAATCCTTCATCTCTTTAATTAACTCCTCTCTCGGACGATCAATACGGTCGTTCTCTTTTTTATCCTTGTAGCACCAATCTTCTTCTTTCGTAATATCATCTGTGATAAAAAGAATTGACTTTTTATTCTCTTTTGAATACTCTAAAATTTGTTTCCAGATTATTAAATCTCCAAAGATCTGAAAACCTTTTTTCTCTTTTGAGTCGCCATAACCAGGAGGGATCTCGAAATTGTAGCGGTGTTTGCCTTCTTTTGTTATTTCCAGTATTTCATTGTAAGCGTATTCTCTGCCAACTTCAAATGACTTTTTTAATGCCTCTAAAACATCATCCGAATCTTTTACAGCTAACACTTCGTTTTTTGCGTCCTCTATTTGTTTTACAACTTGATTTTCGAAAGATTCAGTTTGTTTCAAGAAGTTTTCAATAATTTCTTTGAACTCATTAATTTTTGATTGTTCTATGTGCGGATGTTTGTCATTTTTTTGTGATTCTCTCGATATTTCATCTATTTTCTTTAGTAAATTTGAGCCAATATTATCAAACTCTTTTACTTTCTGTTCAAGAGGTTGATATTTTTCTGAAATGGGGTTGATAATACTTTTTTCTCTGTTCTTTAGGTATTCATACTGCACTTGAAAAGGCATCCACAATCTGTTTGTAAGCTTGTCGAAAATTTCAGCGTATATTCTACTCCTTTCGGACTTGGGTAAAAGATAGAAGTTTAGCAGTGCTGAAGAGTCAAAGACGATAATTGCATTTTTCCAAAGAAATTTTTCTCTTTCGTCTGTTAGTGAATAATGTTTAATGCTATCTGTATTCATGTTTCTGCGTATGATTTGAATGCAAAGATACGATTTTTTTTGGAATTGTTTAGAAGTCCCATATTAAATATGATTTCCTAAAAATGAAAACATTATGAGGGTTGTTGACAGAAGTACTAAATTTTATATAACAACGATATTGGGTATTTTTTAATGCTTTGAACTATTTTCATACAGCTACGTGCGGTATTTGATTAATTAACAGCAATTTGTTGGCAAATCGGCCAATTGTTTTGTGATATTCCATTTATTTTTTGTATCTTTGTTGAGTTTTATTTCTTATTATCATGTGTAAAATTTTAATTTATTGATTATGTCTACAACTGTGAAAACGAAACAACCAAGCATCAAAATTGTCGTGGGGAACAAGGCTTTGTATGCACAACGAAACTACGAGTACCTGTCTTGTGCGAAAATTAACAAAATAGAACCTTATGACATTACTGGAGTCGGTCGTGTTTTTTTGGTGGAAAACAAATTGGTAGAAAGCAAAAAGGAAATAGTTGTGCCAAGTGGCGTACTAAAAAGAATAACTGCGAACAAGCAGCATAGTATAACAAAGAAGATGAATGTATCTCTGAGAAAAGGAGTAGGGACATCCCTAGGGAAACCACGAAGTTATTCAGCTCAAATGAAAAAATTTATCATCTCTCTATTGCAAGAAGAAACAGAGAAAAAGGGTTACGTAAAAGTGTTAACTAAGTAGGTAAAGCATGTCAGCTGAGGAAAAATATACATATTGTATTGACAAAATAAACAGCCTTGCAGGAAACTTATTAGCAGGTATGTTACCGAATTACGGGGAAGATTTGGTCTTTAAAATAGAAAACCTTGTTGAGTGTTTAGAAAATACGCGACTCCCAGAGAGCCTTGAAGAAACATTCACAGTGTCATTCGATTTCAAAAACAGAGATTTGCGCTTGTTGTACAAACTGTCTCTCCAAGTAGATTTTGTTGATACAAAAGATATTCCATGGGTAGAAATATTGAACATAGTTGGATTTCAGGGAGACGGTAAGCAACATGTAGATAGGTTTCGTAGAGTCATTCAAGGCGATAGCCAGGAAGATAAAAAAGAAAAAAAAATTGGGGATCAACTGTATGAAATCGCAGACAAAAAAAGCGTTAAGACGGTAGATTTTTATCATTCTCCATCAAACATATTCCTTGATATTTGTTACTTTTTTAATGTAGAGGACATTATCAAGGGAATAGATGATGTTTATTTACAGAAGATGCCTATTTCTGAAGAATGCAAGATTTTCATCAAAAATCTACATAACGATTACTGCACCTCGTTGAAAAAAAAGAGGGCAAAGCATCCCTCCCAAGAAGTGGTCAACCTTGAACGAATAGAGAATATCGCAGAAAAGGCGAGAAATGCAGGTTACTACTTCATTAATGAATTAAGGACGTTGATGCATCCAATGATTTTCAACAGAAATCTTGAATTTTTTATATATTTATGTCGTTCTGTATTAAGGGCAGAAAACGTTATACAAAGGGACTTTAGCGATTTATTAAGGAATGCGGAAAAATCTTTACAGTCACAGAATAAGGGGATTCCAGAGCTTATCCAAGAATCATTTATTTACAGACCAAACGAAGCTTATCTTGTAACAGAAAAAATAGCTGAAGATTTTGCTGATATGCTCAAAGAGTATTTTGCTTTTAACAGAAAGTTTGACAGTGTATTTGAAGATAGTGAGGGAAAAATAATCATGGATGGAGGGAGGGATTTGTCGGCTTCTTATATGGAAAGATATGAGATACAGCGTAGATCTTTAGAAGATTTTCTAAACGTTGATTGTATTTTTCCCACATATAGTATGTTTCCACATATTTTTAAACTACTACTGGAAATGACTGCTGTAGATTATAATTTTGTACTTGATAGCAAGCGGTTCAAAACATTGCTAGATCTTGATGCTCTGCTGAATGGCAATATTTCTAAAGGAAAGGATTTAGAAAAGTTCAACAACAAAAAAGAGTCTCAGAAAATAAAAGGGATTATCCACATGTGGAAAGATATTGAGAAAAAGCCCGAAATATACGACCTATATCCCTTAGTGAATAAAAGCACAGTGGCAGAGCTAATCAAGACTTTAGAATTAATAAACATAAAAAATCGGGCATTAATTTGGAAGGCTCTTCAAGTAAAGCGAGAAGAAGCTAATACACCTCATCCTATTGACAAATATGAATACCTCGCCACAGGGTGGGTTGTGAGATTCAAAGAGGGAAAAACAGAGAAAAAATTTGTCGTATATAAAAGACCCGATGACTACGTTGACTATCCACAGAGGAATGATATAATATCAGGCTACGAACAAAGCGTTAGCAACAATATAAAAAATCCTGAAGTCTATACAGAATATGAAAAAAAATATATTGGGATTAAAAGAGGAAAGAATCACACAGATTGGAAAAAGGATTATGAAGCTTTAGAAGAAGATATAGGAAGGTATGAGTCGCGTGATAAAGAATATAGTGGCACTACATATAGCGACATCGCCATCTATAATAACAAGGTTGTCAGGAACATCAAAGAACATTTTGTTGGCTATGGTAAAGAATATATAAAAAAACTAAAATTAAAAATTGGGGATAGCCCCGATAAAGAATATTTAGAGATCATACGAGAGAAACTTAAAAAAACTTCTCCTGAAATTCTGTCATATGCATTTATTGCAGAACATATAAAGTGGTGCCTGAAAATTACGGACGATACAATTAGTAGTGATAAAGAAATAAAAAAGGATGATTTTTTGTATCTAGAAGTCGTAACAATGCTGTTGATTCATTTCCGAAAACTATGCAAGCGGATAGAACAAAGTAGTTATTATTGTTTGAATTTTGCACCCGTTTTTCAAGACTGTTTTTATTACTGTGAGTATAAAGATGGAAAAATTGACAGTGTGAGGCGTAATTCTTTTAGTACTCCAGATCTTCCTACTTTTTTGCATCAACTGAAAAATGAATTTGTTAATACGGTAAATGCTACCGGTTACACGAATAGTAAAGATTGGTTTTTTGTTGCTTCTGCTTGGCTACTTCCTATTGGTCATGAAAAACTGTGTGAAGATTTTTTTGAATTTGAAGATAGAAAAAAGCGCTTGGAGATATTGTTACAGGACAAATACATTGAACAGCAACAACGTATTGTCGATGATGCAAAAAAAGCAAACAGTACTATATCTGATATTCAAAAGGAAGTGAAATCACAAACAACACGGGCAGAGAAACAAATAAATATAATTAGGGAAGGGGTAACAAAAAAAATCGATGAATCAAAACGAACAACAGTTCAAACATTGGGCATATTTGCTTCATTTTTAGCATTGGCAACTGTTGCCTTAGGTACATTTGTCAATGTAGTTGCTCATAATCTTGGTGGGCTAGCCTATGTGAAAATAATACTTTCTATCACGTTATGTTTATGTGTTTTCGTTCTGCTGCTTGATTTTGTTATTGACCCAAATCGACAAAAAATCAAACATCAAGTAAATAGTCAACGAAAAAATAATACACACGTTTTGTCAATCGCTGCAGTTATAGCCGTACTATTAATTGCTTTTTTCAGTATTTAATACAGAAAAGAATGATGTACCTGAACCATCTGCTACAACTACATTGGATAGGGACTCTACTATTTCTGAAAATGAAGAAGCAAAAACATATTGTTGTTCTGGCGTTTTATAACTTCATTTATTTTGTAAAACGAAACTACATCACGAAGCTCCAATCCTCCTACACCACAAACCCAAACACCAAATTCCTCCACATGGAAAAAATAGGCATTCAGCAACTTGTGGAAGAATGCAAAGATAAATGGTTCAGTCAAGCGCTAACACAAGTCAATGAAAGCGTTGTGCGACTTGGCATTGCTGAGGGTGAATGTCATTGGCATAAACACGAGGCCGACGATGAATTTTTCTTTGTTTTGAGTGGACAATTGTATGACTGATTTGGAAGACCAAACGATAGAATTAAATCCCAATCAAGGTGCAACTATTACAAAAGGTGTGATACGAGCATCGCAGAAAACGGTTATGTTGATGGTTGAGACTGCGTCGATAGAGCCTACAGGAAGTTAACTCTGCCCCTCGTTAATCCTCCGACAAATCAACGCTATTTCGTCTATCAATTCCTCAAACTCCGGAGCATCGCCAACAATCATATTTTCTCGCATTTCAGAATAATCTTGCTTCCACTTTGGCATCAGTTCTGCAGATGGTATGGGATTTAAGTTTGGTGGAAAATGTGAGGTGTAATCCACACCGCTGATTTTGGTAAATCGTTCTCGATGAGCAACGATGGTTTTATATAATTCTTTGTCGGCAATGGCTTTCTCGGCATACGGTGTTTTAGCAATTTGACAAATATCGTAAAAATGGCGACTTCTACCGTCGAACAACATTTTTTCTACAGGACGCTGACGTTCTTCGTGCAAAAGAAACAGTTTTTCTAAAAAAGTTCGTTCGGGATTAACACATTGTATGTTCACGTTTTCATCGGCAAATGGTTGTTCAGAAAAATGCTCGCCAATCATCGAACGAAACGAACAAACTGTAGATGGCTCCATCAACGAACGACTACCTATTTCTAATAAAACACGAGGTTGTACATAACCCGAATATTCTACAACTGCAGGAAACAAAACTTCGATTTTTACAGGGTCATCGTCAGAATCTTTTTTATCGACAACAGATAATCGCACACCTTCCATTCCTGCATCATCAAAGGCTTTTTGCAGCTTAGCAAGAAATTCATTGGAAAGATATTTGCTTGACTCAACTTTCATTTTTCTAACTTGCGTACGGCTGATATCGCCCGAAAACCCAAAGAATTCACGACTAATTGCCAAATCCACATCCTCACTAAACCGATCAATTATTCCCCACGCTTTGGAAAGCGAAGTTCCGCCCTTGAAAACTAAATGCTCGGCGATATCCATCTGACTAACCAATCGCAAAGTCTGCACAACCCACCAATCCTTTTCGATGATGAATAGTTGAAAGTCCGTACTTTTATTAATGTCCTCTAAGACTTGTAATTTGCGGTCATTTGGCAGGTTTGTCCAATTCATAAGTTTAGTTGTTTTTTGGTAATGCTTTTTGCATAATTTCTCTAATCCACACAGGTGCAAACATCATATCGTGCTTCAAATGTTTTGGATTTTCATTTTTAAGATGGTTTACTATTTTTTCTATGTGTTGCTCGGTTACATTCTCTTTCCGAATAGTCTTTAATGCTTGAATTGCTAATGTGCTAAGCTTTCCCTTTGTTGCAAAATTCTTTGCAGATGCTTTTTTGAAATGCACAACACCTTTGCCAATTGTCAATTTTCTCGGATTCCCATCGGTTAAATATACTGTTTTCATCGGCACTTGCGTAGAGAGATGAAGCAAATTTTTGGCAAGCGATCCTGTTGGTATAATTTTCGTATTTTCTTTTTTCATAATGGCACGAACAACCATGTCTGAAGAAGGGGTTGTTTTTTTTCCTAAGAATTCATTCATTCTTGGGACACCATAAAGACCTCTGCTCAGTCGTGCAATTTTCCCCTGTTTTGTTAAGTTTTCAAGTGCCTTGCTACAAGATTTATAACTGCCAAAATCTAAAAAATCCTTTGCAACAAACACTTTTTCACGTCTGCTTCGAGACATCTTTGTGAAAATCTTATTATCAATGCTTTGTGTCATAATTTCCTTTCTGTTTTTTCGCAAAAGTTTTATGTTTTTGCGAAAAATGTTATTGTTTTTTTGCAAAGGTACAAAAAAAAATGAACATATACAAGCTTTTGTCAAAACGCCATCAAAAGTCTCGCATTTTTTTCACGTTCTTCCGTCTCGAAACTGGCCAAATAATTTTCGGTTGTTTTCAAATCCGAATGTCCCAAGCTCTCGCTAATGAAAGCGATGTTTGCACCGCTACGCTTGAGGACGGTTGCATAAGAATGTCGGGCGGTATAAGTGGTTATTTTCGGGATTTTGAGTGCTTTTGAAACGCGATCCATACGGTCATTGGTGCGTTTAATAACATCTTGCACCATTTTATATTCCGCCTCTGGTGTTTTACAATTGCACAGATACGGAAAAATGTAGTTGTCGGGCAGTTGTACCGAATTGCCTATTCTATCAATGATTTCACGCATTTCATCAATCAAGTAAGCAACAACCGATTTCTTTTTTCTTGAAGTGTTAATTGTTTTTCCTCGTAAAAAGGAGATTTCATTGCCGTCGATGTTTTTGAATTTTAATTTCAAAATGTCATTAAAATTCGCACCATTGCAAAGATACGAAAACAACCACAAATCTTTGTATTTTGAAATTGTCGGGTCGGTCAAACTTTGAAATTGAAAAACTTGTTTAATCGTGTGCAATGGCAACGCCAACTTCCGACCTTCGCCTGTTGGAATTTCGTATTTTCCTCGACCAAATGGATAAAATGAACGATCTAAATTTTCAGACAATATTGCCTCGTTCATAATAGCTCGCAAGTTTCGAACATACATGCCTATCGTGGTATATGACCGTTTCTTATCTAACATGTGCCGTTCATATTTCTTCAGCCAATCAACAGTTATGTGCTTTAAATCAAGTTGCTTTCGAGAATCGAATTCCTGAATTGTTCGGAGGGCGTGACCATAGTTGTCCGCAGAGCCAAATTGATTGTTGTCTTTGAATGCATTTATTTTCTTTTCAAAGCAGTCTTTGAGTAACGTGCTTTTGCTGTTTTTTGTACTCAAATCCCTTTCAACATTGTCAAAAGAGAATTTGTTTTTGTCGAGCAAATTTTCGACGATTGTTTTGAATTTGTAAAACGTGCCTTCCAAAATTTTTCGCTTTTCGACAAGCTCCTTTTTCTTGCTTGTGGATACCTGTTTCCAATCTTCTGCGGACATCTTAACTCCAGTTGGAAAATACTTACTTTTTGCACCAAAATAAACCACGAGCTTTACAGTTCTTAATGCATTTTTGTTGGTATATCTATTTTCGTGAAACAGATAAATTCTGACGCCCTCTTTTGTGTAATTCAACATTTTTTTGTAACTTTGTGTTTAGAGTTTGTAATCTGAATAAATTACTACAAAGTTACGACTATTTTTTCTACAAAAAAACTACAAAAAGCAATCCGAAAGCATCACTTATTAACAAAAAATAGATTTACAAAAACACTATATAAAACGATATAGAACAGCAGATTGCGAAAAATGGCAAATTTTAGAAATCATCAAAAATAGCCTTTTTTCGGTCTCATAATCAATTGGTCGGGGGTTCAAGTCCC
>Ga0209755_10005377_pt1 | contig 14601 bp, 13 predicted proteins | sample TergutCo191P1_FD_187301 | JGI IMG/M metagenome (GOLD analysis project Ga0209755, IMG submission 187301) | Cornitermes sp. P1 segment gut microbial communities from Petit-Saut dam, French Guiana - Co191P1 (SPAdes) (version 2) | ecosystem: Host-associated > Arthropoda: Insects > Digestive system... | reverse complement strand
AAGCACCGAAGGCGGCAATTCTGCTTCGCTATTTACTTCCTCCCTTGTAAGGCAGAGGAAAATAATGTCCGGTTTCATTGTTTGGCAGAGTATGCTTTTTATGGCAAGATGCAGCGTATCAAAGCGTGCCGGAAAACTTGTAAGGGAAACGACGATATGATGATTTCTGGCTTCTTTATTTAAGTTGCTATATGTCTTTTTCACAAAGTAATGCCACCTGTGCGGAAGAGATTGAAGTGGATTTAGATAGTTTGCGTTGATGTAATTATAGAGAGACATAATTATCTTTTTGAGAATATCTTACGAAAAGGGATGTAAAGTTTACTTCGTATTTTTGAAAGTACGAATTCAATTATACTGCCAATTTTTGTGTTGAATATTTTTTTTGCAACTCCGAAAAAAGCAGAATGATAAAAAGATTGTGATGATTTTTCAAGCAAAAGCAATCTAGTGTTTGGTGAAAAAAGAGTTTTTGGTTTTCTGATCGACTCAATTATATTTTCGTTGATGGCTCCATTTTCTTTTATACAACTGATAAAATTATCATTTGCAGGGATATATGGTTTTTCTCCAGGTCTTGAAGACATATAATGAATTATTTTTGCATTATACAGATAACGTATTCCTCCATCATCAAGAACTTGACAGTTCCAGGTGCCATCAAGCTCTTTTATGACACTTCCAAGAATAAAATTTGACAGATTAAGTGAAGGTTGATCGTTTACCCCCCCAAGTTCAAAGCACTTAAGCCATAAACGATGCCACTCATTGAAAAAATCATGCCCTACTTTATTGTCCCTGCAGAACATTATACCACCGTTAAAATAAACATCTAAATCAAAAGCTTGGTTAATACCCAACTTTGGGGCGAGTGCTTTGATACTCTTTAGGCGGGCTGGGGAGTATTTACCTCTCTCTATTAAATTCAAATGAGAATCAAGAACAGCTCCGACATCGATATTGATATTTTCGACAGATGAAAGATCTTCGGCAATAATTGTGTCGCCATCTATGTAAAGAAAATCACCTTCTATATTTTGCCTCATTGATGTTTTAAGCCAGCGTGAGCGGGCTTTTTGAGTAAATTTCTCATCAATCTTTATCGACTTGAATTCATTTACTAAATCAATAATATTCTTTCGTTTTCCAGCAAGAGAGGTTTCAGTATTATTATCTAGCAAAAGGGAAATGAATGCACTTGGCATATGCATACGCAAAGATGTCATAGAGAGAAATGCTTGTTCAAGATAATAATCATTCTCATTGCTTGTAAGAACATATAGATACTTCATGTTAATTTAGATCTCAAAAGAAGATTTATTTGGAAATTTTTCTTCAAAATGATTCAGTAATTCTGTATACACCTCATCAGGACAATCAGTATCATTAAGACATAATTCCTTTATTTGTCTGCTTTTTATAGTTTTTTTTGCCTGCTCCTTGTTTGATATTGAAATATTATATTTTTTTCGCTGTTTATCTATTGTCTCAGGAAAAAACTCACCCTTTGCTAGTTGCCAATATCTGAAAAGATATTGAGTTACATCCGCAATTGTTCTGAAGCGGTTGCTTGAAGTTGCCCTTAAAATTTCTTCGCAATGTGTCCAAACATCCTCAAATGTTTTTTTCAAATATGGTTGCGAAAAATGTTTTGTAAGGAAACCCGGAAAATTATTGTCATTCGGAGCATAATAGGCTGGTATAAAATGTTTGAGACCATATCTGTAATTGAAATATTTGAAGAAGTGTTCCTTTATAACTTCATTTTTTGAAAAATGTTTGTTTATTTCGATCATATTATTCATAAGTAAATGGGAAAAAAAATCCGGAATTTTTAATGGACGTAAAATAGCATAGTCGCTTGGTAAATTATTCTTAAAATAATAATCTTTTTCAATAGGGTTATAAAATAGCATAGTCGCTTGGTAAATTATTCTTAAAATAATAATCTTTTTCAATAGGGTTAAGGAGGTACATATCATCATCAAAGAGAATAAAATTCTCTGACAAATCATTTATTCTGTGCAGGTGAATATGAATGGGATTACAATTAAATGTAGGCAAGTACTCGTGTGGAACGAAATCTTCATGTTTAACCCAATGCAATTTTTCATTTTCTAGATTTATCCATTCGGGCTTTTGACCGCTTGTCACAAAATATATTCTGCGAACCCAAGGAGCATTTGCTTCTACTCCTCTAAACCAGTATCGTAAAAGACCATTGTCTCTGTAGCGCTCTTCTAGCACATCAATAGATATTTCTTTCTTTTTGGGGGAATATTTGTTAAATTCTTCTATCCATGCTGGGTCACTTCCGTTTACCCAGAGAACGACAAAATCTATGTCCATGGTTTATTTGCCTCCAACACAATTTTTCAAATCTCTTAATTTTTTTATTATTCCTTTAGGCAATATTCTTTTTAAAAATTGCTTCAGCGTTCTCATCACATAATAAGGAACACAATGAAGTCTATTTTTTATTGCAATGTAATGGTTTATATGAGGATATATGAGATGTGAATATTTTTCTTGATTGTCAAAAATATATTGTGGATGCCTTTTCTGTGAAATTTTTATTGGTATTAAACGTATGTTCTTTCTGTCAAAAAGATCCAAACCCATTCTGGTTTTGTATTCAATTTGATCATTCAAATATTTTTCGTTATTATATTCTTGATGTGAAAAAGATTGAATTTTCAACTTGATGTTTTCCATTCCACCTAAAAATGAAAAATGCCATCCAGCGTTTTTGATTGATTTAGAATCTTTTAATTTTCTTACGTCTTGTGGCGTGAGATTGTTGGCAATAATATTATTGTACCTTGCAATTTTAGCAGGAAACCAATAATTATTTTTTCCGCATCTTTGATAGTTAAAATAATAATCAAAATGCAACTGTTTTAAGCTGTAGATACCATTACCAGTTTTTTTGTAGCTGGTTATTATTTCAGGGTTGGGTATTTCATCTAAGTCAGAAATAATGATAACATCATCAGGGGAACATTGCAAAATACCTATTGCGATAAGATTTCTTTGGTAAGTTTCCATTTCCCACGCATCTTTTATTTCAGGGTATTTATCAATTTTTATGTGGATAATTTTCTCTAGAAAACGTTCATACCTCTTTTTGTTTTGTTCAAAATAAAAAGGTTTTTCTTTATTTGAAAAAGTTCTGCTGGCTTCAACAAGAACAAATTTGTCAACTGTTTCTGATAATATGTTAAAACGTATCTCCAATAAATCTAATTCATTGAAGAACATGAAGCAGTCATATGAAAGAGAGGCATGGTTATTCATGATTCTTTGTCCAAGATGAAATTTATTAAACTTTCCAAATCATTTTTTTGTTTTTCATTTACTGCTTTATAACGCTCAACAGTCCTTGCTGAGTATTCGTTGTATATATTCTTGTCCAAAAGCTGAATAATTCTATTTTTGATCTCGCTTACATTATACGGATCAAAGTAGATAGCGGCATTCTGACAAATTTCCGGGATAGAGCTTGTCCCGCTTGCAGCAACTGGAACCCCATAGCGCATACTTTCTATTGGAGGATAACCAAAGCCTTCGTTTAATGATGGGTAAATAAAAGCATAGGCATTTTTATGAAGATATAACAACGCTGATCTTTCAATGAAATTTAAGAAAATAAATTTTTCTTTGTTTTTAAGATAACGTGAAAAAATATTTTCATTTGTTACGCCAGTTAAAATCACTTTGAAATCCAAGTCTTTCATATGCGTGAATAATTCATCAAAAGCCCATGCCGCACGCATATTATTCTTTTCCCATCTGGCTGAACTTGTTAAAAGAAAATATTTTAGTTGTGGAATTTTCAAGCTCATGGGAAGAGGAGACATTTCCTCATCTTCAATGAAAGGAGGATAAAAAACAGGAATTTCTTTTTCGTTTAAATGCGGATAAAAACTCTTTATACTTGCTTTGCTGTGTTCTGAAACCGTGACATATTTAATTTTTGCATTTGGATATTTATTCTTCTCTTTTTTGTATTGGATATTTTTTGTAATAAATCTTTTTAAAAGACCAAGCTTTCTCTTGAAATTATTCGCATAATATAATGATATTATATTGGATGGCATTTCTAGTTCTCTAGCGCCATGTATTGTTGCAATATATCTGATATTAGTGAATTGCCAATCCTCATTGTTTTTATACCATGCAGTGTAAAAGGTTTCGACTTCTTCTTTTTCAAGAATATTTTTCGGGTGAACTTTATTCAAATCATAAATGGTAATGCCGCTTTCCAATATTTTAGGGTTTATGTATGAATTGCTATTATAAACACCAATGATATTTTTATGCCTTTTGATTAAAGCGAAAAACAGCGCTTCACAATAATATGCTCCACCACTGAATTTTGCAGTTTTGGATGGCTGAGCTGCTGTTAAGTCATATAAAATATTCACTAATGCAAATTTCCTTTATTGGCACTCAGATGCAGTCTGCAGAGACTTTTGAATTGATTAAAATAATATTTAAGCAATCCAAAAATATACATTTTCTTGTTTTTTGCATTTAAGAAGATCATGTTTTTTTTATTTATTTTTGCAAAAAAAATGTAACGTGACAAATGCTCGACTTGATGTCTAAAACTAAATGGAGGTGTGCTTGCTTCGTTGAAATACAATTCCATCCCAGATGGATTTTTTAGTTTTAATTCTGAAGATGAAGATAAGCCTTCAGGTAAGTATTGCTTTATTTGAAAAATATAATTGATAAATAATGTTTTATGAGTTAAAGCAATACGGTGAAATACAGTACTTTCAAGAATAAACTTCTCGCCAGGAAATATCGGATATGGATACTGTTTCAAGATTTTTGTGATAAAAAACATGGATTTATCTCCGGCTATTTTTTTATTCCTATGATATCTGATATAATCAGACACAAAATATTCATGTGGGAATTTTTGCCCAATTATGTTGCCGTTCTCATCTTGGCATAATCCTGATAAGCAACAGCAATCACTTTTGAACCTGCCTGATTTTATATCAAAATATTTCCATGCTTCACTTAATGCATTTTCACATAAATAGTCATCACTGTCTAATGTTATCAAAGTTATATGGCTTGCTGCCAATTTTTGTACCCCAGTATTAATTGCAGAAGGTTTGCCGGCATTTTCCTGAAATACATATTTTACTTCAAATTGTGCGTCAAATGTTTTTATAACTTCTCTTGTGTTGTCTATTGAGCCGTCATCAATAATTATCCATTCAAGATCAATATCACCTTGTTTGCAAAGTGAAGTATAGATTCTGGGTAAATATTTTGCGCGATTAAAAGTAGGTGTGATTATAGAAAATTGATGCAACTTAGTCATCGATTATTATATTCTAAAAACCAATCCACAAATAATTTCAACCCATCGGCAATTGTTGTTTTTGGTTTCCACTCAAGAACTTCTCGTGTGATATCAATGTCTGCCATTGTAACAGGCACATCGCCAGCCTGCATTTTGAGATATTTTTTTTCTGCTTTGCGTTCTAAATAGGATTCCAGAATTTCAATGAAGACCAGTAAATTTTCTGCGTTGTTATTGCCAAGATTGAATAAGGCAAACGGGGTTGGGTCAATAGGCGGAATTCGACTAATCGCCGCTATAACACCATCAATAATATCGTCAATGTAGGTAAAATCACGTTGCATATTTCCGTGATTGTAAACTTCGATAGGTTTATTATTCATGATAGAATCAGCAAATTTGTAATATGCCATGTCGGGTCGCCCCCACGGACCATAGACCGTGAAAAAACGCAAGCCTGTACAAGGAATATTATAAAGATGCGAATAAGTATGAGCCATTAATTCATTTGATTTTTTTGTCGCAGCGTAAAGACTCACAGGATGATCTGTCGTGTCTGCGATAGAAAAAGGAATTTTTTTGTTCAATCCGTAAACAGAAGAGCTGGAAGCAAATACTAGATGTTTTGGTGCAAAGCTCCTGCACGCTTCAAGAATATTGACAAAACCACTTATATTGCTGTCTATATACGCATGCGGATTTTCAATGCTGTAACGCACACCGGCTTGCGCAGCAAGATTGCAGACACAATCAAATTGTTCCTCGGCAAAAAGCGTAAATAATTTTTCCTTGTCTGTTAAATCCAGTTTAATAAAAGAATAAGCGGGCAGGGCAGTGGAGGATTGTAACGAAATACTTTGAACTTTTTTGCCATACTCAACCCTATTCTTTTCGATACCAGTTTGCTGAAGACGAGCGTATTTTAATTCGATATCGTAATAATCATTGATATTATCAATACCAAAAACATTGTGCCCCAAGGAAATAAGTTTTTTGACTAAGAAAAAACCTATAAACCCGGCAGCACCGGTAACAAGAACTTTCATCATTTTAACTTATTAACATCCAATGCCAAAATAATTAAACCCTAACGACGAGACTTTTTCAGGTTTATATATATTACGTAGATCAAAAAAATATGATCCGGAAAGCAATTTTTTCGATTTTGCTAGATCAAGGTTCCTGAACTGGTTCCATTCGGTAACGATTATGAGCGCCGCAGTGTCTTGCATGGCATCGTACTCATCCGTTGCAAAGTATACGGACTCTTTTATCGGAGCAAGCCGCCATTTGGCTTCTTCTATTGCAGCAGGATCATAGACGCGCAATCTAGCACCGCAGCTAACCAGGTATTCGGCGATTGTTATTGCCGGTGATTCCCGCATATCATCTGTATTTGGTTTAAAAGCAAGACCGAGCAGGCACAATGTTTTTCCCTCAAGTGATCCCATGGCAGTTTCAATCTTTTTTGCGGCACGGAGCTTTTGCTGTTCATTCGACTTTATGGCTGTTTCTACAATGCTTTGCCTTTCACTGTGATCCCTGCCTATTTTCGCCAGGGCTTTTGTGTCCTTCGGGAAACATGAACCGCCGTAACCTGGCCCAGGATGCAGAAACTTCGCTCCGATTCTTCCGTCTTTACCCATGCCATGGGCAACATCACGTACATTTGAACCTGTTTTTTCACAAAGATTAGCGATCTCGTTTATAAACGAAATTTTCACCGCAAGAAAAGCGTTGGAAGCGTATTTGATCATTTCCGCGGATTCAAGATTTGTTTCGATATAAGGCGTTTCGTTTAAATAGAGTGAACGATACACATCTTTCATGATTGTTTTGGCGTATTCAGTTTCTGTGCCGATGACAATACGATCAGGATGGGTAAAATCCTGAACAGCAGCGCCTTCCCTTAAGAATTCAGGATTAGAGACAATATCAAAGCTTAAGTTTTTTGCTGTGGAATCGCCTTGTTGGATGCGCATTGCGATTTCATCGTTGATCCAGGCTTTCACCCTCTGTCCGGTTCCAATGGGAACAGTGCTTTTATTCACAATGACTTTGTATGTCGTAATTACCTTTCCTATACTTCTGGCTACATTTTCAACGTAAGAAAGGTCAGCACTGCCATCTTCAGAAGGCGGTGTGCCAACAGCGATAAAGATCACATCATTATCTGATACAGCTTGTGGAAGTAAATCTGTAAACATAAGCCGTTTTACTGTCGAGTTACGGATAACGACATCAGCAAGCCCTGGTTCGTAAATGGGGATTTCACCTTTTTTTAATTGCTTAATTTTTTGCGTATCAATGTCGACGCAGGTAACGGTATTTCCAAAATCCGCAAGGCACGCACCTGAAACAAGCCCAACATACCCTGTGCCGATAATAGCTATAAAAGCCATATTGTTTTCCTTATCGTAATACTATTTTTTTGAAAATTAAAATAGCTACTTCTTCTTAATCTTGCCGCGAAAAATCCATGCTCTTACACAATCAAATAATATAAATTTTAAACCAAATCTTCTTTTTTTTATAAACCCTAAAACCATTTTTTTAATTGGCTGTTCGAGCATATTGTTACTGCGCATGTTATTGATAATATTGTTAATAAATGGTGAGCGGGTAGCATATTTCCAGAATGATTCAAAGCGATAGCCATAATATGATTTCCATGGTTTAGATGTAAAATGGATAATTTTGGGATGTTTCATTGCGTCGATATACTCATTTTTATAATTTTCAGGAAAATATTCAAAATCGTTGCTTTTATAAAACCCCCAATGGAAAGGAAGAAAGAGAACTTTTCCTTCACACAGAATATTCAATACATCTTGATCATGAGAGTCCCACTCATTTGCCATTGCAAGATCAAATAATTCAGTTTGTGAAACAGTGTTACGAAACAAAGGTATATTAAAAAAACACAAACCGTCACAAAAATAATTAGACGTATCTTTCATGATCGGCAATGAATTACGAGTACCTGCAACTTTTTTTGATACCTTAGATGCATAATGCCAATTCAGCACAGTTATATCGCGTGTTGAAGCTAAGATATGGTTTCCTAAATCTATATCAAAAAGTTCAGATATATCTGCAAGTACAATCATATCACAGTCAAGATATATAGCCTTTTCGTATTTATAGAATATCTCAGGAATCAAAAATCTGTAATATGCCTCAACTGTTATATGGCGTGAAACAAAAAGATCGTATTTAGAAACGTACTCTGTTACATCGATGAATTCAATAGAAAATTGTTGATGGGGAGAAACTTGTTTATTGAGCAAACTGGCAGATTCATTTGATATGGTTCTATGCAAAATAAAGAAAATGTATTTCCTACTTTGATTTGAATTTTCTATGATTGACTGTATTGTTGCTGACATATACGGCACATAATTATTATCTGATGCAAAAACAATGGGTATTGCGTCAGGGTAAAAAGGAACCGCCTTGAGGGTAAATGATGACTGTTCGGCTGTATTTGACATTAAATCCACCTAATGAATTATTTTTCCTTGTTTTCCACTATATCACAGAAGAGTTGGTTTTTCAACCATCACCAAAGTCTATATACAAAGGCTCATGGTTTTTTTGCTTTTCAATGGGAGGTATCTCCATATACTCATCATATAGCGTTCTAAGGATGGAATCACAATTATTTGGCACGTTATAATCTTTCTCTCCAAATTGAATTTTAGAAAGAGGAAATATGTCATTGTTTTTAAAAGTTTTCCTTTTATACCTATATTCGCCGCTAAAAAAGCAAATATATTTGGTTTTCAAGAAATAAAAGCTAAGATGGAATTTTCTGTGTAAAGAAATCATCATGTTTTCAGAAAAAAAGAACAAAATAATATTTTCTATAAGTTTCCGTATGTTTTTTTTTTGCGACTTTTTAATCCCTTTTTTTATATGATATAGCCTTCTTGTGTATTCAATCATTTTTGATTGTAAAGGGAGGAAAGATAAAACGCAATTGTCGTAAGGAAATATATCAATAAATATACCTGAATAACAATCCGGGTTTTTGTTCTTTTCAGCAAATACCGTATCTTTTTTGCAAAATTTTGCAAAGCCGTTTTGGTATATAAAAAAATTTTTATCATTTTTTACTGAATGTATATAATACAAATCTTTCTTGAATACCTTTATCCTCAAAAAAATCTCATAATCTTTTCTTGGCATGGCTATATCAATATCATCATCCCAAGGTATAAATCCTTTATGTCGTACAGCTCCCAAGAGGGTGCCAAATATGAGAAAATAAGTCAAATCATTTTCTTCACAAATGTGGACAAATTCATCAAGCAACTCTATTTGAATTTTGCGACATTTATCCAATGCGGATTGATCAATTGGCATTATTACAGTCTGAAAACCATGGTTAATCTTGTTTATTGGAATTTGATGTTTTCCAAATCTTCTTTTGTCACCTTCACTGGATTGTTCTGTAGTCGTTGCAAATTAACAGATGAAGCAACTTGCTTTTGTATATAATCTGTTATTCTGTTTTTTGCTTCATCATTCTTTTCTCCAAATATCCCCTGGAAAAAAGAAGACAATACTTCTATAGCGGTTTTTTCCGTGCAATTGAAAAAATGTAATAGTTCACCCATTCTTTCTCTGACAAATCCTTCCCCTCGTACGTCATTGCAATTATCCTGCACTACTTTCATGTTTAAATCAAAAAAATATGGTAATGTTAGCGAAACCGCATGACCATGAGGTACTCCAGCATAGGTTGTTAAGCCGTAGGAATAAGCATGGGCAGCGGTTGTAAAACTTGTATTAATAGCTCTGCCTGCCATGTTTGCGGCAAACATTACTTTGTTTCTTGCTTCTGAATTATTTTTTATAGCCTGAGGTAAATGCTGCCAAAGCAATGGAATAGCCTGTCTTGCAAAATCTCTTGATTCTTCGGTTGACTGCACACTCCAATACGACTCTATCGCCTGGCATAAAGCGTCAGCTCCGGAACAAGCCGTCAAATAAGGGGGATTTCCATAAGTCAACGAGGGGATAAGTAATACATAATTCGGAAGAATTGTAGGATGGCTAACCGAATACTTACTTCCTTCGACATACACAACCGCAAAATGAGTTGACTCACTGCCGCTACCCGCTGTTGTGGGAATAGCAATAAACGGTACTTTTTGTTCATGGGGAACTCTGTTCGCTTTTACAGATCCGGTTAAAACTATATGATGACCCACATAACATCTTATCAGCTTTGCCATGTCGATTACGCTACCGCCGCCAATCGCCACAATAAGGTCTAGTTCAATATCTTGCAACTTGGCGATGCCATTTTCCAATTCTTCAAGCTTTGGATTCACACTAAAATCACTGAAAAACAGTAAGTTGTATTCTCCAAACAATTCATCGATCAATGATTTCGCGCCGCTTGCCTCGTAGGAAGAAGAACCGGTTACAACCAAAATAGTTTTGGGACACAAGCGATTTACTTCATCAGTAAGAGACACAATATCTTTTTCAAAGTATATCTGCTGATTCATGAATATACTTCAATCCTCCATTAGAAATCGCATAAAGCCTTTTTTATTTTCTACCGGAGATGTCCTAGGTCTGCCTAAATTTTTACGCGATCCTTTTTTTACCATAATTTCCAGTAAAACCGGGTATTCATTGATAGACTTTAATGCTTCAAAGAAAGTCATAATCCCTTCTTCGCTGCTCGCTTTAGCGGCGAAAGCGTATCCCAGCGATTCTGCTAAAGTTTGAACATTTATTTTTTCTGCGACAGTCGGCTGCCCCCCTACAGAATCATGCGCCCCATTATTAAAAATAATATGAACATAATTAGACGGTTTGTTGCTACCAACCGTGGACAATCCGCCAAGATGCATCAACATAGCCCCATCTCCGTCAAAACAGTATACCATTTTTTCAGGTTTATTTAATGCTATTCCCAATGCAATTTGTGATGCGTGCCCCATGGAACCGACTGTCAAAAAATCCTGAGCATGACCTTGATTTTTCTGATCGCGCAGTTCGTATAATTCTCTGGAGATCATCCCGGTAGTGGAAACAACTATGCCGTTATTGTCCATCTGCTCAAGAACAGCTTTGATCGCATCTTCCCTGCTTAGAAAAGATTCGCTTTTGGTGATTTTCTCAAGTTGATACGGAGAGAATGTTTCTTTCTTGGCAACAAGAGCAAATGGAGCGTTTTCTTTTCTGAAATAGTCAAAAACTTTGTCCAACTGAGGAAGTATATTCTTTTCTTCAGAGTCCAAAATCAGATATGGGATTCTTGCTGCGTCAAGCAGAGAAAGCGTAACTTCCCCTTGAGAAATGTGTTGAGGTTCATCGTGTACACCGGGCTCGCCGCGCCAGCCAATAAGCAGCAACAAAGGTATTGAATAAACTTTTTTATCAGCAAGTGAAAGCAACGGGTTAATGGAATTCCCTAGCCCTGAATTTTGCATATACACCAATGGAATACGATTTGTGGATAAATGATACCCACAGGCCAATCCTACAGCCAAACCTTCGTTTGCGGCGATGATATGTTCCTTTTCCGGGACATTGTCGGTAAGGTACGCACAAAAGTCCTTTAATAAAGAGTCCGGAATGCCCGAAAAAAAACCGATGCCATATTCTGTTAATTGTTTGTGAAAAAATCCAGAGTTTACCATATCATATTGTCCCCGGTATCAATTCCAAGATTTCACTAATAGGCATGCAAGAGTCTTTGGATGCTTCATAACATCTCTCGTTAGCCAAAATCGATTTTGCTGTATTAAGCATGGCTGGATATGAGCTTCTAAGCAAATGATTTGCGTAAATAACAATGTTGACACCCCATTCTATAAATTCACTTTCCTTTATGTGATTAAAAGTCGATGGGACAACAACGATAGGTATCGACTGGTTTTTTGCTCTGAGTGCCCTACAAAACTGCTGTATGTCTTCTCCGGTTTTTTCTTTGCTGTGTATCATAATGCCATCAGCGCCGGCTTCAATATACGATAAAGCTCTTTCTGTGGCATCATTTAGAGTTTTGCCGCAAATAAAACTTTCAATTCTTGCAATTATCATAAAGTCATCGGTGATTTGACTTTTCTTGCCGGCTTTTATTTTCGCGCTAAATTCTTCTATCGATGCCTGTTCTTGATGCACTTCCGCCCCAAGCAGCGAATTCTTTTTTAAACCTGTTTTATCTTCAATTATTGTTGCTGAAACACCAAGCCTTTCCAAAGTCCTTACAGTAAATACAAAGTGTTCTATTTTCCCGCCTGTATCTCCGTCAAAAATTATCGGTTTTGTTGTACATTCAAGCATATCATTTAATGAGTGCAGGCGTGTTGTTAAATCTACAGCTTCAATATCCGGTTTTCCTTTTAGGACTGAATCCGTCAAGCTGCTTGACCACATACCATCAAATGTCTTTTTTATACCATTTATCTCAACCGATGTATTTTCCACAATAAGACCAGTTAACCCGCTATGCGATTCCAGAATACGAACTATAGATTTTGCATCTATTAAACGCCGTAATTGTTTCATACGAATATCCGGTGTTGTGCCAATTTCCTTTAGCTGTTGATTCAAAAGGGTGGAAGAAATTCCCTTTGTATAAGGAACATCTATCACCTCTCCCCCCCATTGTGAAACAGTATCAATGACCTGCTGCCGTACATCTTTCTGAATACCTTCTTTCCAGTCATCGCCATGTACTACAAAATCAGGTTTTAGCGACAATAAATTTGGTCTGTAATCCAATGTGTTTTGCGCTACAACTTTGTCAACACCTTTTAAATTTTCAACTATTAACTTGCGTTGTTCAAATGACAAAAACGGCAACCGCTTATAGCTGGCAATTGCTCTGTCTGTTAAAACACCAACAGTAACACTGCCGTATTTCGCCGCTTCGTTTATTATATTCAAATGTCCAGGATGTATGAGGTCAGCGCTCATCCCCACATAAACAGTTTTTGTTTCTTTCATAAATTACTCCAAAATATGTTTTGATGGCTTTTCATTGTTATTTTCTGCTTTATGCTCAATAGGAAACAATGAAGTAATTTTTTCTTTCTTTTTTTATTTCCATACATAAGAATAAAAACGGCAAACCTCCTTAGGTGTTTTTCAATAAATAATACAGAGGGATCATTACTATTAAAGGGATTTGTTTTTAACAGCTTAAAATATATTTGAATTATCCAGTCGCTATAATAATGTTTATTTTTCTTTATCAACCTGCTGTCAGATTCCATTTGTAATATTTTGTCAAACGCGGAAAACCTGGTCATTAATGCATCCGTTATTATTAAACGTGAAGCTGTAGAAGTTACTGAAGTATCATGGATTCGGTAATTGTAATAAGGTTGTGGAGAATAAAATACCCGTCTTGCTCTCATAAACAATGCGTAGATGAACAACCTGTCTTCTGAAAATTGAATGGCTTCATCAAAACGTAATTCATCAGTGTGATCAAAAAACAAGCGCGTATTTATTAACTTGTCACACGTAAAGCCATGAAAGTATCTTCCGGAGAGAAGTTTAAATCTAGCATCAAGCCCGGTCATAATTTCATCAGAATATGGCTTCTGATTAGAAATAACTTCATTATTCTTAATATCACGCCACCCGCAGATTGATATATCTGCCTTATGCTTTATAGCATTGTTATATAAAAACTCGAACATTCCAGGTTCACACCAATCGTCACTGTCTACAAAGCCCACAAACTGTTCTGTGTTCTGTGTTCTGTGTTCTGTGTTTAGCGCGATTTTCAATCCAGCATTTCTTGCAGAAGACACACCGGCGTTTTGCTTATGGATGACCATTATTCTGCTATCTTTTTTTGCATATTCATCGCATATAGACGGGCTATTATCTGTTGAACCATCGTTAACAAGAATACATAAAAAATCCGTTAATGATTGCGATAAAATACTTTCAATACATTGGCGTAAGAACGGTTCAGTATTATAGATAGGGACTATGATTGTTACTTTATACATTTTCAGTTTTCCTCGGAAAACGAACAATAAATTGTTCGCCTTCAATATCATTTTCCAGCTCCATATCCGGCTGATTGGCAAAGCTATTGGATGCGGCATCCATTTCAGTTCTTTAACACATCACAACGGTAATCCCGTTTTCTTCACTCCAACCAAGCCTCTGTTCCCAGGGCTTTTCTTTCGTTGCCGCACGGCGGTCAAAGATAACAAGATAGGCTGGAGCATCTGGCGATTTTGTGCTGCGGTATTTTTCAGTTTGCTCTAGCCCCTTTACTTTTA
>Ga0209755_10005376_pt1 | contig 14603 bp, 5 predicted proteins | sample TergutCo191P1_FD_187301 | JGI IMG/M metagenome (GOLD analysis project Ga0209755, IMG submission 187301) | Cornitermes sp. P1 segment gut microbial communities from Petit-Saut dam, French Guiana - Co191P1 (SPAdes) (version 2) | ecosystem: Host-associated > Arthropoda: Insects > Digestive system >... | reverse complement strand
AAGAGACCACTGGGGAGACCTAGGCGTAGGTGGGTGGATAATATTAGGATGGATCTCCAGGAGGTGGGATGTGGGCATGTGGACTGGATTGGGCTGGCCCAGGATAGGGACAGGTGACATACGCTTGTGAGTGCGGTAATGAACCTTCGGGTTCCGTGAAATGCGGGGAATTTCTTGACTAGCTGCAAGCCAGTCAGCTGCTCAGGAAGGACTCTGCACCATGGAGTAAGTAAGTACGTAACAGAAGAACACAAATTTGGAATACCTGAGAACAGGATGCTGAGAGGCATATCTGGACCTATCAACAAGAGGCTGGGATAACCGTGATTTATAATTGATGGGCTATGCCAATTATTATTATGGTGATGACAAGGAAAATGAATGGGAGAAGGCTATGTATCATGCATGGAACAGATGAGAAATAAATACAAAATTTTAATTTGCAAACCTGAAAGGAAATGACCATTTTGGTGACACAAGCATCAATAGGAGGATAATATTAAAAAGTTTTGTAAAGAAATAGGATATTGAGAGAACAGAATGGATTCATCTGGCTCTTGACATAGATCAACTGAGTGCTCTTTTGTTAAAAATAAACCTTAGGGATCCATAAAATGTAGGGTACTCTTCTACTGGCTTAGTAGCTGCTAGCTTGTTGAAAAGAGCTCTGCTTTATAGAGTTAGTTCACCTCAGTCTGCAATGTGCTGTTACCTGGCCAAGGCAGAGGAGATGTTGCAGTAAGTGCAGCATGTTGGTGGTCTTCCCGGAGAGTGTCTCTCCTGCCAGCAGGATGTGTTGTGGCTCCTTGTGGTGCAGCATGTCCTGGTAGGCCTGGTCTGCCACTGTGAAGATGTGTGGTGCATTGTCTGATCTGCTTTTGAATTTGTACTTTGCATGGAACTGTAAGACAATTTGCACTGATTGGCTTCTGAACTTAATAATCTGGAACACACTTAAGTACATAGTGATGACTGCATGTAAGAAGTGTACAAGCATTTCAGAATTCATGTCACAGAGAGCATATTTTAAATTGATTTTGTATTTATAAGTGAACAACCAACTGTGATCAAATCTGTTGCTGTTGTAGTGTTTTTGAAACACTTCACATTTGCTGTAACACCCTCCAGCTTCTTAGTAAATCTGATTAAACTCAACATGACCATTACTGTGATATGTTACTAAAGCATTGTGGTATTACACTAAATTCCACCCAGTTACCAAAACACAGTCTGACAGCTACACTTGCAAATTTAATGCAAATTATAACATCGCAAATACAATACCAGGAACATCTGTGGTACCCATACATACATACATACATTTCATCAATCCATGACATCCCTCAAGGGGCATTCGGATATGAAACACTGTCAGATAAAAAGTTTATAACAATAATCGATCATTATTAAAAACAATACAAGACACAACAATAGTGTAAAATATTATATTCATAATGTCCTTATCTTGAGAGAGCCAAACTGATCTCCTATAAGAATATTAATCATCAAAAAATTCTTCTATAGAGTAGTAGGATTTATTTACTAAATACTGTCTTAAAGTTGATATAAAAGACCTTTTATTTTCTACTGCTCTTGCAATGCAATCAGGTAGCCTATTAAAGATCCTAATGTTCATATAATACACTCCTTTTTGATATAATATAAGATTATTTATAGGTTTATACAATTTTAATTTATTTCTTGTGTTATATTATGAACCTCAGTATTGAATGTGAACTTTTCCTGGTTTTGTAGTAAGAATTTCAGTAAGAATACATCATGTATGTAACCAGTCTAAGGAGGATATTTATACTTAAATTAAGGCTTCCAAGTCAAACTAGCTTACTGTTTTTGCAACCTGTGTAATAAAGTTTGATAGGTTACTCAGGATATTTGGACCTTAGAAAGCAACAAAGGCAGACTGAAAAAAACCTGCATAATGGGAAACTTAATTATTTGTAGTCCTCACCAAATATTATTTGGGTGATCAAATCCAAAGAATGCGATGGGTGGGAAATGTGGTATGTGTTGGAAGGAGTAATAGTGTGTATGGGGTTATGTGTGGATATAAGAAAAAAAGTGACTATTCGCAAGACCTAGGCGTGGATGGGACGATAATATGAAAGTGGATATTAAAAGAAATTACATGGGAAGGCACGGACTGGATTCATCAGGCTGCAGAGCCTCCATATAAGGAGGGCAAGTTCTTCCTGCGGAATTATTTGCTTCTAGAGGACTACGCTCAATGGAGTTTGTGAGCGAGTGGTAAAAATGCCTGCCCCTTAACCCTTCAAAGACTGAAATTCACTTGAGTTATACTTAAAAATTCAGTTTGTACCTTCCCACAAACAAACTCTTTTCTCCACAACAAAGAACAATCAGCTGACACTGTCAGGATCCGTTCAAGAAATTTTGGGGCCACCTGCAAACCAAGATCTGGGGGCCACTGTATATAAGAAGTGATAGGCCATAAATGTAGACGCGATCCACTACACGGCGTTTATGCCGCCTGTTAATACAAAATATGCATGACACGACAAAAATAGAGCTGCAAACGATACCACTGCCCATATTCAGCCGCGCAACGTATACACCTTATTCCGGAAGTGTGTCAGAGATTGCTCGATAAGGGATGCAGAAATTTCCGTAAACGCATAGCCGGTATAATCGATCATTATTCAAGTGGGAATTATTGTACGTCAAGTTGTAAGCGACGAAACCTTTTTAAATTTGTATTTTCATTGATGGCCGTTTCTTTGTGGGCGGCTGGGTCGGTTGTAGTAACCGCAAAAGGCGGCCCTAGGTGCTGTTTAGAGAAATAATGTGTTGATTGTTGGAATAAGAAACACAAATGCACTGTGTGGCAAAATTCAAACGTTTTAAATGTTACGGTATGTGGTACATATATTAACCACTACTGTTTATGGGGTTGAAGTCCTGCCTGAATGCACGTGGTGCCAGGAGTAGCCAACGGGAAGCAGAGTTGCTGAACTATGACACAAAGTTGCTTTGTGTACCACCAAACGAGACGAGCGATCAGAAGGAAAAGCTGGCAAGAGAGGCTGTGGAGTGCAACTTTTTATTGCCTCATTTATTAAAGAATAAAAGCTTTGGTGTACTGGCATGCAACTACCAGCCATGTTGTTTTCTAACAAAGTACATACTGGATGCTGATGAACTCTGTTAGAAAACTGAATTTGGCTGATTCATTACCTACCAAACAGGAGCTGGATTATTTCTGTGTACAAAAGTCTTTCTTGAAAGTTTAATAATCACACAAGTAGTCAAATCTTTTTGAATTTAAAATATAATCACCTTGTTACAAGATTCTTCTGAACCACATGAATCACATCTGCACATTCACAATGTTTTAGACTACTTTTTAATATTGTCCTAAATCTACCCTCAAGCTTTAGAATTGGGTCTTCCCTCCACATTTTGTGACTAAAACTTTGTTGGCATTTATCTGTCCAAAGGCAGAAAATTAACGTAACTGTAGGAAAATAGTGTTAAACCTTTGATGCTGGTATCAGTTCACTGTGGATCTTTAATTCCTCTCATGTGCCAACATCGATGCACCATATGATCGTGAATGCATTTCAGGGGTCTATAAATTTTAAACCTGTTAATCATGGCCAGTATTTGGAATTAGAACCCAAATGTCTGTGAAGGGTTAAGTAGTGGATGTGTTTAAGAATGTTGGTACTTCAATTGTTTATAAACAGAAGTTGTAGTAGAAGCATTGATAATACATTATGTAACTTCAGAAATAAAATATTTTCAAAAGGAATGGAAGGAACATGGTGTAATAATATTAAACTGTGTGTTCCTGCACACATTTCTTCTTGTGAACCTGCAGCATTCATTTGTTGTCTTGAGTGATGATGTAACAGACCTGAAGCTGCAATGACATAAATGGTTTGTTCTTGTTTGTGTCCCCTCTTTCTAAATTGACTCCTTCATAAATTACAGATCCTAACACCTGTGGTCAATTTTGCACCCTCTCCCCCTTGCTTTGTTGTTATTAGCCAAGTTACGCATATGGATACAAGTACATTTGTAATTTGCTCCTGGAGTTATTTTATCTATTCTTTTAACAGGACCATATTAGCTGGCTCACTTCTGTGTCATAGGAACACAAACCAGTGGATGTCATCCTACCTTATCACTGTAAAGGGGTTGCTGCTCATTTGATGTCAGTACAAGAAGCACATCACCAACGAAAGTATGGCAGTGTCCTTGCTTCAGGCGCTCATGCAGTTCTGTAAGGATTTTGTCTTCACTTAGTTTGTCCATTGTTGCCAGATCTTCCAGATGCATCACTTCGTGTGTTGGTGAGAGCCCTGTTTTTAAGCACCCATTCCTTACAGCAACTTCTGTTCTGCGAGATAATTTGCCTTTACCAGCAAACTCTTCTCTTAGGACTTTCAGCTCTGTTGACAACTGAACAAGAATATTATTTGTTTAGATATGCATAAAACTGGATATATCTTTTGGCATTTCACATTTTTAATGTCAAACAAGATTCTATTGAGATATAAGTGCATAGGAACTGTTTGTCTTGTAGAAAGAAACAACACTTTATTGTGTGATGACATTCACATAATTCTGTGTTGTGGTTAGTAGATGGATGTAATTCCTTGTCAGGTTGGAGTGCCATCCAAATTTTCTATAATTACTTTCCAGAATTTTTATTTGCTAGAGGTCTAAAAGTAGTGGGTTAGCGAAAGATGCACATCTGTAACTACTGTAGCAGGTAGAGAACTAACCTCAGTGCCCCTGAAATGCATGTTTCCTGCCCTGAACTCTCTGTCTGTTTCACTGATTTCTGGAGTCAGATATATTCAGGAGTTTTATCTATGAAAGCAGCTACATGGTGTCTTGCAAATTCATTAAATTTTAAAAGGTACTAGACACAGTCCTGTTCTTGAATGTTGGATTTCAGAAATGACCCTCATATGCTACCCTCTTTTAGTCAGAAATGTAAATTTACCAGCTTGCTATCTATAATGATAGTAGTTGTGATTGATGGAAACTTCGGTCCATATATTTGAATTGTTCCCTTACTTTTGCCTTTTTTTTTTAAAATTTAAACTAACTCATTAGCCATCATGTTCTTGTTATATGCTTAATGTTTCAGTTTTTAACATCACAGGCACATTAATTAGGGATGGGATTTATGTTTTATATGGTAGTGTCTCTCATTTTGAATTTAGAGTTTATACTTAATTAGTACAACTGCAGAGTTAATGATAATTTGTGGAGGATAAGTATGTGATCATCTAGTCTTTGTTTTCGGAACTACTTAAACGCTACTGTCAGTGAAGGGTCATTAAACTATAAATCAGTCTTGAATTATGGAGTAAAGAAAGGAAAAAAGTGGAATATAAATTATTCATGTTAGTAAATAAAGTGATTAATTCCATGATTATTAAAGTTATAATTACGAGTGGTTTTACAAGTTAATTCGTTGTGGTGGGGAGTTGAGTTGGTTCAGTCAGTTTTAGCGACCAGGCTGTGGGCTGAATGACATAGTTTTACTTCACATGAACAGGAGATTTTTTCCTGCTCTCGTGCATCCAAACTGGCAATGGGACCCATCCTGGCTCTGTTAAATAGGAAGATGTTTGGAACTTTTGAGTGAATTAACCATAAATAATAACAATTGTGACGACTGTAAATGCTGTTAAAATAAACAAAGATCTGTGTGTGTAATTTGACAGTTTAACCACTGGGAGACTCACATGAAAGTCGTTTTGAGGAAGTCCTGTGATGAAAGGATGTTCCAGTAACTCCATGATGTGAGGCCTGTGCTCAGGATTCTTTGTAAGGCACCTGCAATTTCACATCCATTTTATATCATAGAAGTAACTTTGACTGTAAATGTGTGTGTTTTGAAAGTTATCTTTAATTTGGTACAATACATTAAAAGTTGCTGAAGAAAACTGTAAATCATTTATTGTTGTGAAGGTTACTTAATAATTTTACAGATACACAAGAGTTCTGATAGCGGTGAGCACAAAACTTATGAAGGTAAAACATGTTGTACGCTAGAACAGCCTGATAAAACGAGAAATTCTCACTGAGTGTAGTTCTGTTTCTTTCATTTGAACGAGATACCTCCCAAATACACGTCTAAACGTTGTCAATATGCCATATTGCTCTCAAAATAATATGGGGCAAATGATAAACAAATTGATTCATTGTTTTTATTTCTTTCCGTGCCGTGCTGTGTTACTCGTCTCAATATGCAGAACTGTTTCCAGACAAGTTGATTCGAACTGTAACGCTTCTGACTGGCATGTAGAAGGCGTCGATTCGAATGTCGGTTGTAACATGATTCGTCCTGGTTGAGGTATTTTGTGGTCTCAGTCAACCAAGGGCCAATATTTGCCGTCAATATGCCATGGCCGCTTCTCTTCAGTCCCAAAGCTTACAGCACTTGATATACAGTCATATTGTAAGACCTTAAATAACGTCAGCTAGCACGGTGTCTTTAAAATAACACATGATCCTCATATCCTCTTATACAGTTACTGAAACAGTACGATAGACGTATTCATCTACTAAAATTTTTATAAGAACTGATTTGCCAACATCTAGCCTTGTGGTCTGTCAGCTGGGTGGGCTACGTTAATACGATAAACGAGCCGACAGGAAGTGGCGACCGATAAGATTCAGCTAAAATAATGAGCTATATTGCGTTTTATTTGTGAGAAACTAAGCATTTATCTGAGTTTGTTCCAGAGTGCACCTCTTGTGAAACCGACCGGAAATGAGAACGTACATATGTTTCGGTTGGAATTAGAGCATCGTAGGCTACTTTGCCGATAGTATCTGTCAAGCTAAGGACTTTTGAAATTCATTGCATAAATATTAGTGAAGTTGTGTTTACATGATATCACTGTAGGGAAATAATATGTACGAACAGATAAAATTAAGAGTTTAATCCCGTCATATTTTGGGGTCTTGTCTATTGTAGACCCACATATTTGCATGTAGAAAGCTGGAGCTTTTTTTGAGCCCACATATTTGCATGTAGAAAGCTGTGGCTTTTTATTCTGTCATCAGTTTTGTTTTAGCTGTGAGAATTGTTAGTTATTATGTAGAGGACGAGATGATAACAGAATAGCTCTTGCTTTTATTTTGTTGTGTGTGGTAGCTATGAGTTAGAAGCAGAAGACTGCCGTGTTGGCAGTAGTAACAAATAGGAAGAGAATGTGAAAGGGGTCAATGGCAGAGAGAAGTATGTCTGAGTCGCCTGTATTGAAATACGTTTAGTAAATTTTTTAGACCCCTAGATCCATCATAAGGTTTGTGCTGTTGGTACTCAAGTGCATTACATACAGCTGTACTGAGGGGATAGCGTAGTCGATATAGCGACTAGCTACGGGCTGGACGGTCCGGGTATCGAATGCCGGTGGGGTCGAGAATTTCCGCACTCCTACAAACCGGCTTTGGGACACATTCAGCTTCGTATACAATGAGTACCGGCTCATCTCTGGGTGTAATTTGGCCGGTGAGTGGCATTAACCACCCACCCTCATTTAGCGCCAAGGTTAAAGACAGAGTAGTGTTATACTTCTATTCCCCCTCTGTGCCTTCATAGCAGGTTATAGGGTGAATTTAACTTTACCTTCATTGAGGCTCGGTAGTTTCAATTAAATTTCTTTGTTTTTAAGACAAAAATGTTGCTCAGGAAGAGAAATTATGCTCGACAATTTGCTGCCGATATTCCACCATTTTGGAATTGCTACTCACTCTGCGATGAAGTCGTTGTAGTCTTGTGACCAGTTGGCTGGGTGGTGCAGACTGGGTGGGGGGTTTCTAGCGATCTGAAATAAAGTCCGTGTCGGGTGCATGTTCTGGTACGGGGCCTCTCCATCGCCCAACTCGATAGCCGTTATGCCTAAACAGAAACATAATTTGCGAGATAAAGTAACAGAAGACGAATAAGAAAATTAGGATGAACTTCATGATCTGTACACTTTGGTGAATTAGAAATAAAAAAGGATGTGTTTTGTCAGGAACGGTAGCTCTGTCAGTAAAGTGTCTAGTTATAGTCTTTCCGCGGACTAATCCTGAGGCCCACTCGTCTTTCTCTTGTGATGGGATCTTCCCTCCACGTCTTACATCTCTATCGTTGCATCCTTAAGCGACGGATCAACCTTATCCTTCCAAAAAGCAGATGAATGTTGTGTAATATCTAAATTACATGCGGATATTTGTACGAATAACATATTTGTTTTCCAAAAGGTAAACGGTCATTTCCGACCAAATTACTTATCGATTAGTTAATTTACGGCATGTGCACTTGCTTGGCCACTTAATGGAGCAGTTTCGGCAAAGTTTACTTAATAAGTTTATTGAATTATATGTCTTGTCGTCGGGATTAGAGTAAAGTTGCGACGCCGTGTATTTGAGGCCTAGTCTCTTCTAGGGTGTTACGCGGAAATTCAACCATAATTCTTGGAATACTTGACTCTTGGGATTGAGACTGACAAATTATCCCGAAACGTTGGTAACCAACTACAATCCCTGAAGAGCGAAGTCCTATTAATCTACTCTATGTAGCAGCCATTGATTATCAGGGATCAGTAAATTAATACACTATCAGGCTTGCTCTATCCATTGCCAGGATGTTTAAGCCTTAATTTCGTTGTTAGTATGAACCTCTAATTACAGGTCTGTGGTTTCTGAATAAGGGAACAACGTCTTGAATGGATCATATGTTGTACTGTGATTTTAGTTGAGACTACTCTATTATTGATGCGACGATTCAGCTGGTATTGTGTCCGGTTCGCCATCACTGTTATTCCTGATGACACACTTGTCCTTTTTCTACTCCATAATAGCTGTTGAATGGAGGATATAGGTCGTCATATTTACTACTACATGCTTTCACAACCCGGGGAATTATTTCTTCGAATGGGGAGAAACTCTCAGTTGTTCTGTGGTGATATTTTCTTTCTTACCTAGTGCCCACACATCAATACGACTGTCGTATGTGCTGCCTCCCTCCTGTAAGCCACAGTCGATTACTTCCGGCGCCATCCAGCACGGAGATCCGAGATACGTGCTGCGCTTGTCGAATATACTTCCAAGTACCCTGCAACGAGTATTAATCTACAGTTTATTTCTGAACTTGTGATAAAATGCGTCACATTCACTAAATCATTCTCGGTCGATCGGCAGCGTCAATAATGACTCAAACACCAACGCTTGGGAGACTTGCTCTGCCCCTGCCATCAAGTTCTATAACGGAAATTCGTCTACGTAGATCTCCATTGTAGGCCGCGCACTGCTAATGCAATGATAACGACACTCATGAGGGCGGTGGTGTACAGAGGTCTCTTAAACGTTGGTTTGTAGCAAGTGATAACGCTGCTGGTTGTGTGAGAACCATGTAGCGAGTTTTTCGCGAAAGCTAAGAAATTTGTGTGTCGTGTTTAGGTTTGGTACACTGGTGCTTATCGAAAGTCTGTATTCAAACTGCACGATTAAGGATTTAAAAAATCATTCTTTTGTGTTGACACAAAAAAACGCGCCGAAATAAAGCTGACTGATGTAATGGCTGGCTTATATACTATGCTTATTTTTAGATGATGTTCTCCGTGAGATGTGAAGCGGCGTACCTATGGTATGGACAAGTACCGTTATTTTTGAGGAACTACCTCCGAATAGAATCTTGAAGTCACATATTTAGCAAAGAGTACAGCATCACTTGTCAGCAAAATGTGGGCTTAATGTTCACTGCTGTAACAACCTGAAGCGTAATTAGTGTTGAATGTTTTCGTTTTAGGATACAAGGAGATCAATAAGACAGTTTGTGACAGCAGCTTCCTATCTTCTACAAGTTCTGCTCTTCAGCTGATAACAGGATTTTACGCTTGCAACTACATTATATTCACCTTGACAGTCCGAAGTCTACCAGCTTCACTTCTCCATCTTTAGTCAGAAGAATGTTACTTCCCTTCACGTCCCGGTGTATCACGTGGTTTTCATGGAGATGGACCAAAACCTGTTATTAAAGGACAGAAAGACTGAATCAAGAAGAAAAGGGTAGAGCACTAAAAATTCTTACGTACGAAAGACGAACATAAAATTTCAGAGAACTAATTTGCTGTTTTTTTAATATAAACTGGGTAGGAAGCTGAAACAAGTTATTTCGTAAAATTCTCTTGTAAATGATCGCTCTGAGACTGACAACATGTATTAAATCTCTTTAGGAAATGTTTTTAAATGATACGGTTATCAGGATGATAAGCTAAACATAGGCCAGGTAAAATTTGTTCTCATAAATCAGTCTAAGTATGAAATAACTTTGTTTCTAGGCCCTTGTTTCTTCCGCGATGTGGCACTGCGACACCCTTCACCCAGGAAGGTGACAACAAATTCCAGGAGAACGGTAGACCTGAGATGCACTGCCGCGAAAGTTAAAAATCTCGCAAGTTTCTTTTTATCCAACGAGTAAACACGTGCGACAAATTTAGATTGCTAACCTACCCTTTCCTCATTAATTTTGCCTGGAAAGTTTAAGGAGTTTATTGCTTATAATCATCGGAAAATTGACTTTCCACTCATTTCCTTGGTCTTGCCCTTGCTCGTCTCTGTAAGGCCTAAAGATTCAAGTCTTTTGGTGTATTACACTCTGTCGGTTGCTACATCATAATCTGGCAAATGGTAACTACTTACGGACAGACAATACGGACACACCCCAGATGGCCCAAGTTTTCAGCGGCACCGTTGTGAGAAACTCAAATCTCACACAAACTTCCGCTATTTTGTTCTCCTGAAGATGGGCATAATAATGCCCGAAGCATGTTGAGACAGAAGTTAATAATAAACATCTAATTGTTGCATCTTGTTGGTTTTCTCTCTTCATATTTTATTCCGCTATTTTCTTTTTTAGGAGCGTTCGCAAAATTGCGAAAAGCGACTATTAACTTCTTCATGTCCGTACGTCCGTCTCTCTGTCCGCATAGAACAACTCGGCTCTGGATTTTCTTGAAATTTTATATTTGAGTATTTTTCGACAATCTGCCCCCCAAAATTAAAGTTTCATTAAAATCGGACAAGAATAACGGCTACTTTACATGAAGGCCAATATACATTTTTGATCATTTCTCGCTCATTTCTTTTTAGATTAAAATTGTTTCAGACAAAAGCTATAGAGAAAATTTAAACACACATTTTATGTTCCATAAAGTTTTATTTTCGAAAATCGTGCCTTTTATGAGATAATGTGGAAAAATGTTGTAGGGCGGTGCAGGCCGCAGATGACAATGTGGTGTATGCGCATTGCATGCTGAATAACTAGGGCTACAAACACACACTCAGATTGTGTAACTCTCATTGGTTTTCCACTGCAACTTTGGTTGCACGAACGCGACCCTGTGTTACGTTACACCTACATTGGCTGTCTTGTTTACACTAAACACATGTCAGTGTTTCCTTCTCACCAAACTATGCTTGTTGGTCAAAAGAGAAAGTTTTGAAGTTATTCTGTTCCATCCTACAAGAAGAAGGTTTAGGTTTGTAGGTCTTTTTATTTGAGTTGTCCCAAAGCAAACTTTGTAAATTCGAGTATGAAACAATAATCTGATACGTACTTTGGTGTCATTCCGGTCAAACTCCCATGTTGCAGTTCGACGTACCGCCACCAGGTGGCAAGAGACACAAATAAACAGATCTATGAGAATGATGGATTTCCATTCACCGCCGTAATGTGGCAGGGGACCCAAATACACAAATTTATGAGAATATTTGTGTTCAACTACAAAATTTGAGTGTGAACTACTGCGCTCTTATGCTGTTGCGCTACTTTTTCTGCCAATGGAAGCACGTGTGAACGAAGGTAGTACATCTGCACATCATCTCAGTAATAAAATACTCTAAGTTTACATACTATGCAGCAGCAGTTATAATTAATGCTGTGTTTCCAGTACATCTGAATTTCAATTTGATGTTATGTCAGGGTGATAATACTGTTAAGTGCCCTGATTCTAATAAACTGCACGTAACATAATAACACAACTTTCCAACATAATATTACTGTAAGTTTCTATCCCCTGCAACAGCAAGTATAATAAATGCGCTGATTATAATTCAACTGAATTGCTATGTGATAATAGTCCATTGTTATAATACTATAAATTTCAATTTCCTGCAACAACAACTATAATAAATGTCCTCATTCCTGTGTGATAGACAAGACGTACAAAGGCCCTAACAACGTCAGGGTGAGAGAAAACACTTATCTTGGCTGACATTGAAGAAAAGAATGTAACACTTGATGAAGAAACCGTAGCAGAGCGCACAGGATGAAAAGCTAATAAACGCAAAGCGGAGCTACGCCGACAAACTGAAGACGAAGTTATGACCCTTAGAGAATTAAACAGAGGAGAAGTACGGAAGTTTCGGGAGCAAAATACTCGGAATTGTGCCGAACTAAGAGCTGAAGTGACATCAAAAGAAAGCAACCAAGTTCGAGAAATTAATATGACACACCAAAAAGCAAAAAGAATGCGGCGTGCACTGCGATTTTTAGGTACAGCGATTGGCGAGCTCCGATTCTTTCCAGAACACGTCCACCGCCATCACCTACCTCCAATGGAAGAAATAAACCAGTTTTGTCAAGCTGTTAAATGAATAGCTGTATCAGCAAATAGTTGCTGTCGTAGTGGAAATTTTTGCACGCAACATTACATTATCTTCCACTAGATCTGAAACAGATGTTCGAAGATCCAATGTTCGTAGCCAAGGTTGGGTCCTACAAGAGCATGTTTGCGTTTATGCCCATGGATGCATCCCTAGCGGATGACGCCCGGATTGACGAGCAACTGGCAAACCCTTAAGAAATCGTGTACATTTTCAGTGTTAAAAAAGTGTGATTCTGTCGGTACGTTGATACCTGTTGAATCAGAAAAACCAAGCCTTGCCCAGTTGTAATTTTTCTATAGTGATAAGGAAGCACAAGTATATATGCGAAGATGTATTATGGATGGCTTGGAGAGGGAAATCGTGACAACAATCCAGTGTGTCCTAAGTCAAGAGTACTCATTCGTCTTGCAAGCTGGCGGATTTATAAGAAATCAAGAAGTTTTCGACGTCCGATTGACAACTCACGAAGCCCCGAGAGTAGATTTGCGAACTCAGAATCACCAGCGTGTCAAGAGCTGGCCGCCATTTTACTCGAGGGTAAGATGGGGGCCGAACGAGACATTACTTTGCACCAGTGACATGTGAGATTACAGCGACTGAACGATAAGCTCCCGGGTGCGATCCACTAAACTTCTCTTTGTTGTTCCCACATGGTGAACGAGGTTGACATTTAGCAGTTCGGTATGAAGGTGACGCCACAAGCCGTAACAAAAAGAGTTTCATGCCTTGAGTTTGCCTATACAGACTCTATATCAAGACCAATGGGTGCTCGTTGATGCTTCGCTCTGCAAAATTGCTTCTAAGCACGTCTGCCACGACGACTACCGCAATGCGTGCGTCTAGCCTGTCCGGGTCTCCAGCGGCCAGCAGACTAGTGGTATAATAATTTCGAGATGGCCAAGTAAGATGTAACATAAATACTCCCAGTTCTCTGTTAAAGAGAGCTACATTTCCAGGTTAAGGTACACTACATGACAAGGTAGAAATCAGGGCTGACATACATTGATGTAAACAGTGCGTCAGAAATCTTCTCGTTAACATGGCGTTGTGATCCAGAACAGTGAGACGAGAGTCCTCAGAACATTCACAGTGAAGAAAACCAAGTCCAAAATTGACGAAATGGGTAGGAGACATTTTATGTTAGTATCAAGAGATAGTCATGTCTAGAGGTAATGCAGCTGGGCTGTTATTGTAGTGCCCCGGAGTTTGGGAGGTCGAGTGTGGACCTAACCTACCGCTCCGTTAGTACTACGGGAAAGGATTCCCAGGAAAATTCCCAATGACACCGATAGGTCCGTTCGGGCCAACAGGGAGGTAGCGTGCCACCAGAACCAGGAGACCTGATTCGATCAGGGTTAGGATCCAGAGTCTATATAATTCGCTTCCAAAAACGGCAGCTAGTTCAAAGCTACTCTATTTTACCTATGCACAGATTTACAAATTTTACATCAAAGTTGTCAAATAAACAAAGTTACACTTGCCGTGTCAAGTTATAAATCTGCCACACAACTAGCTGTCTCGCCTTTATATTCGTGTTTCGCACCAAAGTTCCAAATTGAATTTCTTATTTAATTCCGAATTTCACTCAACCAAGCAACTAACCTTCAAGAAGCAGGATCGACGCTAGGTTGATCAGCATGTCAGCCTCTGTCCTACAGACAATCTTTACGACTGACAGTCTTCTTCAGTCTCGAAGCAGCAACAGTCTTTCTCCAAACTATACTAGTCGAAATTTTACGCCGAATAATCTTCTAGTCTCAAATTCGTAAGCATACATAAAGGCGATTTTGCTTATTCATCAGTTCTTGTGTGTAGTTGACACAACTTTGCGTCACCTTAGTGTGGTCTGTACACCTCACCTTGGGACCGTCTCGAAACTCTTAAAAGTAGAATGCTGACACCAGCTATTTGTCGTACATTGTCATAACTTGCTGTAACTC
>Ga0209755_10005375_pt1 | contig 14603 bp, 11 predicted proteins | sample TergutCo191P1_FD_187301 | JGI IMG/M metagenome (GOLD analysis project Ga0209755, IMG submission 187301) | Cornitermes sp. P1 segment gut microbial communities from Petit-Saut dam, French Guiana - Co191P1 (SPAdes) (version 2) | ecosystem: Host-associated > Arthropoda: Insects > Digestive system... | reverse complement strand
TCTGCCGCAGACTTTCTATACCAGTGGTGGAAGTACGAAAAAGATCTCAAAATGACAAAACAGGAAGTCAAAGATGAACATAAAAACATTGAAGGCGACCCAAAAATCAAAGGGAAAATAAGACAAAAGCAAATGCAAATGAGTGCGATGCGCATGATGAGCCAAGTTCCGGAGGCAGATGTGGTTATCACAAACCCGACACACTTTGCTGTGGCACTTGGATATGACGATAAGCAGTTTGGTGCGCCGCGAGTTTTGGCAAAGGGACAAGATTACATAGCTCGAAAAATTAAAGAAACTGCAATGGAGAACGATGTGCATATAGTAGAAAACCCACCGCTGGCACAGGCGTTGTTTAAGGCCTGCGACGTGGACGACGAAATACCGGGAGACCTATACCAAGCGGTCGCAGATATATTGGTATTTGTGTATCGCCAGAAGGGGAAGTTGCGCTGAAGGAGGTGAATCGCCTTGAAATTTAAAATATCTGACATCGCAATAGCCCTAATATTGCTTGCAATTTTGGTCATCATAATATTTCCGCCAAACACTGTGCTGATGGACTTCTTGCTAATTATCAACATGGCGGTTTGTATTATTATCCTCCTATTTTCACTCTACATCAAAGACCCTGTTGACTTCTCGGTTTTCCCAACAGTTCTTTTGTTCATAACTGTATTTAGACTTGGTCTGAACCTAGCATCCACCCGCCTCATTCTTGGAAACCAGGGCGATGCGGGGGAAGTCATCAGAGCGTTCGGAGAAGTTGTTGTCGGCGGTAATCTTGCCGTTGGTATCATTGCTTTTATAATCATTTTGATAGTCCAATTTATGGTTATCACAAAAGGTGCCGAGCGTGTTGCTGAGGTTAGTGCAAGATTTACACTCGATGCGATGCCCGGTAAACAAATGGCCATCGATGCCGACCTCAACAGTGGATTTATTGATGAAAACACAGCTCGTGAGCGCCGTCAAAAGATTCAAGACGAAGCAAACTTCAACGGAGCAATGGACGGTGCCAGTAAATTTATCAAAGGTGACGCAATTGCCGGGCTTCTCATCACATTTATTAACGCTGTTGGCGGCATTGTAATGGGAATTATGACAATGGACGCAGATATTGGAGAAGTAGCGGAGATTTTCACCCTCGCCACAATAGGTGACGGTCTAATAACACAAATCCCCGCACTTTTAGTCTCTACAGCATCGGGTATCATAATCACGCGCACAGCGGGTGAGGGAACGTTTGGTGCTGAAATGTCAAAGCAAATCCTGTCTCAACCATATGCGCTGATTATGGGTGGAGTACTACTTGTTCTTGTCAGCCTCATGCCGGGATTGCCAACCCTGCCAATGTGGGCAGTGGCACTGGTTCTTATGATAATAGGTTATGTAATGAGTACCAGACAAAAAGTGCCGGAAGTTGCGGAAGAGCAGCAAATTCAGGCGGCGGAAGAAGAGGCAGCAGAAGAAAAACGTAAGCCTGAAAGTGTCACTGCACTGCTCCAAGTTGATCCGATTGAACTTGAGTTTGGCTATGGAATTGTGCCGATGGTTGACGTCTCTCAAGGTGGGGATTTGCTCGACCGTGTGGTTATGATTAGACGGCAATGTGCCATTGATATGGGGGTAATCGTCCCGGCTATCAGGCTCAGAGATAATATTCAGCTCGGCACAAATGAGTATTCGATTAAAATTAAGGGTGTAGAAATAGCAAAAGGTGAAGTCATGGCAGACCACCTGCTTGCACTTAGTTCAGGCGAAGTTGAAGAAGAAATCTACGGCATACCCACAGTTGAGCCGACATTCGGGCTACCTGCACTCTGGATTCCAAAGAGCGACCGCGATGAGGCTGAAGTACTCGGTTATTCGACTGTTGACCCACCATCCGTAATAGCCACTCATCTCACAGAAATTATCAAACGCTACGGTCATGAACTGCTAAACCGTCAGCAAGTACAGACTCTCATCGACAACCTCAAGAAAACTCAGCCCGCACTCGTTGACGAAGTTGTTCCAAAGCTGTTCTCACTGGGTGAAATACAAAGAATACTGGCAAATCTGCTTTCAGAGAACATACCAATCCGCGACATGGCATCCATCATCGAAGCACTCGGCGATTACGGAACCCTAACAAGAGACCCGGACATGTTGACAGAATACGTGCGTCAGGCACTCAAACGTTCAATTTCCAAGCGTTTTATCCCGGAAGATGTCGCTTACGTAATAACGCTTGACCCAAATCTCGAACAGCTAATAATAGAAAGTACAAAACAATCAGAACACGGCTCGTACCTAGCCATTGAACCAATTCAAGTTCACTCGATATTTGATAAACTCAGAGCAATAATTGAAAATATGAAAAACAAAGGTAGAACCCCCGTAATCCTAACCTCACCGCTGGTGCGCAGGCAGTTTAGAAAAATAGCAGAACAGATATCCCCTGAACTTGCCGTGCTGTCTTACAACGAAATTGACAGCGGCGTAGAGGTTCTATCAGAGGGTACAGTGACGCTGTAGTTTATAAGCTATCGTTAAAGCCACAATAAAAAGACACCCGGTCCTGCGAGTGTTTTGATATACAAGAGTTCAACTATCAACACAAAAAAGAGGTCTTGACCAATGCAAATGAAACGTTATCGCGCCAATGACATGAAACAAGCTATGGATGCCGCAATTCGAGAACTCGGCTCGGATGCGGTTATGATAAGCAGCACTAAAGTCCGAAAGAAGGGGCTTAAAAATATGTTCGGAAAACCTATGATAGAAGTCCAGTTTGCCTACGATCCTGCAAAAGCACCCTCCGCAGTTAAGCAAAGTAAGTTAAACTCAGATTATACACCAACGCCGGGACCAAAATGGTACGACAAACCTATGCAAGCAACTGTCCCGATTGAAGGGACTCAGCAGCTGGAAAAGCGCATGGACTCATTTGAAAAGACGCTCACAGATTTTATGGAAAAATTCACATTCATAAAACGCGATGTGACATACGATTACACAGAGGAAGTTGAAGAACTTCTTTCGAAGATGCTGGAGGAGCAGGTGCGTGAGGAACTTGCGCACTCTCTTGCAAAGGAAACCGAACACATGCTCAGAGAGCAGCAAGGCATAAGTGCAAGAGAAATCCTAGAGCATCTAATGCATGAAAATATGGGGAAATCCGAGCCAATTCTTCATAAAAAGTTTACGCAAAAAGTGATATTAGTTGTCGGTCCTACAGGTGTTGGGAAAACCACATCCATAGTAAAGCTTGCAGCAGACTTTGCCGTAAAACAACGTAAAAAAGTGGGCATTATAAACACAGACACATACCGTATTGGTGCGCAGGAGCAGCTTCAGACATATGCCGACATTCTAGGTGTACCAATAGGAATCGTATACTATCCTGATGAGCTTGAAGAAACACTTAAGAGCATGTCAGACAGAGACATAATCTTTGTAGACACGGCAGGGAAAAGATCGGGAGATGAGCAGCACAAGGAAGATTTGCTGGAATTAATCAGAATTTTAAGGCCCGAGGACATTTTGCTTTGCTTGTCCGCTACGACAGGATTTGCCTCGGTTAAAGAGATTGTGGACACGTATGATTTTGTCAATGATTACAGAATCATGGTAACAAAAATCGATGAAACCCGCTACAGAGGTGCGCTCTTGAACATTAGTTGGTACAGCCGCAAACCACTTGCATATGTGACAACAGGGCAAAACGTACCCGATGATATTGAAGTTGTCGATATCGACTCGATAGTGAAAAAAATCACAAGGTAGATTAAATCTGAAAAAAGTATGGTAAATTGGTTACAAATAGGGTATAATTATGGTTGCAGATCAAGCACAAAATTTAAGAAACCTTATGGGGAGAAGCCGGGATGTCAGGGTTATATCCATAGCATCCGGTAAAGGCGGCGTTGGAAAGTCTAGTTTGGCGGTGAATCTCGCCATAACAATGAGTAGGCTTGGAGTACGCGTTCTCATCATAGATGCTGACTTCGGACTTGCCAATGTAGATGTCATGCTAGGCATTACGACTAGGCTTGATTTGAGCTATTTTCTCAGAGGCGAAAGATCTCTTCATGAAATTATTCAGCTTGGGCATGAAGGTGTGCGTTTCATTTCAGGCGGCAGCGGGGTTGGGGATTTAATAAACATGAGTGACAACCAACTCTCAGAACTGCTTTCAAAAATAATCCACATCGACGCCCCAATTGACCTCATCATAATGGATGCAGGAGCAGGCGTCAGCAACACAATAATGCAAGTATTATTAGCATCATCCGAAACAATCGTTGTTACCACGGCAGAACCTACCTCAGTACTTGACGCATACGCCCTGGTAAAAACAATAGTAAAAAACAGCGCTACCCACCCATTGCATGTTCTAGCAAATAAATGTGAAAACATGAAAGAGGCACAGAGCGTACAGGCAGGTTTTGTTGATGTATGCGGCAGACATCTCGGCAAAAACATAAACCCTTTAGGATTAGTGTCTTATAATCACAACATCACTGCAACTATTAAAAGGCAAGTGCCGATTGCAGTCAGTGACCCGAATGGCACTACATCCCGGGAAATAAAGACTATAGCAAGAGCCATATTGGAAATGCCAATAGAAAATCAGCAGGCAGGGCTGCTATCAAGGGTTTTTTCAAAAATGTTATCTCGCAGAAACGATATTCAATCACCGTTCAATTACACATCTTAGCTAACACATTAAACAAAGGATTGATTAGGATGGCTGAAAAAAAAGAAATCACTGAAGACATTCTCTTAATTGGAGATAGGGTTGATGTTGTCTCTGAGGACGGACAGGTCTATAGATCAATGATAGAAGACAGAATAGATGACGGACCGTTTCTCGTAAGTGTTCCCCATAGAAGAGGCAGATATATGTACGTTGCTAAAGATGATGTGCTATACGTTGTATTCTATAGAGAGGGCGGCAGATACATAGCACAAATGAAAGTCCTGGCACTCGAAAAGCGTGGAGCAATTCGATACATGTGGCTGTTACAAGAGACTAAGGCGCAACGAAATCAGCGTAGGGAAGCGTATCGCCTAGCTGTGAACATGGGTGTTGTTGTATATAATTACGATGACAAGTTCACAAGGCTTTGTGAAGATATGCCGCAAGAGCAAGAAGGAGAAGAAGACACATTCACTGTAGAAAACCTGACAGTTATGGAAACCGTACTCAGCAGGGACATTAGCATAAAAGGCGTGGCTATATCAAGCAAAAAGACATATGCCGAAGGTGATAAATACATCGTAGGAATGGATCTTGAAAGCACTGCAGAAATAATCGGTGGGATTGTGCGCATAAAAAAAACACCGGCACTTATTTTACAATCTATCGTCAGAAGATGTGTACCAATGAACGAGAATAAAATAAATCATGTCGGACTTGCTTTTTTAGACGATTCAAAGAAGGTTAGCGAGCAGATTGCAAGATTTGTTCTGATAGAACAGCAAAAGCAAATAAAAAATCAAAGAAGGCTCGATTGAGAGGATGACTAGTGTGCCGGAAGATTTTCGAAAGGAATGGTCATTTATATGGCGGAAACAAATCACAAGCTGACACCCGAAGAAATAGGGCAGTTGTGGATTGCTTTCAAAGAGCATGGTAATAAGGATGCAAAAGACGAACTGCTGATTCACTATGGTTATCTGGTAAAATGGATAGTCAGGCGCATGATGCCAAAGTATAATGACTACAATGAATATGACGATTTAGTCAGTTGTGGGACCATTGGACTCATTGATGCTATGGACAAATTCTCGCTTAAACACGAGGTGAAGTTTGAGACTTATGCTGTGAATCGTGTGCGAGGCGAAATACTTGATTACATGCGCTCACAAGATTGGGCTTCGCCGAGCCTTAGAAAAAAAATCAGTGCAATAACCAATGCATATGACGAATTTGAAGCTAAAAAGCCGGGGCAGATAGTAGATCAAGACGTGGCAGATAAAGTTGGACTGCCTGTTGAACAAATACACAAAGTCCTCAACCAGTCACATATGTTTAACTTGATTAACTTTGAAGACGCCTTGGGTTCAGGTGGTGGCGAAGCGGAAATAAGGGCAGTCGATGACAAATCTCCGGAAGAGGAACTGCTTGAAAAGGAAAAGAAAACAATTCTTGTAGATGTTATTGAGTCCCTCCCGGAAAAAGAGCGAATGGTAATATCACTCTACTACTACGATGGATTGTTATTAAAAGAAATCGCCGACATTCTGCACGTAACAGAATCCAGAGTATCACAAATCCACTCAAAAGTTCTGACAAAAATGCGTACAAAATTAGAAAAAGTAATATGATTACCCTCTCCTGAAAGGAGGTCGACATTGAAAGCTAAGTATTTTGCTGCCGAAACTCTCGAGCGAGCCAAGCAGCTTGCCGTGGAGTATTTTGCATGTGAACTGACTTCGCTTACAATCGACACCATAAAAGAGGGTGGAGAGGCAAACTTATGGGAGATACTTGCAATTGAGGGCGAGCCGAGCAAAACAGCACACCTTAACGCATCATTTAAGTTATTTTACGAACAAAGCGGCGTTTGTTTAGAGCTGTATGCAAAGCGCGGCAGAGGTGAAGATTTTGACAGTAAAGTTTTATCTCGTCATTTAGGGCGCAAGAACATAAGCGGGCTAAATATAAAGGCTGTACAAAAGCTCACAGAAACAAGTTATGGCAGTGCAGTTATAGCACCGCCGCAAAAAGAATTCATATACGGTGAAGATTTAAGTGTTACCACCACAGGCGATGAAAGGGAAGCACTTGCTACACTTTTGGCACCTGAACCCGGCGGTCAGCCAATGTCGCTTGAAACCGCAAAACAAAAAATCGCACAATCAGGCGTTACTCACGGCTTAGATGAAACTGCTGTTTCACAGATGCTTGAGTCAAAAACATATGCGAAGCAAATAGTTGTTGCCATAGCAACAGAGCCGATTGACGGTGAGGATGGGAAGCTCGTTTTTAACTTTTCAACAGACGAGCGGACAGGGGCTCCTCGGGAGATAGGTCATGGCAGAGTTGACTACCGTTCGCTTGATTTATATGAGCCTGTCACAGAAGGTCAGCTCTTGATTTCAAAGACGTTTGCGACAGAAGGCACACCAGGCATCACGGTCAAGGGAAATCCTATTCGCCAACGCCCCGGAAAAGAGATAGCATTGCCAAGAGGCAAAAACATCACAACAAACAATGAAAAAACAGAGATGTTTGCCGCGTGTTCGGGAATGGTGGATTACGTAAACAATTCAGTCAACGTTTCAAACCTATACAAAGTTAACGGCGATTGTGATATGAGTGTCGGCAACATCGATTTTGATGGGAGTGTCCATGTAACAGGCAGTGTTCGGACAGGCAACACAATAAAAGCTACAGACAGAATCACAGTTGAGGGGAGTGTTGAAGCCGCAACACTCATAGCAAAGGGCAATGTTGAAGTAAAGGGAGGTCTGCAAGGTGCAAGCAAGGGCATCATCGAAGCAGGTGGGAGCGTTTCGGTGCTGTACGTCGAACGTGGGTCTATATTAGCAGACGGTCCGATAAAGTTTGATGTCAGTATTCACAGCCGCATTGAGACCGGAAGTACCATTACGGCAACAGGTAAAAGAGGAGCTGTTATCGGAGGAAATGCAGCGGCAGCAGGTGATATTATAGCAAACTACATAGGTGCTATTTCAAACACAAAAACTGAAGTTGAAGTAGGGTTTATGCCCAGAAAGCGCACACGCATTATGCTCATCGAAAAAGAGTTAGAACGGCTTAATGCTGACTTACTAAAACTTGACCAACTTGACACATATCTTGAAAAATCAATGGGGAATATGGATCAAGCGATGTGGGATAAACTCCACTATTCAGGTCTTGAAAATAGAAAAATACACACAGATGAAAAAGAAGCATATGCAACTGAATTAGAGCAACTAAAAGAAGAGCTATCACACGCATCAGAGAGCAAGGTACATGTGCTAAACACCGTTTTTACAGGCTCACGCATAACAATAGGCTCAAACTCTTACAAAGTAAAAGATGAAATTGATTTCGCCACATTCAGCTCATCCGCAGGAGAAATAACATTCTCCCCCTGCGAAAAATCAAAGAATCAATAAAACGAACCGCACCCCGTAGGGGACGATGGCAATCGTCCCGCCGGCAAGCACTCAAAAGGAGGTACAGGGCATGTCAATCAGAGCTATAGATACACAAATGATGGTAACTCGTACGACAGATATGGTAAGGGAAGCGAGTCCTTTGCTCAAAAACCCGGAAACCTTCCAAGCACAGCTTGCAAACTTAGGAATGCGAGAATCCGCAGAAAATCAATCCAAAGTTTTGGCAACAACAGAAGCAGATATGGAAAATATCAAAGCTGACGAAAATGGCAGCGGCAACGGAGCTACCGGTGGTGGTAAAGGCTCAGATGCTGAGGAGGACGGAGACAGCTACAACCAAAACAAAGACTCTGAACTGCGAGTGGGCAGAAGTAGCCATAATTCATTAATAGATATAACTGTTTAATTGGGGGAGCAATTACTCATGGGCATTGAATATTACGCATTTGCACTGTTTATAGCTGCGCTGGTTTGTATTGTTGCACTTGTCATTAAAGTGCTGTTTTCAAACGTCAAGCGGCAACAAAGAATGCTCGATGAGCGCGAAACACAGGTTCTTCAGCTGTACAACACCATTGAAACAATAATGGATGAATTTGACGACCAGGTAAAGGTCTCAATCGACGAAATAAAAGCCCTGGAATACCGTGCAACATCTCAAATAGCGGCATTTAGCTTGCCTCCTGAGTCGGAAAGAAAAGAGCAAGTTTTAGATAAAGTTCAGACTCCCAGAACAGAGCCACTGGCAGCCAACAGAATCAGAGCCGCAGGAGAGGTTTTAGAACGTGCCGAACGGATTATAAAACATGATTTAATAGTAAACGAAGAGGTGGCGGCACCCCCGGAACCTTCTGTACAAAATGCAGGGGTATTCCAAAAGTTCTTTGATGATGCCGCCGAGACCCCCTCGCAAGACTTTGAAATCAAAACCGGTACGCCAACAAAAAACGACCAAATCATGGCACTGGCAAAAGAGGGTAAAACCGACGTAGAAATAGCTAGTAAGTTAGGAATAACGAGAAATGAGGTGCAGTTAATTACAAGTTTGACGAGGAAATAAGCTAGAAGTGATTGCTTATTTCGGCAGCTGCTCCCAGCCGTAGTTGATCATTACCGCCGAGGTCAAACTGCATGATGAGCTGCGACAGAACATCGGACTGGTCACTCATTTCTTGTGAAGCAGCGGCAGATTCTTCTGCCGTTGCGCTGTTTTGATGGATTACCTGTGAGACTTGGTCAATGCCGACGTTTATTTGGTCAATGCCATCAGATTGGTCTTCAGATGATTTTGTTATGCCATCAATGAGGCGGCTTGCTTCATTTATACCTGTGACGATTTCCTTGAAGCTTGTAGCGGTTTCTTCTGCTATACGAACACCAAGCTGTGATTTTTCCATAGAGTTTTGAATCATAGTGCCGGTGTCTCTGGCGGCATCTGCACTTTTTGAAGCCAGATTACGCACTTCTTCCGCAACAACCGCAAAGCCTTTGCCGTGCTGTCCCGCACGAGCTGCTTCAACGGCGGCGTTGAGGGCAAGGATATTTGTTTGAAATGCAATATCATCTATTGTCTTTATGATATTGCTGATACTTTTACTTGCTTCGTTTATATCTCCGACGGCAGCTATCATTTCATCCATTTGATGGCTGCCCTTTTCGGCACTATTTTTGATTGTAGAGGATAGTCTTGATGTTTCTTCTGCGGTTTTGGCGTTTGTTTTGGTTCTCTCGGCTATCTGAGAAATAGATGAAGACAACTGTTCAATTGAGGCGGCTTGCTCTGTCGCACCTTGAGCAAGAGCTGTTGCCCCATCCGAAACATGTCTTGCCCCTGAGGAGACCTGGCCGGAAGACGATGCAATTTCAGTTATAAGCACCCTGGTGTTTCCGGTCACACGGTTGATTGCGTTACTTAAAATATCATCTTTTGATTTTGGTGTAACACTTGACGTGAGGTCGCCATCTGCCATTTTAATCAAAACGGACACTTGCTCTTGTGTACTTTTGATGAACTTGTTGAAATCATCAGCTAATACTCCCAACTCATCATTTGTGGTGACATTGAGCGGTTCAGGAGTTTTTCCTGCGGCAAGCATAGTTGCTGTATCGACAATGTTTCCTATAGGCTTGAGTGGGCGGATAAGAAGAAATTGTGTCGCAAAAAATATACCGATAAGTGCAACAATTATGATTACTCCATACATGACGAGTGTGGAAGTGGTGTGCAAATTTGCAGCAAAATCGTTTACCGGGACAGCAAAACCAAAGGTCCAGCCTGAACCGGGCAAAACGACTGTGCTTATATATTTTTCAACGCCATCATAATCTAAAGCTCTTACAAGTCTCGGTTCAAAACCTGAACCTTCTGTGATTGTCTCGGTTTCCGAAATGCCGATTGAACCAAAGTCCACATAGACAGCTTCTCCGCCTTGCACAGATGGCATGAAATCACTGTTATGATGCGCAAGAATGCGGTGATTACTGTCAAGTAAGAACCCACCTGCTGTTGTCCCCGGAATGGTGGCATTGTTGAGTAAGTCAAGCAATGTGGAGAGGGAGAGATCTAAGACCGTCACGCCAATGGTTTCCCCCTGTGCATTATTGAGCCTTATAGCAATTGATGAAAATATTTCTCCGGTACTGGCAAGATAGGGGTCCTGATAAAAAATTCCATTCGTACCCATCGCCCCGATATAATATGGGCGTTGTGTTAAAACCCACTCAGGCGGTGGCACATAACCTGCGCCATCCACATATAGATTTGTCTCTGCAATCCCCATATAAATTTCGGTAATAAAGGGATATGGCGCTCTTGCATTGTAGAGAAACTCTTGCATAATCTGTGGGTCGGAATATGGCATGAAACTGATGTTGTTTGAAACGGTCTTTAATAATGTTTCAGCTTGCGTGAACACTGCGTTAATATCTCTTGCTGCTATAGACGTAGAACGCTCTATCGATTCCTCGGTCGCCCTCCAAAATGAGGCGTTTGAAGAAATTTGTGTTGCGACGACTGCTACTACAAGTATTGCCAGAGCGATTAGTATTACTCGAAAGGTTAACTTTTTGTTTAGGCTTTTCACTTTTTTCTGATTCATTTCCTGTCCCTCCAAACATTGATTGATTGCGAACATTGCAAAGCAACCAAGCGTCCTTTACGTCTGCATAATTTCAAACATATTCGTACTTTATATGGTACATCTAACTATTATGCATGTCTTGAAGTTTTAAAGAAAAGTTTAGGAACATTCTGTTAAAAAACAGAAAAACTACCTACCCGTGGCAACCGCCACAGGTTTGTCTGTTGGGACATGGTGGAGGTGCGGATACACCTTTGATTATTCCTGGTGCACCGTTGTAGACGGTTTCCAGCTCTAATGAACCGCAATCCGGGCATGGGATGCGTTTTTCCGCTTTGTCGGACATTGACGCATGGATATTGTGTTCTTTGTTGCATTTCGTGCAACGTAAATCATAAAATGGCATAATATTTTCTTCCTTTACAGTAGTTTAACACCTGATGATTCGCATATTTTGAGGGTTTCGTTATCCCAGACAGAGACTTGTACTTCGCCGATGTGGGCTTTTGACATCAGTAGCATACATAGGCGTGATTGACCTATGCCGCCTCCTATCGTGAGCGGGAGTTCTCCCGCAAGTAGTGATTTGTGATATGAAAGGCTACGGCGGTTGTCACAATCTGCCTCTGTGAGTTGGGTGTCAAGAGACTTTTCATCTACTCGAATGCCCATTGAAGATACTTCGATAGCGCAGTCTAAAACATCATGCCAGTAGATTAAATCACCGTTTAGGCTCCAATCGTCATAATCCGGTGCCCTATTGCCATGAACAATACCCGATTTAAGCTTTCCGCCAACCTTCATAATAAAAACCGTTTTATGCTTTTTTGTAAACTCTGTTTCTCTCTCTTCAGGCGTAAGTGTAGGGTGCAAATCTTCGAGTTCCTGTGTGGTTATAAAGGTTACATCCCTTTTGAGTGAAACAGGCAATTCGGGGTAATCCCACTGAAGGCGCTCGCTTGTGGTATATATAGCTTCCGCTATTCTTTTTACGGTTTCTTTTAAGAAGTTTTCGTTTCGTTGATTTTTATCTATAACAATTTCCCAATCCCACTGGTCAACGTAGATGGAGTGCAAATTATCCATTACCTCGTCACGCCTGATGGCATTCATGTCTGTATATAGACCAATGCCCGGAGAGAACTCATATTTATGTAGCGCCATTCGTTTCCATTTAGCGAGAGAATGGACTATTTGTGCAGTGTGCCGAGTTTCGGGTACGTCAAACTCCACCGGACGCTCGACACCTGTGAGATCGTCGTTAAGTCCGGTTTGAGGCTCAACAAACAGTGGCGCAGATACGCGGTGCAAGTTGAGAACCATAGAAAGGCTATCCTCAAACACACGCTTAAGCCGCCCTATTGCTCTTTGCGTCTGATATGCGGTAAGGATAGATATATATCCTTGCGGAATTAAGCAATGACCCATATTTATGACCAGACCTTTCTTGTTTTATTATGTGCATTATACGCTATCATGCAGACAATAGCAAGCAGCATTATATTCAAATCTTAAATTTAGTAATTTTAATTTTAGTAATTTTAAGACAAGAAGCGTTGCGAATGCACAGGTAAGGAATATTGCTTCAGAATCCTTACTTGAATGCCTGCTGTTGGAACTTTTAACATAGCATTCATGTTCTTGAGTGTTTGTAAGAAATAACATTTTTCGAGTAAGGAATGTCCGAGGTGCTTTTCTTGCGAGCGAAGAGTAGGAGGACAGAAAAATTTTTATTCTACTTGCGAAAAAAATAAAGCTTTGATATAATCAAGATATTGTTTACCCGATTAAAAATTGTGTTTTTGACACAATTTATCAAAGTCGGGGTCGCAAGGTTTAATTAAGGAAATAATACTAAACGATTAAATTAAGCAGTTCGCTGTGATAGCCATCTGAGTATGGGTGAAGTGAAAGGAATGGTCACAAAATGTCTACAATAACAATCAAAGATATAGCTAAGGAAGCAGGAGTTTCCACAGCGACAGTTTCGTATGTGATAAACGGAACGAAAAATGTTTTGCCTGAAAGGCGGCGGCGCGTCCTTGATGCTATCGCAAGAACGAACTACCAGCCAAATCAGGTAGCGAAAAGTCTTCGCATTCAGAAAACAAACATCATCGGTGTTCTCGTCGAAGATATTTTATCGTTTCCCGCCGCAAGAATAATAAACGGAATATCCGACTACTTTGAGAAAACCGACTATAATATCTTACTGAGCGACCTGCGAATGATGGACAGCCTTTACAATAAATACAATCAAGTTGAAAAGCAAAAGGACAAAATCAGCCAAGCTCTCACTTTTTTGACATTTGGCGCAAAGGTAGACGCAGTTATTTATATCGGTATGTTTGACAGAGACATCTCAGGCGTCATCAGCAACATCAATAAGCCCCTGGTCATTGCATACTCAACCTCGAGTGACGACTATGCCTGTAGCGTCAATTATGAAAACGAAGAGGCTGCGGCTGAACTTACGCGACATATTATACAAGCAGGACATAGAGATATAGCAGTTATCACAGGTCTGGCATATACAGCCCCCGCACAGCTCCGTCTAAATGGGATATTGGGTGCCTTAAGTGAAGCAAATATTGAAGTAAACAACGATTTGATAAAACATGGAGATTGGGAGCGGAAAACAGGCTACACCTGCATGAAGCAATTGCTTGAACAGGCGCATAAACGCCCTACAGCAGTCATTGCAATGAATGATTTGATGGCGGTCGGAGCAATGGACGCTATCCGAGAGGCGAATTTGCGAGTTCCTCAAGACATATCAATCGTGGGTTTTGATAACAGAGAAATATCAGAAGTTGTTTACCCAAAGCTGACGACTGTTGAAATTGATATGAAAAAAATTGGTTTCACAGCTGCACGAGTGATAACAAAAAGTCTTGCGGAGAAAAAAGAAAAGGAAAGTAAAGAAAGTAAGGAAGCAATCATTGTCCCCAGTAGAATAATCCATCGTAATTCGGTACAGAATCTGCGATAAAATGGTAGTGGAAGAGAGATTTAGCACATCTTACAAAAAAAAGCTAAAAATTTAGTTTAATATGCCCATACATAAATTGTTGACAATTGGTTCATTTTGTTCTATACTTTCACCAATGCTAATCGTTTAAATTAGTGTAGCATTGTTGTTTTTTACCAATCACTAATCGATTAGACGTTTTGAAGTCATAATCCAGCCACAGAAGCATGACCAAGAAACAGAGCCAAAATCCAAACCAAAAGCAAAGGCAAAAACCTAACCAAGTGCAAAAAACAATCACTAAAATAACAGGAGGAAAACATGAAAAAGAACATTAAACGCACCCTACTTTTAGCACTGGCGGCAATTATGATTATAGGTCTTGTTGCTGCATGTGCAGACGACCCGGCACCGGTAGAGACACCGGC
>Ga0209755_10005374_pt1 | contig 14604 bp, 10 predicted proteins | sample TergutCo191P1_FD_187301 | JGI IMG/M metagenome (GOLD analysis project Ga0209755, IMG submission 187301) | Cornitermes sp. P1 segment gut microbial communities from Petit-Saut dam, French Guiana - Co191P1 (SPAdes) (version 2) | ecosystem: Host-associated > Arthropoda: Insects > Digestive system... | reverse complement strand
TTACCCAACTGGCTAAACTGGCGACTAGAACCCGACAAAAAATCTGGTCGTGATATGAAAGTACCCTACAACCCAACCACAGGCTATAAAGCCTCGACATCAAACTCCAGCACATGGGGAACATTGGATGCCGCTGTGGATGCCCAACAAAAATATCTTTTTTCTGGTTTAGGCTTTGTTTTTACGACAGAATGTGGTATAATTGGAATTGATATTGACAAATGCTTGACTGATATTGAGGTTGTTGATGCCGATGGGAGCGGCGAGAGTAGCGAAAGCGATGCTGAGGTCGCTAGGATTGTTAAACAACCCAACGAAGTGGCTGCCGCCATTCTGGAAAAAGTGCCACCCACCTACATCGAAATCAGCCCAAGTGGTCGTGGCTTGCACATATTCCTACGAGGCGAAATGCCAAGAGGTGGCAACAAAAACAGCGAACACGGCGTGGAGATGTATGGAAACAAGCGTTACTTCACCATGACAGGAAATCGCTGGATGGGTTATGCTGATAACTCTGGAGAAGGGTCGGCTGGTCGTTCGGATGGTTCTGAGGGTTCAGCTGTTGCACTAAACCCCTGTGTAGACCAAATAGCACTTGATAACGGCTCAATCCAATGGATATTTGAAACATTTATCAAGCCAAAAAGGGGCAATAAATCAAATAATTCAACCGCCAATGCCAGCAATTCAACAGAAACCAAAGGAAAATCAACCCTATCAGATGACTCCCTCCTCGGAGCAGTCCGAGCATCCAACGACAGAGCAACCTTCGAAAAACTATGGAGCGGAAACTGGCAGGGTAAATATCCATCACAATCCGAGGCAGATTTTGCCTTATGTTGCAAACTGGCATTCTGGGCAAATCATGACTTAGACCAAATGGACAGATTATTCAGAAAATCTGGCTTGTTTAGGGATAAATGGGACACCCGCCATCACGCAAGCGGAGATACCTACGGAACGACAACCCTCCGCAATGCTTGTGCAAAAACACCAGAAACCTACAAACCCAAGCGCAAACGCCAAGTGAGCATATTTGAACAAGACGGGAGCTATTACCGACTGCGTGGAGAGGCAGTAACTCAACTAACAAACTTCACCATCAGACCCATAGAATTCATATTCTCGGATGATGAAGCTCAACTGGTATGTGATTTTATAACGAATGATGGTGAGGAATATCGTTTAACGCTATCATCAGATGACTTTGCAAATATGCAGAAATTCAAAAAAGTGCTAAATAAGCGGACAATTGCCCTGTGCTACTTCGGTACAGATGGCGATTTAGAAACATTTAAGCAATTCGTCCACGGATTAGAATGGAAACGAAAAAAGGGTGTGAAAGCCCTCGGTATATACAACCACAACAAAAACTTGGTATTCGTATCACCAACAGGTGCAGTAGGTGCTGGCGGCATAGCTGTGGATACCATTATTCAAATGGAAAAATACAAAGAACTGGAGAGTGCAATTCTCGACAAGCCCTTTATAAATGCTGACGAACTAAAGAAATTAGGCTCATTATTACTGACCAGCAACGAACCAGCCAAAACAACCCCTGTGCTTGCATGGGCGGCAGGGTGCTTTATCAAGCCTCATCTCAGAAGAAACGAGGCAAAATATCCCCACTTGTTTCTGGTAGGTGAACAAGGCGGCGGAAAATCAACAACCCTAGAGCGTGTAATATTACCCATATTCTCTCGCTCAAAGGTATTCGCCGCCAGCCAAATGACAACATTTTCAATCATGAAGGAGTCCAATTCCTCAAACGTGATGCCGCAGTCTATAGATGAATTTAAGCCATCAAAGCTGGATAAATTCACTTTGAATACGTTATACAACCACTTTAGAGATACATATGACCTGCATGATGGCATCCGTGGTAGGGCAGACCAGACAACGGTAAAATATGAACTCCTAGCACCAATCGTTGTAGCTGGAGAGGAAAGTGCTGATGAGGCAGCTATTCGTGAACGCTCCATTGAACTTCTGTTCACAAAGAAAGATGTGGAGAACGCCGATTATGAGAACATATTTAACGAGCTAACCGAGAAAGCAACTCTGCTGGGCGCATTTGGCAGAACCCTGCTTGATGTTGCTCTAAGCACAACACCAAAAGAAGTAGGCGAATGGTACGCTGAAGGCAGAAATCGTTTCAAAGGCATCTTTGCCAGCCGCATTACAAACAACCTCTCCTGTATGTATGCAGGGTTAAAGCTAGTTGAAAAACTGTGTACTATGCTAAAACTATCATGGAATTATGTGTTTCCGTTTGACTTGGAAGTCTGCTCCAACCACCTCATCTACTCAGTCAGACAATATCTATTGAGTGGCAGTACCCACAACATGACTTTGGTTGAACAGACATTTGAAGTCATGTCGAGAATTGGGTTAAAGGCTGGAAAGGACTTTGTTTTTGAATGTGCTGGCAGACACATCTGCTTTAGGTCATTCAGAAAGATTTATGACCGCTACACCAAATATCGCAAAGACTATGCAATCTTAGGTGAAGTGCTACGAGTGAGCGACTTCTACAAACAACTAACCTTCTCCAAATACTTCGTGTCCAATGATAGGGAGATGCGAATAGAGGGCAAAGTGTGCAGGGTCTGGGTGGTGGACTTTGAAAAGCTCAGTCAGATATGCGATGTTTCTGGGTTTTTAGAGGCTCAGGCTGAGAAGGATGATGAGGATGACAAGTCATAATAAAGGCTCTTTTTTAGCGGTGATTTAGTGGACAACGTGTAACATTGTAACAAATAAACAGTATATTTTACTACTACATGAAAAAATGTAATTCCTATTTTGCTAACGCAAATATAAAAACGTATTTTTACACAGGGGTGCAATTTTGGTGTTTTCGTGTTTGTTTGTTACAGCTTGTCATTATAAATGCAGATAAGTGATTGACAAGAACACACGACAAAACACAGTAAAGACTATGCTTGGCAAGACCGAGGGGGGATGCAAACCCCTGTGTGTTCAAGTGCGGACACCGCCAATGGGTCACACGCAAACTTTCCGCATTTCAAGATTTTTCACGACCGCAAAGCCGTTTGTAGTAAGGGCTTGATGTTGATAAAATCCCCAATTCTTGATTTTTATTCAAAATCCGAGAATTTTCGGGGGATGATGACAATATGGGGGTGCGGGGGTTTGGGCAAGCTGTCCTGCCGCCCACCGCCCATCGGAGTGACCCGCCAAAATCCCCAGCCAAAAAATCCTACCACAGTAATCATGACAAGCTATCCCAGCATAAACTGATGGCAATAGATACCATGAAGGCGAGGTGGGCATAAATGGCAAATGGACACGGAGGCAAGCGACAGGGAGCTGGCAGACCCAAGAAACCCCTTGTGGATAAGTTGTATGAAGGCACAACAAAAAAGCACAAACCAAAAGTGCTGAATATCCCTGCCGATGACGATTATAAACTGGAATACCCAAAGCGGCTGGATATGTTTGACGGCAAACTCCGAGGAGTGCCGACTGTTGAGGAAGTCTGGAATGAAACTGTCACATGGCTCGAAAAAACAAAATGCCTACACCTCATAAACCCAGCATTTATTGACGAATACGCCATTTTGAAAACCAGATTTTATGAGTGCGAGAAGATTGTCAGCAACACCCATCCCATTTACAACAAAAAAGATGGGGATAGGAGCTTGATGATGAACCCTGCTATTGATGCCTCGCTGAAATATCTGACAAAAGCCGATATTGTCTGGGGCAAAATCTGGAACATAGTAGCAGCTAACAGCGAGGTATATTTTGGAGATGACCCAAATGCCGATGTTATGGCGTTTTTGTTGAAGAATAAGCCAGAGAGGTGATGGCTGGCAATAGTGCAGGGCAACCCCTGTGTAGAAATTGTAAAATTATCAGATATGCGAATACATGGCGTTCATGCTCAATTCGCCACTTGAAATTCATGGAGAGTGATGCCGTATGGAAAAGTTTATATACACACCCAGCCGTTTCATGCTCCCAACCTCCCGCTACTCCGAGGACTTAGCAGACCATGCCGTGGCGTTCATAAACCAATTATGCCACACAAAAGGCGAGTGGTCGGGCAGACCATTTCTGCTATTTCCGTGGCAGGAGCAGATTGTGCGTGATATTTTTGGTATTGTTGATAGACAGACAAACGCTCGGCAGTTTCGGAACGTGTTTGTTGAGATGCCCAAAAAGCAAGGTAAATCGGAACTCGCCGCCGCTATAGCATTATATCTACTTTGTGCTGATGGCGAGGAGGGTGCAGAAATATATGGGTGTGCTAATGACAGAAAACAAGCCAGCATAGTTTTCGATGTTGCCAAAGACATGGTGCTGATGAACCCAACTTTGCGTAAAGTTTGTAAAATCATAGAGTCACAAAAGCGGATATTGTTTCCACCGACAAGGAGCTATTACTCTGCAATGTCAGCAGAAGTCACAACAAAATATGGACTTAACGTGCATGGGTGCATTTTCGATGAACTGCTCGGACAGCGTGACAGAGAACTCTATGACGTTATGACCAGCGGCTCAGGAGCGGCTAGACGACAACCCCTAAACTTCGTAATAACCGCAGCAGGACGTGACCGAACCTCCATATGCTGGGAGATGCATACAAAGGCAATGGATATAATTGAAGGTCGCAAAATCGACACAACTTTCTATCCTGTTGTGTTTTCTGCTCCAGACGATGCCGACTGGACTTGTGAGGAAGTATGGAAATCCGTATGCCCATCACTTGGCAAAACTGTATCACTAGAGTTTATGCGAAACCAATGCGAGTCAGCCAAACAAGACTCGGCAGAAGAAATGAACTTCCGTCAGTTTTTCTTGTGCCAATGGATATACTCGGCACAACGCTGGCTGGATATGGAGAAATATGACAAGGGCAAAGAACCCATTGACCTTGAACAGCTAAAGGGCAGAAAATGTTATGGTGGGCTGGATTTAGCCTCGTCAAGCGATATTGCGGCACTTGTGTTGGTGTTTCCGCCAGAAAATGAGGATGATGACAGAAATGTCTATGGCGAAACAAATAGTCCAACAAATGACCAAGCACCAACCGCCCCAACAAGTGTCACCACCACTCCAGAAAATAGCGAAGATGGCATGAGCAAAGGTGATGGGAAAATGCGGATGACAATGGCAACAATGGCAATTACAAAGATAAATACATCATCCTGCCCTTCTTCTGGATACCAGCAGAAAACATCCCCAAACGAGTCAAAAAACACCACGTCCCCTACGACCGCTGGCACAGAGAAGGACACTTAAACGCAACAGATGGCAATATCATCCACTATGATTTCATAGAACAAAAAATACAAGACCTACGCTCCATATACGACATCAGTGGGTGTTACATAAACGCAAACTAAAAAACCACGCAATATGCGCGGCTTGCCTAGTTACAAATTTGTAAAAATTTGGAAATTTAATCATGACATAAAGTACAGAACCTACCATTTCAGGTTTTGTACTTTTATGTTGATGCCGAAGTCGCCATAGTTGAGATTTTTAAGGATTATTTACAAATATCGATTGCTGTATTTTTTCAATTATATCTAAGGGCAGCCTTGAATATTTGGCAACTAAATCGATAGACATACCATCATGCAACATCTGCCGTGCCGACTCAGCCAATTCTTCACCGACTTTCTCCTGTGCGTAACTCAGTGCATAATCCCGAGCATAAATCCTCTTAGCAGTTTCGTGGTTATATTCAGTAGCTAAAATACTCACAAGCTTTCCTCCATTCTTTCTTAAAAAATCTTCTAAAATACCGTTATCAATGCAGTAGTCAACTGTTATCTTGACTGCTTCTTTACTGTCTTTGTGGGATTTTTGGTTTTCTCGTAATGCGGCAACAAATTCCGAGTATTGGCGCAGTTTTTCACCTTTTTTGAAAAGTTCGGTGTTCATACCTTTGTTGATGTTGTAAACCGGGATTTCAAGTTTTAATAATCCTAGTTCATTGTTTTCTGGTTCATTGTTTTTTGTTTGATTATCGTAGTCGTCTATCTCCTCAAAAGCTTCGGACAGCTTGAGGATTTCAAGTTCAGGTCGTTTGGTTGTTCCGTTGTAAAACACTGCAAACTCTGGTTTTGGGAGTTTGAGTAGAGTGGTGCTGTATAAAAAGTCTTCTTCCTTATTCTTTTTGTCCTTGATTACCCTTTCGTAAAGCTCCCCTAGATACATCAACATTCTAATCGGTAGATTTTTGCTTGGCGTGGACTGGTGTTCCCCTGCAAAAAGGACTTTATCGCCAACCATAAAGGCTAAATCATTTTTTGATTCGCCAGAAATGACTGTGGTTATCGTCATAATTTTTATCTCACTAGGGCAGCATTTTGTTCCTGTAAGGGCATAGTATAGCTCGGCAGCGTTTTCGGGATATTCAAATAGCATCGTGAACATACCGCTTTTGATTTGTCTGTTGGTTGATGGGGTTTTGTTATGAGCTTGCCCAACGTGCGATACCCTGTAGTTAAACTCTTCACTTTTGGATTCCATAAAACAAACACCCCCTCAACTATATTATAGCACATACAAGGGGGCGTTTGCAACATCAAATTATTTTGTTTTTTGGTGGAAATATTTAGGGCAAACGAGTGACGACACTGAACAAGCACAAATCAACAATAATAAATCGTCCAATACATGCAGTTTCTATAAACAGATAACCGATTTTTGGTGAAATCTATAGCACGCCAAAATGTGATAGAAATCTGTTGACAAGCTACAATACCATAAATTCACCACGGACAAATATATCAAAAATCTTTCGTGGCTTTCGTGGTTATGTTTCGTGCGTCAGAACCATGCAGCTTAATAATCAAGGTCGTTATCCGATTGTTCCCACCCACCAATTCCGTGTATTCGGATGAATCCCCATCTGCCGTCTCTACTCACAGCCACCTTACCTTCGGAGATTGGGCCGATTTGGTCGTATCGGAAAGGTATTACGGTTCGCCCCCTGTTATTGATTGCGCCCCACATACCATCTCTTTGAACTATGGCTATGCCTCCGTTTAGGAAAGGAGCTCCAAAATTGCGTGTGGCATCAAATTGAAAATCGATAACTACTCGTCCACTTTCATCGACAAAGCCCCACAGGCCATCTAATTTAACTGCGGCAAAACCCGAACTAAACGGTCTCGCATCGTCATATAAAAACTGAACAACAGCTCTGCCAGTTCCGTCAATGATGCCCCACCTGCCATTTCTTTGCGCTACGACATATCCCACCAAAAATGTGTCAGGCATCCAATCGATATCTTCGAATTGCGGTGAAATAACGATGTTGCCGTCAATATCAATAAAACCCCACAGGCCATCTTGGCGCACAGCAGCAATGCCATTGTGAAAAGGTGATATGTCATCATATATGAACGGAATTACGACATTGCCTGCCCTATCCATAACTCCTACTTTACCATCAAGCCTAACTCGTGCAAACCCAAAACGCATCTGTGTTGGGTATCCAAAGCCATCAGGAGTATAGATTTTAGGTGTTATAGACTCCCCAATTATGCCGATAAACCCGTAATAATAACCGTCTATACTCACCAATGCCCTGTGCTCTGAAAAGAAATTGACGCTACCGAAAACAAATGGAATCACTTCCTCGCCTCGCGCATCGACAAAACCATACTTTCCATCAGACCGAACAACTCCCCTGCCTTCCGTGAATCTACCCGCCCAATCAAACTCAAGCGGCACTATCTCATTTCCGTTGCTATCCATAAAACCCCATCTGCCATCCCGAGAAACAGGGACTACACCTGATAAATAGCACACTCCGACGGCATCATAAACTATAGGTAAAACTGAGAAGTTCTCCAAATTAATGAATCCCCAGTAGTTACCGCGCCTTACAGAAACAAGCTCTCTTGTAAACTCACCACCTGTAGCTCGATTAAAGACACTCCATTCACTTATGTAATTGTAGATGAATGGAACAAGCACCTCCCCGTACCTATCGATAATACCAAAGTTTCCACTATAAACAACCCTTGCCATTTCGCCATCAAAAGCAAATACTTGGTCGTATATCAGTGGTATCACCTCTATGCCGCGTTCATCAATAAAGCCGTATCTGCCATTTAAACCAACAGCTGCTCGACCTTCGCTAAAGTGCGCTGCGCTATCATACCTAAAAGAGGTAATGGTGCTCAAATGGATTCCAGCAAGGAAAGGGCTAAAAATCAAAGCAACAACTGTAAAAAACACTACTGAAGCAACCATGCTCAAATACATAATTCGGCCACGTTTATCCGAGTCTCTCTTCTTTCTCTTTTTCCCGCCCTCTTCGACTCTATTATTGCTTCCTGCTCCTTCTCTACTTTTGCCTTGTCCGCCTTCAACGCCTTCGTTTCTCCTTGCTATCGGCGGTGGCGGAGGGTTGGCTAGTGGCTTAGGCTGAGCTGGCGGCGTAGAAGCTGCAATAGCTGCTCCAAACGAAACATATCTGTCGGGTGTATTTGGTAGCAAAATTTGTGCTCTAGGGAATGTCGATTTTAAATTTCTTGCAATTACAGGCATTTGGCTTGCTCCACCCGACAAAATAATATAATCGACATTCGTATTCATGTCAGGGCTCGCATTAACCATGTCAACAACTATCTGCGTTGCTTTACCGAGCTCATATTGTGCTATTTCTTCAAGTTCTTTGCGAGCCACTCTCCTTATGAACGCAGCACCGCTTGCAACCATGTGAAAAAAATTGTCGGTCTCTTCTCGAGATAGTTTAATTTTACATCTTTCCACATCAAGCATAAAGGATTTTTCTTCATCCTGCTTTAATGTGTATTTTTTGTTATTATCATCAGACATAATATATTTAAACAATTCATCGTCTAAGTCTGTTCCGCCAAAATTCGTGTTTCCACTGGTTCTTATTGGTTTGAACCCATAAGGGCTCGTAGTGTCATATTCAAGAATTGCAGCATCGAAAGTGCCCCCGCCCAAGTCATAAACAACTATACGGTCGCCATTTCGAAATGCAACTTCTTTGTTCAAAGTTAGATAGCTTAACGCAACAGCAACGGGCTCTTCTATTGTGTGAATCTGATCTGGGTTGAGACCAGTTGCTTTTGCAACACAATTACGGATAAAATATCCATATTCCTCAAAATGCTGAAGCACTGGAACTGCAACGGTTATTGCTTCGAGTTCTGGAGTTTCGTTATTCTTTTGGGAGTCTTTACGCTTGTAGGTATCTTTCGCAAGTTCAATCAGCTCTTCGATAATTTTGATAACTATGTCTTCAACCCTAAATTCCTTGCTACCAAGAATTCTCACCTCATCGAAACGACCCGTCCGTAAATAGTCTTTTTTTACATGTATTACTCCATTTTGTGGAGACCTATTATATAACTCCCTTGCCTTAACACCAATTTTTACGCCGGTTGTTTTTTCGTAATAAAATACGGTCGGAACCCCTTTGTACTCATCATAAAGCTCATTGGCAATAGTTAGCGCAACAAGATCTCCATTAGCTTTAGCCATAGATACAAACGAAAAACAGGTTCCAAAATCTAAACCGAGTTTCATTTTTTTCTCCCCTTTCTCTTGGAAACAGTAACTTTAGCTTTTTTTATCGTTACACCTTCAAACTTATATCCTGGACTAACAACTTCTTTAACAAACAGATTTCCGCTATCGTCCACAGCCTCGTCGATATCATGTTCATGAAAATCGTACGGCGCATTCTTTTTTGGCAATACTTCTTCAAACATTTTCAACTGTTCCGTTGCAATAAATTCGAGTTCATTGAACTTTGTAGAAAACTCTGAAAATGTCTTTTCGTCCATCATAGCCTTTGCCTCGATAGTTCGACTGCGAGCCCAATTGCTTATACCGGTAGCTTGGCGTAAAAAAACTTCTGCAAGTCGCATAAACATCTTGCGGTAGCGTAGATACTCTTCAAAAATATCAGCATTATCTTCCTTTTCCGCCCTTGATAAATTGACTTTTTCAGTTAAAGCGGAATTTTCTTTAAGGAGGCTATTGACTTTAACTCTTTGCGCACTCAGTTCCTGCCTTGCTCTATTTTTTCGGGAATTATTCTTCTTTTTTGACATAATGTCCTCCTAATCTCTTTGATTTTTGTTCCATTTCGGATTAACATTCCTTGGGCTTTTCAACAACATAGCTTTCGTTTCATCACTTAAAGATTTACAATCTGCAAAAGCATATTCCCGAATAATAAGCTCGGCATTATCTGGAAGTCCATACATTTCGGAAAGTAGTTCGCATCCCGCAAAAGCATATCTGCCAATTTCCGAAAGTCGAGATTTGCTTTCAAAAATGACCTTTTCCAATTTTTCACATCGCCAAAAAGCCCCATCATTTTCAGGAGCACCCTTTTCTTCATTCCCGATAATTTCTACACTTGCAGGTATCTTAACTCTCTTTACATTTTTGCGTTTAAAGCAATTTCCAGCAATAATTCTAATCCCAGTTGGTATGTTCACCTCATCAGAAGAACCTGTGTATTCCAATAAAATGTCATCCAAGTATTTGAAGTCATCACGAAAAACAACGGAAGGCCGACTTATGTTTCTTTCGGCCTCTAAAGCGCCTACTTTATCCCTATAAACGCCAGCCTCTTCTCCATCATTTAGTGATGTTGGAGGCGAATTAGGCTGTTTTGTCAAATGTAGCACAAAAGCAATTACCAAAATCAAAATCCCAACAAAGATAGCCATTAAGGGTATAAGCCATATCAAAAACTGCGGTAGTGTGCCATACATAAAGCCTAATTCAGCAAATCTAAGAGCTAACCCTGCAATACCGATAACTAAAGAAATAACCGAAAAGATAACATGTCTTTTGCTCTTTTTATGGAAATCTTTTAGTATAGCTTTGATGTCCTTGATATCTTTAGTGGATTCATTTCTAGCTATGGAAGCTCCTCTTTCGGGGTCGGAGTTTATCCGATTACATTTTTTGCACAGGTATTCATCAGGGTTTTCAGAGTAGAAATCAAAATGCTTCTGATCGTCATTTTTACAGTATTCACACCTTATTATCCTTGCAGTGCTCATAATTTCCCCCCTAGAAAAAATGCTAACACAAGGATAGTTCCATACGCTACATCACTTCCCTTGCTCCATAAACTTCTTGAGTCGCTTTTCATCTTCTGGCTTTACGCTACTTGTAAAGCTTTCCAAAACTTCATCAACGTCCTCTTTTTTTATGATTTCATTGCTGTAATCACCGCCAGCCTCCTTAATTTTGACCTGACGTTCGATGCGAGCATCTGTGCATCTACTAGAAAATTCTGCAATGTCCGCTCCATTGAAGTTGTCAGTTCTTACAACAAGGTCGTCAAAGTCGATATTTTCGTCAATCGGTAGATTGGCAAAGTTTCTCTCCAGCATATACTTGCGAGCACTTGCATCTGGTAACGGGATTTCAATCCTCTCGCTGAAACGCCCAGAGCGCAGAATCCCGCTATCAATATCCCATGGACGGTTAGTCGCGGCAAGCAATAGCAACACATTATCGGACTTAGAAAACCCGTCAATTTGAGCCAACAGCTCATTAACTGCACGAGGCATCACCGTAGAACTGGTACTTCTTGACGGAGCAAGACCATCAAACTCATCAAAGAAAATGACGGCAACCTTTTCATTTCTAGCGGTGTCAAACAGCTCTTTAATGTTCTTTTCAGTATCACCAAACCACTTGCTTACGATGTCAGAACACTTGATGGAGTAAAATTTGGCATTAACTTCATTTGCCACAGCTTTTGCAATCATGGTTTTTCCAGTGCCTGGTAACCCAAACATCAAAACGCCCCCGCCAGCCTTCTTCTTGTTGGCTTCGTATATCTCGGGGTGTTTTATTGCATTTATTACCCTGCGCCGAATTGTTTGCTTGACATCATCTAAGCCAGCTATATCGTCAAAACTTATATCTGGTACCTCTGCTGGTGCAAACTTAACACCTTTCTCGTCATCCTCTTGCTTAGGAGTGGTAGGCTCAGCCTTACTCTTAGAAGGGCTGACTTTTTTTGGTGCTGATGCTTCAACAGGCAATGAGTCAGCATAACTTGTTATTTTATTTGCCCTGTTAAGTAAAGCCGCCTTCAATTCATCCCCGCTTGACAAAGCTGCTTCCAGTAAGCATTTGCTTGACAAATAGAATGACCGTTTAGCCGCTACAAAGTTGCCTGCATTCTTTTCATTATTAGCACGATTATAGTGCTTATTAAAATTGCCAAAGGCCACTTAAATCACCCCTCGCTTATAGTTTTGTAAAATCAATTAGGATTCAAGATTACTAATCTTTGAATCTAGGTCTTTCAATTGAGCCTTGATTTTGGCATCTGCACTAGCAGGACTTTTCTTTTGGTTGGCTGCCAGCAACTCTTGAATCTCAAATAAGGCTTCTTCGTCACTCATTTCTTCTTCATCATCCCAGACTTTATCTGCAAGACCTTCAAGGTTTATGCCTCCGCTCATTGCTGACGGTGGTTCATTTAGCTTCCTAGACAAACTAAGCTCAATTTTAATTTTCTCATCTTCTGTCATGCCGCCTGTTTTTTCAGGGCTCGTAAGAATGTCAATTTCACGTAAAGCCTCACTGACAAGCTCGCCAAGCGCATCTACCCCTGAAGTGCTACCGCGCAACTGAGTTTCAACAGAGCCAATTCGCGCCAAAGACAACTTATGAGCATCTAACTCACGAGATTTCGCCTTGTAAGCAGCCAAAGAAGCAGGGTCTTTAAGTTCACTCGCCTGTTTGCCGAGTTGTAGCTTCTCTCGCTCAAGCTGTTTAATCCTGCCTTCAATTTGACGCTTCTTCTTAAACAGATTAAGCTCGGATTGCTCCTTTGTTTCCTTTTCTAAACGAATGGCATTTTCCTTTGCAACTCTTTCCGCTCGTTCTGCCGCATCTCGCGCTTCCTTGTCTTTACGTGCTTGACTTTTGAATAAATCGCCAAATGACATAATTTGCCTCCTAAATTAAAATTATTTTTTATAGATTATAGCTTTATATAAATGCTAACGTTGTTTATTCAGCTTCTGGCTTACTTTTTTCGATTAAGCTTTTGGTTGATTTTTTTACCGCATCCAATTCGTGCTCTAACTGAATGTCTTGTGTAAAAGCCGACCCTGGTGTAGGTATAGGCTCGGCATCAGCATACCGGCTTTCAATAATTAGGCGATTATCTTCAGCGATAGTCTCAAATTTGTGTTGATGGAACAAATAAGTTGCAGTCTGATCTTCAAGTTCTTCTGGTACACCTTGTAATCCTCGCAAACGCTCATAAAAATCAATATCTTCAGGTTTTAATCGCGTCATAAGCTCAGTGATTACCGAAGCAAGGTGCTTGATTTTTTTAGATATATCATGGTATTTCATTTCGCGCGCTTTCTTTTCGGATTCAAACATGTAAAGTGTGGGGTCGCCGACAGGTGTACGCTCAATCTTTTTTATACCAATTGCATTTTCAGAGATTAACCGCTTAACATCATCAATCATTTCATGCATTTTTACCTTTAAGTTCAGTAATTCATTACTATCTGGGTCAACCACGTATTCCTCTTTAAGCGTTCTAGCACCAACGAGACTATTGATATGCTCTATATAGATACTTGCAGTGCTTATGTTTTGCGCATTAACCTGATTGCGCAGTCGATATACCAACGACAACAACTCGCCATCAAGCTCGTTCCAGTTAGGTGGAAAAAAGGGCTGAGGCTGACGCAATATGTTTCTTAGCCGCACTAGTTGCTTCCTAGCCTCGCCATCATAAACAAGACCTGCTACATCCTCAAATTGATTCGCAAGCTTATTTTTTGATTTATTCGCCTTGCTCTTAGAAGATAGCTTGAACATTACATCCCACCTCGATTCTGGATTAGCCCGTTCCTTCAATTACAAAAGATTCGAGCTTTAACCCGAATGAAGAAAAAACTTCAGCAATCTTATGCTCGCATTCACCGATGACTTTAGCAATCGCATCAGTTCTTTTTATAGTTGATGAATCAAATGTGCTTATGATTATCCCTGATATTTCTGGCAAAATTCGTTCCCTCAAAGACTCTAAGGAAACTTTGTCCCCCATATCAGAGGTTCTTTCATAAAGCAGTTGAGGCAGTTCCACAACAAAGCTAAAAGTGCCGTGTGCTCCAGCTGTTGCTTCTATGCCTTCTAGCGTCAAGCATGACAGAGAGCCAATACCCCAACCAAGTGCCTTAAAAGGCGACACTCTAACTATATACAGAGCGGATTTCCTGCTGACCTTTCCTGTGTTACCTGGATAAATCGTCGAACCTTCATCGTCTTTAGGGACTTTAAGGCCATAATATCCAAACGGTATTTCATACGCACTTTTTGGCATAAAACCTCGTTTGGCTTTTTTATACACCCACAACAAAAGCAATTCGTCAGAAGGGCGAATTTTTATTTTTTTCACCACGCACCCCCAAAAAATGATTTCGGTAAATGTTTGACCAAAAAGTATAGGTAGGGCAACAGCTGGTGTTGATGTCAACGAGCGAACAGCACTCCAAACCGCCGCTGTTTATGCTTGTGTTCGAGTTATTGCTGAGGCTATTGCAAGTCTGCCGTTAAAATTATATGAATATA
>Ga0209755_10005373_pt1 | contig 14605 bp, 12 predicted proteins | sample TergutCo191P1_FD_187301 | JGI IMG/M metagenome (GOLD analysis project Ga0209755, IMG submission 187301) | Cornitermes sp. P1 segment gut microbial communities from Petit-Saut dam, French Guiana - Co191P1 (SPAdes) (version 2) | ecosystem: Host-associated > Arthropoda: Insects > Digestive system... | reverse complement strand
TGGGAACGTACCATGGGCTGGGGGAAAAGCATATGCAGGCGTATCTTGACGAGTTCTGTTTTCGTTTCAACCGCCGCCGTGTCGAGGGGCAATTGTTCGACAGGCTGCTGAACGCCTGCATGACCTCTTCTACTGTTACCTATGAGGAATTGGTCTCACCTGTGGCAACTTGAGAGGCGAAAAAAAATAATACAGTGTTTATGAGAGAATGAAATGAAAATAGTTTTTATAGGATGTCGTTCTCTTGATATTGTAGGAGGAATAGAAAGCTATATGCTAAATCTTTGTACGGCCTTGTTTCAACGAGGAATTGAACCGATATTATATGTTGGGTCTGATTTGAAAAAAACAGAAAGAATGAATGGGTTTACAATAAGACATGTAAAAATAAATAAAAATAAGTATATCAATAAACTCATGTTAAGTTTGTTTTCAACCATGTGTGCTATAAAGGAGTATCCAGATGCTGATATTTATCATTTTAATGCCAATATAGCGGGCCTCTTTAGTTTTTTGTTAATCGTGATGGGTAAAAAAACGGTATATCAAGGACATGGTTTCGAATGGAAGAGAGAAAAATGGTCTTCTGCCATTCGTTTTTTTAATAAACTAGTGGATTATTTCGTCTTAGCTATAAATAAGAATATATTGATGTGTTCAAAGGAGCAGATCGATTATGTTAAGAAAATATTTCCTTCTAAAAAAAATATTATGTTGGCTCCAGGAGGCGTATTTCTTCCTGACCCGATTTATTTGTCTAAATTAAGCAAACCATTAAATGGTATTCCATATATACTATTTTTAGGGCGTATCGTAAAAGAGAAACGATGCGATTTGTTGTTGTCTGCGTTTCTGAAAATTCAGAAAAAAGTTAATATTGATTTGGTTATTGCTGGCCCAATAGAGGACGAAACCATTGTTTCACCATATTATGACAATAAGAGTGTTCATATAATTGGAGCAGTATTTGGGGATGTAAAAAATGCTTATATGAAAAATGCACATATATATGTTATTCCATCAGATATGGAGGGCTTATCAATTTCATTACTTGAAGCTATGAGTTATGGATGTTTATGTGTTGCTAGTGATATTCCAGCAAATAAAGAAGCATTAGATGATACTGGGTTATATTTCAAAAAAGGAGATAGTAATGATTTAGCGCAGACCTTGTATGAATGTATAACGTACAATCATAAATATAGTTTTATGAAAAAAATGGCATATGAAAGAATAAAGAAAAATTATGATTGGAATATTCTTTCTGAGAATATGATACAATATTATTATGTTTCTATTTAAGGAGAATGTTTAGAAATGGATGCATCACTTATTATAACGTATCGTTGTCCAATGCGTTGTCAAATGTGTAATATTTGGCAGTATCCTACAAAAGTGGAAAATGAAATTTCGCCAGATCAGTATAAAAAACTGCCGAGACTTAATTCTATTAATATTACTGGCGGTGAACCTTTTATGCGAGATGATTTAAAAGAAATAATTGAAATCTTACAAACAAAGGCAAAACGTATAGTTATTTCTTCCAGTGGTTATATGGAAGATGAGACAGTAGCCTTATTTTCTGCGTATCCGAATCTTGGTATAAGGATAAGTATTGAAGGATTGTCCGAAAAAAATGATGAGTTAAGAGGGCGTCCTGGTGGATTTGATCGAGGACTAAGAGTTCTTTTAAAATTAAACGAAATGAAAATTAAAGATATAGGATTTGGAATAACCGTATCCAACAATAATTCAACTGATATGCTTTCTCTGTATATGCTTTCAAAGAAGCTGGGTTTGCAATTTGCTACGGCGGCATTTCATAATTCATTTTATTTTCATAAGCATGATAATAAAATTACTAATGTGAATGAAGTAGAATCTAATTTTGGACAGCTTTGTTGTAAGTTATTACAGGAAAAAAACCCCAAATCATGGGCTAGAGCATATTTTAATTATGGTTTAATTAATTATATTAAGGGCGGCAAGAGGCTTTTGCCATGTGAGGCGGGTACAGAAAATTTTTTTGTTGATCCCTATGGTGAGGTTTTTCCATGTAATGGTATGGAAAAAAGTATATGGTTTGATAGTTTTGGAAATATCAAAAATGTCGATCATTTTGCAACACTATGGGAATCTGAGAGGGCACATGAAATAAGAAATAAAGTGAAGCGGTGTACAAAAAATTGTTGGATGATAGGGACGGTTAGCCCAGTGATAAAAAAGTACCCTATAGAACCGTTGAAATGGATTTTAATTAACAAAATGAAGGGTGCATTCAACATTAAATAAGAAGTAACACAATTTTATCGTCACCTTCTTTGTTTCAACTATAAATTATCTGGCAAAATGCATTGTTGGTCTTTTGCATTGGGCTTGTGGATTTAAATCATGCAAGATATAATATTTTACCATGCCTCGAAAAAGGAACCAGAATATTCCTTTAGGCTATTGAAGTATATTATTATAGTCTTTGGCGTTATATTAATATCTTTCTTTAACATATTTGTTTCTTTGGTTTTGTGTTTATTTTTAGTAACAAATCCATATTTTCTAAAAAAGAAGGTTGATGTCTTCCAACCTGAAAATTATTTTTTTTGTTGGTATTTTTATTATTTTGGTATAGGCTTTTTTGCTTACCAGATCAGGTATTTTATGGGACTGAATCCTGGCTTTGATGAGAGAGTGCTTTTAAAGGGAATGATATACTCAATTGTTATAGCAATTTTTATTAAGATCTTTTTAAGAATATATTTAAAACCTATCAAAAATATTATGGTAAATAATTTTTTCAGGATGCGTAGTTTGTCTTTGTTATTGATAATCACATTTGTTAATTCGGCTTTAAATATGTTTTATTGGCATCAGCTCGGTGGAATTCCTATTTTTATACCAGGATTTCATAGCTATCAAAAGGCTGAATTAGGTATAGGGCTTGGATATATAGAATATCTACAAAATTTTATAACATTAGTAGTAATTTTTTTTATAGTTATTCAATGGAACGATAAAAAGAATAATTATTTTAAGTTATTGCTTATTTTATATAATACTGTATTTTTAGCCCTGATGTCTGATTCTAGAGGGGCGGCTATATCTAGTGTATTGGTAATGTTGATTTTGTATTCTTGGAATAGAAAAAGAATCGGTTTGTTCAAAATAATTGTACTTGGAATATTATTAGTTTTTAGTGCTACTGCATGGGGTGCATTAAGAAACAATATATCGCTTCTGTATAGTGGCATGATATTTATGGCAGAAATAGCGACAGAATTTGATAATTATCTCCATGTAATTGATATTTTTCCTTCTAGAATGGATTTCCAATATGGAGGAACGTTGGTATCCTGTATTGCCTTGCTTGTTCCGAGAGTGTTGTTGCCGAACAAAAATGATTTTTTAACTGGAGGCGAGTTTTTAAGGGATGTTTTAGGTTTGGAGCATATTAGAGTGGGGGTTCGAATGACGATCCTTGGAGAGATGTATATGAATTTTGGTTATTTGGGTGGTGTCTTTTCAATCGTGGTATTATTGTTTTTCTTATACTTAATGAAAATTTTTTATAAAGGTGCTTTGAGAACTAATAGTTATATTAGTTATTGGATGGCAATCATCATGCTTTTTGCGGCACAGAGTTTTTTGGTGGGCGATATGGCAACGGCTTTTACTTTTACATTTTATAACATTGTTTTTATTTCATGCCTTGTTGTTTTGCTGATTATAGCGAAAAACGTCAGGGAATATTATCAAAGATTTAAGAATAAAGCGTGTGATTTTGTATAGAAATGTACTGTAAGTGATTAAACCCCAAAAGATTAAAGTTTGTAGAGAGAAAAAATGCTGCTGCTGGAAACAACATTTCTAAAAGACAAGAATAATGGGATTTCAAAAACAATAGAAAATGTTATAAATGTTTTTCATGAAAAAGAAATACATCATAAAACTATCTCTTATTATGATTTCTTTAAAAGAAAAAATGTTTTTTTATGGTTAATCTATTACAATATAATTCTTAATATGTATGTATTTCGTTTAAGGTTTGCTGATGTGTTTTTTATGCCAGCAAACCTAGGTGGTATGGTTTGTTTAATAAAGTGGCGTGCAAAAAATGTTATTATGATTCATGATTTATTTGAAATATCGGAGTGTAGAAGTAAACTGAAGAGGTATATTATTAAAATGAGGTTTACTAAGATAATAGGTAATATTGATCGAATAATTACAGTGAGTAATGGTTCGCGTGAGAAAATAGAAGATATGTTTTGTTTTTTTCCAAGTAATAAAATAAGTGTAATATATCAGTATATAAATAAGTGTAAGTATAATGGCGGTTTTTTTTCTGATACTGCAAATGTTTTGTATCAAAAGGATCGTTATCTTCTTGCAAATGGGTCGGGGCAGGAAAGAAAAAATATTATTTTTATTATTCAAAATATGAAAAAAATATATGACGATTTTAGCTTAAGGCTTGTTTTGATAGGTAAAGATTTTCATCATGATAACTATAAGAATATATTTGATGCGATAAATGAGTATTCATGTTCTCATTTGGTTACTCATCTTGGAGAGGTCAGTGATGAGGAGTTGGTAGCTTTGTATAAGCGAGCTGCTTGTTTTGTTTTTCCTTCTTTGGATGAAGGATTTGGTATTCCCCCATTGGAGGCTTTGGCTATTCAAACTAGGATTATATTATCTAGGATACCTATATTTGAGGAAATATTTTTCAATATGGATTGTTTTTTTAGTTTTAACTATGAGTCGTTTTTCTGCGTATTAAAGAGAGTATTAAATGAGGATCAAGAATCCTTTGAAAAAAAATCTAATATATTGTTAACGAAATATAGTTACGAAGAATATGCAAGTAATTTGATTGATATCATATTTAAAGATAGCTAGGACATTTAAAATATGAAAATATTGTTTTGGGGAAGATTTACAACGCATCATTTTGCAATTCGAAATGTGATATTAAATATTGCAAATCGGCTTGGATGCGATAAAAACAATAAGTACACTCTCTTAACAAACAATAAAAATGTTTCTTGCTTTTCTTCTTCAACAAATGTTGAGATAAAAAATGTTTGCATCGATCCTGATGATGCAATGCGAAATCATATGTTTACATTGTTTGTGCTTCCATTTTATGTATTATTCAACAAATATGATATGGTTATTTTTCCGCAAATAACATTTTATTTTTTTAAAACATCGAAAATTTTATTTTATATACATGATCTTATAGAATTTAAAGTCGATAATCAGAAAAAAATAGCGCTCAAACTAAGAAGGTTATTTTATAGGTGGATTGTAAAGATTGCCAATCATATTATTACAGTTTCTTGCAACTCAAAAAATGATGTTGTTTCAATTTTAAAATATCCTGATGAAAAAATTAGTGTTGTATATAACGGCCGAGATGAAAATTTAAAAAAAGTACATGCCGATAAAGCATTGCTTGAAATTTATAAAAGTTTTCCCCTGTTGAATGGGATTTCAAAATATTTTTTATATGTTGGATATTTGACACATCCACAAAAAAATCTATTGTTTGTTTTAGATGAAATAGAGAAATTTTTAAAAGAGGATTATTTTTTTATATTAATAGGCCCCAATGGAAAAGATGCCAATTTGATACATGATAGAATATATTTTTTGAATAAAAGTTTAGGTAAAAATAAAATAATCTATATTGGGACGGTTGATAAAAAATATTTACCATATTTTTATTCTGGTGCTAGTTGCTTTATTTTTCCTTCCATATATGAAGGTTTTGGTATGCCTGTTATTGAGGCTATGTCGTGTGGTTGCCCTGTTGTGACCTCTAATACATCATCTTTAAAAGAAATAGCTGAGGGTTATGCTATGTTAATAAATCCATACGTGCCAGATGAACTAAGAAATGCGTTGGGATTGATTATATCCAATCAAAAAAAAGATATGTCTTTTTATGAGGAACATTTAAAAAAATTTACATGGGAGAACCATGTCCATGATTTAGTGAATATAATTAATCATATATAAGTACAATTGTTTTTATATTTTAATAGTTGAAAGTCAACTTGCTTATATGCAAGGGTACGGAGGGCAGTGAGCAGGCTGATGATCTTAGATATATGGTTTGTCGGCGGGGTGATAGGGTTATGCATTAGTGGATGAAGCATAGGTTTTGCAGATGACACGGAAATCAATTTTCAGCGGCCAAACCCAATATTGCTATCTTGAATGTCCATTCTGTGTTGAAAAAACGTTTTTAATGTTTTTTCGTCACATGAATACCATTAAAATGTTTCATAATTATGTGATTTTTTACCATCTCCTACAAAATTTTGTTATCAAGATTATGAGAATTGATTTCCGTGTGCAGATGACTAGTTCAGTTGACGCTTTTTGCAGGGCGAAGGTGTTTTGCAAAGGTGAGTTCTTGATTTTGCTGTAACGGAAGCTTTAGTGTATTGTTATTAAGTAAACTTGAAGGTTAATGATAAGGGGTAGTGAAAACCTGCTATGGGTGAAGAAACCAAGAGAGAAAATGACGAAATAAGTCTTATCGATCTTTTCGCTGTGTTGTGGCATCGAAAAGTAATGATAATTGCCATAACTCTATCTGCTGCGATAGGCAGCGTTATTTTTTCTATAATCACAATTATATTGCCACCAGAGACATCTCCTCTTCCTAATAGATATACCCCTAGGGCTTTGGTGCTTATAGATGATGATGTTTCACCTGGCGGTGGTCTTCAGGCGATGATGGGGGCTATGGGCGGGCTTGCGCCGATGGCTGGACTAGGGGGAATAAGGACGGGTGCCACTCTCAGCGATCTTGCTGTATTCCTTCTTGAAACTAATTCATTGCTTGACTCTGTTGTGGATGAATTTGACTTGATTGAGCGGTATGATATTGATGTTGATAGATCCCCTAGGGCAGAAAGCCGTGATGCACTTAGCCGGCTTTTAAGGGCGAGTTTTGACAACAGAAGTGGGGTTTTGACCATTACATTTACGGATAGGGATCCTGTCTTTGCAAAACATGTTGTTAATTTTACGGTTAACTATCTTGAGGCTCGATTTGATGGACTTGGCCTTGACAGGAACAGAGTAGAGCAAGAAAATTTAGAGGTTAATCTGGTCAGTACTTTCCAAGAGATTCTCAGGCTTGAGGAGGAAAGCAGAAGACTTGAGCAATCCGTTGCCTTTGCCCCTTTTGCTACAGTAAATATTCCTGCCATTACTGCAGACATGAACAGAATTGAAATGGAACTAGGGGCGATGCGGCAGGTTTATACACAGCTTCGGGTTCAAAACGAAATGTTAAGGGTAACCATGGCCAGTGAAAATCCGATTTTCCAAATTTTAGAACTGGCGGAAGCACCTGACAGGAGATCTGGGCCAAGCCGTGGCATGATTTGTATTATAGTTACCCTTGCCGCAGGTTTTTTCTCGGTATTCTTGGCCTTTGCATTAAATGCCATTTCCAACATCAGAAAAGACCCAGAAGCCATGGCAAAGCTAAGGAAAGGAACTATATAGGCGTATATTTGTGTTGACTTTTATGGGTTTGCTTTTGAAGGGAAAATATGGATGCTAAAGGCTTACATGAAATAATAAAACTTGGGGAATCAAGCAGGGTTCAATTCAAAGAACGAATGCCACATTCTGATAGCATGGCTCATGAGTTAATTGCTTTTTCAAATTCAAAAGGAGGAATGATAATATTCGGAATAAATGACAAGACGGGAGAATTGAACGGGTTGTCTTTTAATGAAATACAACAAATAAATCAACAAATTATAAATATAGCATCGCAAAAAGTATATCCTCCCGTTTTTTTGACAACTGAAACAGTGTCTTTAGATGGGAATCAGCTTCTTGTTGTTTTTGTAGATGAAGGTTTGTCCAAGCCGTATAAGGACTCAAACGGTATAATCTACTTAAAAAATGGTTCGGATAAGCGAAAAGTTACTTCCAATGATGAAATCGCTCGTTTGTTGGGGAGCAGGAATCTACTTGCTGATGAAACAGAGGTTTATTATACGAGTATAAAAGACATAAATGTCTGGCTCTTTTCTGAGTATTTCAAAAAAGAATTTGGAATGAGTTATGAGGAAAAAGAACTTACACTGGAAGAAGCCCTTCATGTAAAAAAAGTTATGCGTAACAATCATCTGACTCTTGCTGGCTTATTGTTTTTTGGAAACGAACCGCAAACCATTCGCCCTGCTTTTACAATAAAAGCGGCTGTTTTTGTTGGAAATGATATTGGAGGTGATAGCTATAAAAGTAAACCTGAAGACTTAAAAGGGCCAATTCCAGAATTATTTAAACAGGGGATGATGTACCTAAAGAGTTGTATTAGATATTTACAGAATGGGCAGGGCTTTAATTCGCATGGCATACCCGAAATTTCCATTGTTGCCATTGAAGAAGTTTTGCAGAATGCCCTTATCCACCGTGATTATTTCAAGAACTCTCCGGTGCGTGTACTTGTTTTCGATAATAGAATTGAAATAATCAGTCCTGGGAAATTGCCTAATAGCTTAACGGTAGAGGAGGCAAAATACGGTAACCCTGTTATTAGAAATAATCAATTGGCAATGTTTGCTAGTCGTACTTTGCCATACAGTGGGTTGGGATCGGGATTGCGCCGAGCGTTTGCCAAACAACCAGATATGGAACTGGAAAATGACATAGAAGGTGAGCAGTTTATTGTGCGGTTTCCGCGAAAAGTTGATGAAGCGAGTAACTGAAACTTTTTTGTATTGTTATAGAGGAGTAAATGTTTAAACGTATATTTTGTCTTGTCTTTATCCTCTGTGCAGGTTTTGGCTTTTACGGGTTTGCTATGGGCGATGAGCAGGCAATGCAAAACCTCATGTTGGCTCGTTCCAGTCTTACCTATAGGGTAACGCCAGGGGATGTATACACATTGGTTTTTATGATGGGTGGCAATCCTGTCTCATACACGATAATAGTGGATACCTCATACCGTATCCGCGTCGCTCACATGGGGATCATAAATGGGGCGGGAAGGACCTTTGCCCAAGTAAGAGTCGATGTCGAGGCCTTGGTTGCACGGAATCTTCCGTTAAGTGGGCCACAGTTAATCTTGACTCAGCCTGCGGTTTTCAGGGTCTTTGTCAATGGCGAAGTATATGAAACGGGCGAACGTTCTGCTTGGGGTTTAACTAGGCTGTCTTCTTTGATTGACGGGAACCTAACTGGATTTGCATCTATTCGCAATATTTCGGTTAGGGCTTCGAATGGGCAGACACGGGTATTCGATCTTTTTCGGTTTCAGCGTTTTGGCGATCAAACCCAGAATCCTTATCTTCGGCCTGGAGATGTAATAACATTTAACAGGGTCGATCGGGTTGTTACAATTCAGGGCGAGGTGGAACGTCCTGGAACGTATCAAATGTTGACAGGGGAAAATCTTAGGGAACTGATAGAATTGTATGGCAATAACCTTATGCCTCTCGCCGATCTAAGTAGAATGACGCTGACGCGGTTCGTGGGTGGCGGTGAAATTTCAGGGGATATTGTTTTGCTGTCTGAAGAGGATATTGCTGATAATTTTGTTTTGCAGCATATGGATGTTATATCGATACCAAATATAACCGACTTTAGGCCGGCGGTTCCTGTCGAACGAGTAGAACGTACAATCACTATAGATGGGGCGGTAAGAAGACCAGGTGCTTTTGAGTTAATGCAGCATGAAAACCTGCGGGACTTGATAGAGATTTACGGTGATGGGCTTACGCCACTTGCAGATTTAACAAGAATGACGCTGACACGGTTTGTGGGAAGCGAAGAAATTTCTGGGGATATAATTCTGCTCTCCCAAGAGGATATTGCTAGTGATTTTGCTTTAAAGCACATGGATATTATATCCATACCCAGTATAACCGACTTTAGACCGGCGGTTCCTGTCGAACGAATAGAACGTACAATCACTATAGGCGGGGCGGTAAGAAGGCCAGGTACCTTTGAGTTAATGCAGCATGAAAATTTGCGGGAGTTAATCGAAATCTACGGTGACGGCTACTCGCCGCTTGCGGATTTGTCAAGAATAGAACTGGTGCGGCATACAAACAGCGAAGATCTTTCTGGAAACAGAATATTTTTGACGCGCCTTGACTTGGAGAACAATTTTGCCTTGGAACATCTTGATGTAGTGCATATTCCAGCGCTTGGGGACTTGATGCCAGTTATGTTTATTGAAGGAGCTATAGGAGTTGACATTACCGCGGATCTTACTGCTACGAACCGAATAACATTGCAGTTTCAAAATGGCGACACTTTTGCTGCCATGGTTCGTCGAAATAGAGGATGGTTCTCTGCGGTTTCGGATACCGAAAATGCCTATGTCATAAGACAGGGTGGTGAAATTATACCAATAAACCTAAACCTTGCCCTCTTCGATGCCTCTTATCGTGGGGAGCATTTAATTCAAGCCCATGATACGCTTATTATTCCATTTAGGCAGTTCTTTGTTACGGTGGCGGGGGCGGTCGCTCTTCCTGGGCGCTTTCCTTTTATTCCCGACCGTGGGTGGGAGTACTATGTTGCCTTGGCTGGCGGATTTATACCAGGGCGCAATGCCCGTAACAGGATTGATATGGTCGACATAAGCGGAAGGCGACTAGGGCCGACCGATCCGATAACTCCTGAGACAATCATTACTGCTAGGTCAAATCACCCTATGCACCTCCTTATCCAGTATGTAGCACCTGTTCTTTCGGTGGTTACTGCGATGCTTACCGTAATACTAATAGTTAGGTGAGTTTATTTCCGAAAACATAAAAAAAGCCCTGTGCGATCTTGCATTTCACGGGGCTTTTTTTACGTCTTTTTGCCCTCACCTATACAGCGGACTCACAACCCCCAAGTACCGCAAATAATCCCCGTAAATCCTATCGTAAGCCGTAACCGTCTTTTCGTCTGGCATAATCGTGGCACCGTCTTCCAGTGCGACATGCTCCTCGGCTAAGTCCGTAATCGAAACCTTCCCTCCTGAATTGTTCAAAAGACACCACAGCGCCTGAATCGCCCCGCCCATTGCTGCGGCCTCGGTTCCAGAGGGAACCCGCACGGGCAGGTTCATCACGTTGGCGGCAATGCTCCGCCAGAGTCCGCTTTTCGAGCCTCCGCCCGTCAACCGTATCTCCTTCGCTTTAAATCCCAACTCGTTAAACCCCTCCAGTCCAATTCTCATGCCGAAAATCGCCGCTTCGAATGCGGCGCGGAAAAGGTTTCCCCGCTTAAAATTCGCCGCAGTGATACCGTTGATGCTAGCCCTGCCGTTGGGAAGGTTCGGGGTGCGCTCACCGTTGAAGAATGGCAGCACTATGATTCCCTCTGCGCCCACGGGGGATTTTTCGGCCTCGCCGCCGAATGTCTGCAAGTCCAGCCCGAACATTGCGCGGAATTCCTCGCTTGCCACCGTGCAGTTCATTGTGCAGAGCAAGGGTAACCAGCCGCCCGTTGAAGAACAGAAGGCTGCGAGGTTTCCCGTGGGATCAATCACGGGTGTTTGGGAAAACCCGAACAGGGTGCCAGAAGTTCCAAGGCTCATGGTGAGAAAGCCGTCCCGCACCGTGCCGGTTCCTATGGCGCTCATCATGTTGTCCCCGCCGCCCGACGAAACCAAGGCCCCCTCGGGGATGCCGTACAACGTCGCCGCGGCTTTCGAAACCTTGCCCGCAACGCCCTCCGCTTCGACCAAAGGTGGCAGCCATGACTCAAGCTCCGGGGAAATCAGAGCGCAGATTTCCGAGGCCCATTTGCGCTTGCGTACGTCAAAAATGGCCATGCCAGAAGCATCGCCATACTCCGCATAGTATTCACCCGTCAGCAGGTAATTGATGTAATTGTGCGGCAGAAGGACATGTCGCAGTTTTGCGAATGCCTCGGGCCTGTGGTTTTTGAGCCACTGAATCTTCGGTGCGGTATAACCTGGGCGCATGGGCAACCCCGCATTGGCGATAAGCTCAGCCTCGCCGCCTGCCAGTTCGGTAAGTTCCTCGCATTCCTTTGCGGTGGAGGTATCGCACCAGAGTTTTACGTTGTAGACTGGTTTTCCCGCTTCGTCCAACGGCACAAGGCTGTGCTGTTGGCCCGAAACGCCGATTGCGGCGATGGTGTTTTTTATCCCCGCATCGATTTTGTCGAAACAAGTTTTGATGGCCTCATCGTACCACTCTGCTTTTTGCTCCCTAGTGCCGTCATTTTCCGCGATCATCTCGACAGGCGCCGACGCTTCCGCCGCAATTTTCCTGCCCTCATAATCGTAAACAACGACTTTGCAACTTTGGGTTCCTAAGTCTATGCCGCATACTGTCTTCATACACGCTCCTTGATTAAGCTGATATCCCTGTTGGGTTCCTTACGGATTTCCCATTATACACCGGAATCGAAAAATCAGGAACCGCCTTTTGTGCCTTTTTTCGTCCCAATGAAATCCATCTCCCAGGCTATCAGGCCGCAGGACAGGGCGTATATACCTATCTGAGTCCTGTTTTGGAGGCCGATTTTCTTTTTTGTCAAGCAGATGTAGTTGCGTACGGTTCCGAGGCTGATGCCTAGGGCCTTGGCAATCTCGCTATCCGAGTACCCAAGGATAATGCCATGAAATATTTGCAGTTCCATTGGGGCAAATATTTGGTATGCGGTGCTGGTATCGGAGGGAAACGCCTTTCCCATACCCTGTGCGGCAATGCTCTGCGGGCAAAAACAGTTGAAGGCCTGTTTTTTGAACTCTTCGCTGACATATAGCCCTCCGTAAAAAACGCAGTGTACCGACCAAGGCAAATGGACAAAATCCTGCCGTCTTAGCAGGTAACCGGAAACCCCCGTCCTAAGAACTCTGTCCACGGCGACCCGCTCCTTGGGTGAGCACAGCAGAATGAGTGCGGTTTCTGGGGAGTTGCGTTTGATTGTCGGCACAAGTCTTAGAGTGTCGATATCCTCAAGACGAAAATCCATGACAATGACGTCGGGTTGCAACTTCATTGCCGAATTAACTAGGCCAAAATTGTCAGTGACTATGCTCGATATGGAAAAATCGTCATGTTTCGTCAACAGCTCAACCATGGTGTTGCGCTCGTCCTCGCATTTGCTTGCGATGGTAATGCTAATTTTTTTCAAAGTTGCCCACCTGCTCTAAAGGATGTAAGATATTCCGTCGTTGAAAAGCCTTTTTGAAGAAGCCTCATTGCCCTTACAGAAAACCGATCATTCAACCGATTTTCTATCCCAAGACTACAACAATTTGACGGTTTGCTCTATATAAATCGCGTTTAGTTTTAGCATTAAAACGGCATGATGGATATAATCTCAATTTGAAACCCACCTTCCCAGGGACTCCCGCATAAAGCCTTGGATGTCAATGCCGTAAACATTGTGCAGGATTTCGCTGCGCAATGTTTCGGCGATTGTGCCGCTGGCGACCACTGTTCCGTTATGCATCAAAAGCGCGGTGTCGCCAAACTGCCGCGCTAGGTTTAGGTCGTGGAACACGGCGATAAGGGTTTTGCCGCTTTCCTTTACCCAGGATTTCAAAAAGGTGAGAAGTTCTATCTGGTATTTTAGGTCAAGGTGGTTTGTCGGCTCGTCCAGCAGGATTACATCGGGGGTTTGCGCTAGGGTTCTTGCCAGGAAGACCCTTTGCAGTTGACCGCCGGAAAGTTCGTCGATCATTCGATTGCGAATGTCCGCGATGTCCAGTTTTGCGATTATGTTTTCGACAATATCGTTGTCATTGGCGGAGAGATTTTTTAGGAAGCCCGTGGAATAGGCGTAACGACCCATCGAGACGGTTTCGTGTACGGTGTAGGGAAACAGTACCTGCGCGGTTTGTCCCAGAAGGGCTATTTTTTTCGCGAATTCCTTTTGCGGGATTGCGCGGGTATCCTGGCCGTTTAGCGTGATGTGGCCGCGATAGTTGATGAGGCGGGCTATCGATTTCAGCAGGGTGCTTTTGCCGCATCCGTTTGGGCCAAGTACGCAGAGGCTTTCGCTGGTGTTTGCCTTGAAGCTAATGTCGTGAATGACATCGGCGTTGCCGTATCCCGCGTATAGGTTTCGCACTTCGATTGTTGCGTTGGGTGTCACGTTTGCCGTTGCACCTGTCGTCGTGTCGATCATTGCTGCCCCAGCGAAGGCTTGCGCCGCCTGAAATAAACCCATGCGAAAAACGGCGCGCCGATAAGCGCGGTCAACGCGCCCACAGGCAACTCCGACGGCGAGATGATTGTTCTTGCAACAAGATCCGTTACCACCATTAATGAGCCGCCCAGAATAAACGACATGGGGACAAGGCTTCCGTGTTGCGAGCCGACTATCCTGCGCGCGGCGTGTGGGGAGATAAGGTCAACGAAACCGATTACGCCGCTTAGGGCGACCGTGGCACCGGTCAGTATGGCGGAAAAGGCAAGCAGTTTTTTTCGCAGAGATCCCGTTTCCACGCCGGCGGATTTTGCCTGGTCGTCGCCGAAGGTCAGAATGTCCATTTCCCTTGTGTACAGAAAAATCCCCGCCGCGCCAATGATCATAAACGGAAACAGGAGTTGCACGTAAACCCAGCCGCGCATGGCGAAGCTTCCCATTT
>Ga0209755_10005372_pt1 | contig 14606 bp, 13 predicted proteins | sample TergutCo191P1_FD_187301 | JGI IMG/M metagenome (GOLD analysis project Ga0209755, IMG submission 187301) | Cornitermes sp. P1 segment gut microbial communities from Petit-Saut dam, French Guiana - Co191P1 (SPAdes) (version 2) | ecosystem: Host-associated > Arthropoda: Insects > Digestive system... | reverse complement strand
TTGAGCTAACAGCAAAAAGCTCTGCGCCGGGAGCATGCTTTAACCCTTTCGCAAACAACTGTGCCATGTAGCCGGTTCCTATAATTCCCCATTTAATCATTTGGTAGGTAATGTAGAAATCTTGCCGGAGCGCCACCTTTGGCTGTACCAATACGCTCAATTTATGGCAACTCAATTTTTCAGAGTTTACTATATTTATATATGAGTGATTAACCCCATATAAAAGGAGTGCGGATATGGCAAGTAAAACCTTAGGTTATGCATTAATGCTTGATGCCTCGCCTTCCGTAGGAAATGATATAAGTATGATTATAATAGACGGAAAAGCGTTTATTAGAGAATCAAGAGACGGAGATCAGTTCGCTGTCAATAGGTTCAGTGATTATGCAGAGTGGGTTTATCCCACAGGCTCAAATCCAAATATCGCTACTGTTCACGGAAGAACGGAGATTGATGCGGCTGAGCCTCGTATAGATAAAATATATCCGTTCGGCAGTTGGACTAATATTACTGATGCAATTAAATTGGCAAACACTATGATTGACAAATCTTCAGCCAATATTAAAGCACTGATTCTGATAACCGATGGTGAGCATAACAAGGGCAAGCCTTTCCCTGAGGATGTATTAAGAAGCAACATTCCATTGTATGTAGGTGGATGGGGTTATCGCCTGAACGAAAATTATTTGAAACAATTAGCGGAAAAAACAAATGGAGGAAAATTTTACTATAAACCTGATGCGTATGATATGCAGGGAATCTTTAATCAAATTTTAGCTGATTCCAAAAAATCTACACTGGCATTAAATGGGAAGAATACATACGTAAAAAGTTCCGGCGATTTCTTTACCCAAAGCTTTAATCTTTCCGATAAAGATAGCCGCGCTAATCTCAGTGTAGTCTGGTCTGACAAGCGTTATTCATATACGCCGAATTCACCTAAAAATTTTGAAATAAATTTGGTTTTGCGTGATCCGGACGGTCAAAAGAAGAGCGTAGAGCCATTTATAAACAATAACGGAAGCTGCATTTTCCATTTGGATAATGTAAAGCCTGGAAAATGGCAGTTATTAACTCAATACGCAGTTGGAGAAGGCATTAGAGGAACTACCGGCGTGATTGATTTCAATTCTACAATTTCATCAAAAATAGTCACATCAAATATGGTTTCACAAGGGGAACAAATAGACTTAAAGCTTTCCGTGTTTAGCGAAAATAATCCTATAGAAAATGCCTCCGTTCAGGCGCAAGTATCTGTGCCTCTATTGTCGATTGATGACGCTCTTAATCGTTATGAAAAAGATTTCAAAAATATTGAAGTTGATAAAAGCTCGGAAAATGAGAGCGTAGAATTAGCAAAGCTCAAAGCGTTCAGAAAAGCAAAACTGCAAAGCAATGGCATTGACATAATGGAGCGAAAAGAAACAATGGCAAACTTGCCCATGTCCAATGATGGTTTGTATGCCTGCCAAATTGCGCAAACGCAGACAAAAGGCATTTACAGCATGGAAATTGCCATTAATGGAATAAATCCTAAAACAGGTATTCCGTTTACCCGATTGGAGCATCATTCTGTGTTTGTTGAATAGTAAGCTATTCCTTCATGCAGCGAATGGAAAACAGGCGTGTCTTGTAGTTTACATCGCTGTAAGCGTTGCTGTAGTAGTAGCTCATGTGCCAGGTGTGAGCTAATTTAGCATCGTACTTATCTGCGCTCCACCAGTAGCCAAGGCTACCGGCGTAGCCAAAACCGCTATCCGAAAGGGAGGGGCTGTGTCCGCCAGGCAGGGCGGAAAAACCATAATCATCAGTGCCGTTGCCACCGCTGCTCCAGCCGTCCTTTGCCTTCAACGTCTTTCCCGCAACTTTATCACCACCTGTAAAATCAATAAGCTTTTGCCAGTCCGCATTGCTTGGAATACGCCAGCCTTCAGGGCAAACTCCACGACGGCTGGGGAGGGCCATAGCCGCTTCCCAGTTGTACAAACGGCCATAACTTTTACACTTAGATAAGTCATTGTTATAGCATATACTGCCGCTGACATTGTAATTCAAATTATCTGCCATCCATGTTTGGGTGCCTATTTTAATGATCCTGTAGACTTGACCCTGATAAAACAATGTATCATAATGTATAGGAGGCGGTGGAGGAGGAGACTGTATGCACCGAACAGAATACGAATTTGCCTTAGAATAGAGTAGAAAGGTAGTACCAGTCATGCCATAGTTCAGGCTCAGAATGCGGGCACTTGCTCCTGCCTCTGCAACGCTCCAAAAATAGCCAAAGTTACCTATCGCGCCGAAAGTGCCATTGCCATAAATTTGGCCGCCAGGCAGGGCGGAAAAACCATAATCGTCAGTGCCATTGCCGCCGCTGTTCCAGCCGCTCTTTGCCCTCAATTTTTTTCCTGCTACTAAAGAGCCTCCGGCAAAATCAACAAGTTTTTGCCAGTCCGTGCTGTCCGGGATATGCCAACCTTCAGGGCAAATTCCGCGGTGATTGGCTTTAATTTGGTTTTTGCAAGGTTTGGAATTGCAGCTATCAGGAAGGGCCATAGCTGTTGCCCATTTGTAAAGACGGCCATAGGTATTGCAGTTGGCTTGATTATTATCGTAGCATTTGCTGCCTGTGGCATCGAAATTCAGATTTTCAGCCATCCAAATTTGATTGCCTATTTTAATGGTTTTATAAGTTTTATCATGATAAGACAATGTGTTAGGGGCCGAAGTAGCAGACTGCTGACCATAAGCGGCAGAGGCAAGGAGGAGAAGAAGCATAAAGAGCATATTGAAAATATAGTTATATTCGCCTAGCCTAATCCATAATCTTTGCCATATGCAAAATACCAGCCCAAGCATGCGTTTTCTTCTCTGTAAATCCAGTTGGGCTTAAATGTTTATTTCATAAGGATATTTATACGAGATTGCAGTAATGCTTCACGCCCGTCCAAAATATCTTCGTCGTATATGCCGTATTTATACAATGAGCATTTAGCGCAAACTTTAGACGCATTCCGAACGCCTTTTAGCATAGCAGCACGAAATCTATGCAGTGCCTCTCCATTCCAAGCATTTGAAACACCAGCTTCTATCACATTCCCAAAAACTCCCGGGTAACGCATGGAACAGCACGGCACAAGATTGCCATCCGGATTGATTTGAATCATATAAAACGGTTGAGGGCAAACATTTATATTTTTAACTTTATTTCCGTCTTGTGTCAGAGAAAAAGACATGCCATCGGATATTTTGTCATAATCAATACCTTCAATTGATGGCGTTAAGTGCTCTACAGAGATCGCATGGCTGATTGGAGTGAATGTATCATAAAATAGCTTTTCACGCTCAGTATTTTTTTTAAACATATAATCAATAATTTTGATATAAACACGGGAATTTCCGCACCGGTTGTAATAATAGGCTATGCCGGCTTTAATTTGTTCAAAATCAATGCCAACTCCACAATTCTCACGATAATCTTCGGAAGAAAGACCTTCCAAAGAAACTCGTAAAGTCGACAATCCTGCTGCAATAAGCTTATCGGAGAGTTTGTCCGTAAGCATAGATGCATTGGTAACAATATCAACCGTATCGGCCACTTGTTTTTCAACTGCGTATGCTACCATCTCTGATATTTGCGGATGCAAAAGTGGTTCGCCTATTGCGGCGAAACGAAGCATTTTCAAATGCCAACCGGCTTGCGCCATATCATCAATCGCATTTTTATACAAACTAAAATCCATTAAAACCTTATCGGATATATAGCCATGTTCTTTGCGAGGCAATGAATAAATACAATAAGAGCACTTAAAATTACAAGTGTAACACGGAAATATCTGCACAAGATATGGAGCTTTCAATGGTACAACTTCATGCAATGGAGTTCGTTTTCCCGATTTCATATATTATTTCCCGTCAATCTACCTATAATTGCTTCAGCAGAATCATCCAGCACATCTAAAGAATGAGAAACATCGTCCGGTGCTACGCATACTGCGCATTTAGGATTTTCATTGCGTTTTTTATGTAACTGCATAATCTGGAAATCTTTCAATTCTTTGGAAGCAAACATTTCTCGCAGAGTTCTACTTGCATTCACATTTCCAAGCACAATTGGTTTATAAATTGCATCGCAAGGGACAACATCGCCATTCGGAAAAATACACAGTTGAAAAAAGCACAGGGGACAAACATCACGCCTTACATGGCTGTTACCATAACGATCAAGAACTTCATTATGCAAATCTTCTGTAAATTCAACACCACTGTAAACCGGGCGGCAATGCTCAATAAACATTCTGTCTGAAATACCGCCAAATGTCTGATAAAATAAGTCTTCTTCACCTTTGTCCAATGCAACATCCATAACTTTTACAAAAAGATCGCATTTATCTTTGTGTTCATAGAAATAACTTAAGTTTCCGATAAATTTATCAAAGTCCAAATTAAAACCACAAACTTTTTTATACTTATCGCTATTCATGCCTTGCAATGAAACTCTGAGACCATCCAAGCCAGAGGCAATTAAAGAGTCGGCTAGTTCTTTTGTTAGCAATGATGCGTTTGTAATAATTTCTATTCTATTGGCTATATCTGCAGTTTTGGCCATGCTGACCATTTCCGGCAGATTTGAGTTTAACAAGGGTTCTCCATGCCCTGTCAGCGACAATAGTTTTATTTTGTGAGGAAATTCGCCAAGCTGTTGAATAATGCGCTGATACGTATCCATATTCATGACTTGCGGAGTAAAATCGTATTCCAGTTTCATGCCCTTATGACCAAGGGAGTGAGCACAGTAAACACATTTAAAATTACAGAATGTTGTGGGAAATATATAAACAGAAAACGGAGTATCTAACGGCACAGCTTCGCACAGAGGAACTCTTTCCAAACTATTTATTGGTATAATTTTAGACATTACTTATTTTTGCCTTTTTTATGTTAGCTAAAACTTCATTTGCACAATCATCCAAATGTTCTTCTTTATGATGAACAATTAAATTTTTTGAGGGACAATCGGCGCAATAATCTATAGCTTTGCGTTTAAACTCCAAAAGCATACGACGAATTTCATATAATCTGTCGCCGTTCCAAATATCATATATTGACGTATCAATAATATTTCCAACAACAGGTTTAAAATAATCGCAACAAGGATTCACGTCTCCGTTTGCCTGCACATGAAGCATATAAAACGGTTGTGGGCAAACCTCAAATTCATTTTCCGGCTCAACTCCGTATTGATTTGATTTTTGCATTATTTTATTGGAATATTCTACGCTTTTGAACATTGGAACTGTAGTGCCGATAAAAACTTCGTCCGCCATATTACCGAACAAATCTATAAATTTTTTATCTTCTCCTTCTTTTAATGAAATGTCAGCTATTTTTATATGCAATTTTACATTTGTGCTACGCGACATATCATAAAAATACTTTATTTCATTTATAAGTTTCTCAAACGAAATATCTGCGCCACAAACTTCTTTGTACTTTTCGGCATTAAGCCCTTGAAGCGAAATCAACATCCTGTCCATTCCAGAATTTAACAGATTTTGCGTTCGTTCATGCGTAAGCAACAGCGCATTTGTAAAAAAAGAAATATCTTCAACCTTCCCAGAAGACTTAAGTATATTCATAATCTGCTCAAACTGCGGATTGGCAAGAGGTTCTCCCATACCGCAAATACGCATTGATTTTATTTTGTTCGGAAATTTCTTTAATTGCTCAGCCAAAGTTTCAATTAACTTTAAATCAATATGCCTTGCCTCAAAACCTAATTCCTTTTTTTTGCTTCCATCTATTGACTGGAAGCAATAATTGCAACGTATGTTGCATACTCTTGTTACTTCCAATGAAATGCTGTATGGTGCGCCAAGCGGAATCACGTCTCGCAAATAAGTGCGATTGGTGTCGTAATTAGCCTTAATAATTGCAGCCATTTTAATCTCCTTTCTGTTCCGTTTGAAAATGAAAAGTTTCTTTAATCGAAAATAATAATTCTCCAAGTCTGTATATTTTTTTCACCGACAGAAATTTGCTGTTTATTTCATGCATTATGCCAGTGGCTGCTATATTCTTAGAGGCGAGCAAAACCACGCTTATGCTTTCCTCTGCTATAATATCAGGCGGATACACCTTTTTATCATTGAATTTCAATTCTTGTTTTATCGGTGATGAATCAACAAGATAAACCTTCTCGGATTGCAAAGAAGGAGCTGATTTATATAAAAGGTTTATACTTTCAACTACTGGCCAAATCGCTATTTTATTATCTTTAATTAAACAAATAATATTATTTTCAACGACATTAGGATCAGAATAATCGCATCCATATATTCGCAGCATTTTCTGACAATGAGGACAAAACTCGCATTGTAAAGGTCTAAACGGATCTAAATCAAAATAATCACCTTCTTTACCGCAATACGGACAACAACCTTTTAAGTTTACTGCTCCCACACGCCCCGCCGTTAGTTTTGCGTTAGCCAATATATCATGTTTTTCATGTGAAAGCGTAGTCAAAAGTTTATCTATTTGAGCAAATTGTTCATTCGACATTTTTGACAGGTTAATAATAGGACAACCGCTCTTGATATAGCGTACAGGATCGGATATAATTCTTGTTTTACAAGCCTGTTCGTAAAGATAAGTTCCGGGATATACTGAAATCCAGAAACATTTAATGTTATCATATTGCGGATGTGCTTTCCACCAATTTATCGTATTCATTGCGGTTTCGTATGTTTCTTCTAAGTCTCCGAAAATGAAACACCCCCCGCTTCTAACTCCGACATCCAAGCAACATTTCAAAGCAAAATCAATTTGTTTTACCGTAGTATTTTTCCGCATGCTTCTTAGTATTGCATCATTGGCACTCTCTAACCCAAATGCGATTTTAATACACCCGCAGTCTTTCATTAATTCAACCAATTCGTATGTAACATCGCTCACTCGCAAACTGCTTACCCACGAAACGCCGTAGTCTTTTAAGCGGAAACAAAACTCTTTCGCCCGTTTCATATTACGTTCAGCATTGTTAAACAATAATTCATCGTTTATCAGTAAAATATTAATTTTATATCTTTCAATAATATACTCCAATTCAAGAAAAAAACTGTCAGCAGAACGGGTACGATACTTTGAACCAGTCGGATGAAAACAAAATGTACACCTCATCGGACATGAACGAGCAGATGCTATCATGCCGAAACGAATGTCGGCACTATCAAATGTATAGAAATCAAATGGTAATTTATCCAGCATCTTCTCATATTCAAAACCGTCATAATCTGGCCAAGGAATTATATCTAAATCTATAATTTCTTCGCATGGATTTGTTCTCATATACTCATACCCACCACCACCCCCATCCACAGAGAAAATAATTCCGTTAACCGCAGTAACCTCTGCGTTTGTTTCAAGAGCGTCACAAAGTTTACACGATGTAATTTCACCTTCTCCTATGATTCCGTAATCAACAGTTTCAAGTGCTTGCATAGCATGGACAGGATCGCTGGTTATTATTCCGCCTCCCGCAACATTCACAATATTTGGTTTAATTTCTTTTGCAACATCAAATATATCTTTTATTGATTTGTATTGCGTGGTCAAACCTCCGGAAAAAACAATGTCAATATTATTCTTTTGGATTTCTGAAGCTAAAAGTTCATGAATGCTTTGCTTTTTGTAATTAAGATTTAACGTAAAAATATTCCTGCCTGACACTTTTAACGCAGCCGATACATAAGCAATGCCAAGCGGAAAATTATACTGCATTTCATCCGATAATGCTGTACTCGGCATAACAAGCAAATAGTTCAGATTTCGCCTATTTTTTGGGAGCGCAACAAGCTCACGAAATTTTTCCCAATCAGGCTTTGTCATTGACATGTCGCCTCCATTCTTTCCAAAATATCAGGTATTGCGTCATCAAGATAGTCTGATGATTGTTGATTATTTGGGACATAACAATCAATACAATTAACATCTGTTTCGTTACGTAATTGATGTAACAATACGGATTTACGCTTTTCCCCGTTCCATATATCAACTATATTTTCTTTATACGCATCACCTATCGGCGGGTCGTAAAGATTACAGCACGGCAATACGTTACCGTTTGGAAGAACGGTTAATGTATAAAAGCAATTAGGACATACATTATAATTCAAATGATGTTCCGCATATTTATTTTCCGCATTAGCCTCATTTAGAAAACTATAGGATACTCCTTTAAATAAAGGAATTATTTTTTCTATATAAATGCGATCGCAAATATCACCGAATATATCATAAAACATCTTATCTTCGTTATCAAGAGCAATATCAGCAATTTTTATATACATTTTACAGTCACCCTTATTTTCATAGAAAAAACGTATGTTTTTTACAATATTATTAAAGTCAACATCAGCATTGGTTACATCTTTATATTTTTTATTATTAAGTCCTTGTAAGGAAAACCTTATCTCATCCAATCCAGCATCAATAAGTTTTGATGATAGCTCCCGTGTCAACAGTGTTCCATTTGTGAAAAATTGAACTCTATCCGTAATATCTGCGTTTTTTAGTATTTTGACAATATCAGGTAAATTTTTATGTAAAAGCGGCTCACCTAAACTCGTAAGACTAACATCCTTAATACGATGCGGAAATCCCTTTGCTTCCTCTACAACTTTTTCAACCAAAGATAATTGAATGAAAGGCCGTTTTTCAATTTGCTTCTTTTCTTTCCATATTGCTTGAATACAATATTTACAAGTTAAATTACATACATGCGTTGGCGCAATAATAAGTGTAAACGGTGTATCTAACGGCACCGCTTTTTTCAAAACGACTCTATCCGTGCTGTAATACGGTTTATTTTCAGCTTTCATTCGTCTTCTCCCAACGTAGCATATAATACAGTTTCGTATGTGCCGATAAAATGATTCCTTATATAGAATTTGTATTCTGGCACCCATTCTTTGAGCATAAGCGGAATTCGCCACAAATCAGAGACTTTGTGATAAACGCAAATTGCTAAATCCGGTTTCGTTTCCGAAATAATTCTCTTTGCGCCTTCAAGAGCGGCAACTTCCGCACCTTCAATATCCATTTTTATCATCAAACGATCATAACCTTTCAACACATCGTCAAGGCATACGGTTTGTACAATGACACTACCGGTTTCACTAATACAACTGTTACCACCAGCGGTAGCACTAAAATGCAAAAATTCATTTTTATCACCGACTCCTAATGGTAACAGCACTGCTTGTCCCATTTTATCACGCAAAACATTTACCTTCTGCGATAATTTCGCATAATTTTGAACATCAGGCTCAAAACCAATATAAAATTCAATTTTATGACTCTTTACAAGTTCTTCAAGCGTATCGCCGATAAACGCACCACAATCCACAAAAGAGTGGTATTTATGCCTGAACGGTACATTTACATTGACATACTGTGTCATATCAGGATTTTGCACAGGTAAATTATAATCCAACATTATATACGCTCTAAATATAGACAAAAAAACTTTTTGACTATTATCATCAGACAATATATCAAATGCAGCTAAAATTTCCCTTTCTTTTTTTTTGAAAATTCCCCTATCACCCAAACAACTGTCTCCTATACCCAATAAATTATAAGCGTTTACAAAATTTTCATAGCCCATAGATCGCAGCTGAGTTACTAATTCATCATACGCATTTTCAGACATCAGTAATGTCAATATAACAAGTACTTCCTTCCGGAAATCCGAATCTAAACACGCATCGTCCGGCTTATAAACCGGATAGCCAAGATACTCCGGTTTTTCATCTGCATTTCTGTCAAGAAAACAATAAATTTCTGTATTTAATCTGAGTTCTTTAATATAACTATTAAAAGTACTGCCCATATTTCCGGCTCCATAAAGAACTATCTTACTATGCCCTTTTAGTTGTGCAGCCAATGCTTCTTTCGGGTTTACTTCGCCAGCCTTAGCAATAAGTTGCTGAATTTCATTACGTATTTCACTTTTCGTCATTGTATATGCCTTCCTACCACTCTCTCGCAAGCGGCGTTGAAGCGTTTCAGATTATCGGCGGCACAATAATTATTAATTACATATTTGCGACCGGCTTCGCCAATACATTTGCGCAAACTTACATCGGCGTAAAGCTCATGCAACAACTCCCCGTACTCTTTAGGAGTATCCACAAGAAATCCTGAAATTTTATCTTCCAGCAAGTATTTTCCAACAGGCTGCCTCGACACAACGCAAGGCACCGCTGCCGCCATTGCTTCCAAAACAGAATTTTCCGTAGTCGCCGATGTATCCGGGCGCATAAGATAACCGAAAACATCGAACTTCTGAAGCAGAGACGGAATGTTGCCGACCCAACCCAATAAATTAAAATATTGTACAAAACCGCTTTTCTCTATATCACAACGAAACTCATCCGAAACTTCACCCGCCATTACAAAACGCACATTCGGAATTAAATGTATTACTTCGGTAAAATAATCTATGCAATCTTGTGGCAATCGTTTATAGCTTGGCATTCCCACATAACCGATTGTAAAAGCACCGTCTTTAATACTGTAATCCATTTTTACGGGAACTTTTTCCGGTTCAAAATCTCCAAACCCGTACACTAATGTAGCATTTTTGCACCAATCGGTATTTTCCAGCGTAAAAGGCGAAGACGCTAACAAACCATCAAATTTTTCCACAAAACCTTTAGGAAACTGCGGATCATAATAACCATTCTTATGGCTCCACAGCAATACACTGCACGGAATTTCCGGGAAATCGGCAAGGAACGCTTCCATTGTCCGGCCTCCCCACCAACTCAATATAATAACGTCTGCAACAGACATTGCCTGATTTATCTTACTGCCTTCCAAAATCTCAATTCCATTGTTTCGGCAACGCTCAATATGGTTATGCTTTATTGGAATATCCAAAAGTAAGATACTGTGTTTATGCTTTCCTTCGCGGCTTCCAAGTATTGCAAGTCCGCTTATCGCCTTTCCGGCTCCGTCACCCATGTGGGCAGTGATATGTAAAATGTTCACCTTTTCGCACCAAGATTTTCTTTGCACTTCAAATAACCATGCGGCGCACCACTAGTCAATAATTTAGCTTCTATTTTTTCATCCACTTCAAAACGATCGTTCTCTTTCAAAAATTCCAGAACAGCAGTTTTAGGATTATTGCCTTTGCCCCAAGGCCTTCCTATATAGGTTTCTTCTAAAAAATAATCTTCAATTCCTGTATCAAAAACAACAATATAACTACCTTTCTTAACAAATGGCGAATAAAGCCTAAGCTCTTCCAAAACATGAGTATGAGTATGATTTGAATCTAAAACAACCATAATTTTTTCACAGCCATTCACTTTAATATAATCGTTCACTGAATTCAAAACATCATCGCTTATAGACGAACCTTCAATCAGATGCGTATTCTTAAACATTGAATGCCTCTCTATTTCTCGCCTGTTATGCTCTCTTATATCAATATCTATTCCAATTACCTTGCCCCTGCCTAATAATTCAAGCATGGAGGCGTAAAAAATTATAGAGCCGCCTCTGGCGATACCAGTTTCAATAATCAAATCAGGCTTAATTTCCCAGATTAATTCTTGTATCATAAACATATCGCAGGGTCTTTGAATAATTGGTCTTCCAAGCCATTGAAAATTATATGTATATTTATATTTTTCAGAAAGCTCAATCCAATTTTTTGAAGCTTCCCGCAGTTCAACATCCTTGCCCTGCCGCTCTATATTAGCCTCGCATTCGCTCAAAAACTCTTTGCTGTCGTCCATATTTCCACCTTGTTAAAAGAAATTTACAAAAATTAAACAATCCCATCCAACTTCCCAGCATCTCCCCAAAAAGCCAATGGTTCAAACTCCGAATAAGGATAATACCCGCAATTCAATTTAACGTTAACGCTGCGTTCCTCAAAAAACTTCTCCACAAACCGCCGCACAGACACAGGCTTGCCGCTGCAACAATTTATAATGCCAACAACATCATTCTGAAGCGCAATTTTCGACACATATTCCGCAGCTTGGCCCACAGAAACATAATCACGCAATTGCTCGCCTAAAGACATGTTAAATTCTTTTTGATTATTTTTTGCAGCATCTTCAAGCTGCCCCCACAAAGTCTTTTTCCCCTGCCCATGCCCGTAGAGATAAAAAAAACGCACCCACTTCATATTAAATTTATATGTGTTCTGCAATAACTCTACAAATTTTCTAAGCGTATCTTTAGCAAGTCCATAAGCCGTTGCGGGTACTGTAGCCATATCTTCGCTAAGGCATCCGTTTTGCAAACCGTATTCAAAACAGGTTCCCGCAATGGTAATATCCGATAATCCGTTTTGAATCATATTTTTTATGAAATAGAAATTCGCAGGCAAGTTCCGTTCAACATGAAACAACTCGTTGTAATTTGGCAATCCTTCCCAGCTTAAATGAATCACGCAATCCGGTTTTTCAAAAAAAGCATAATAATTATCCTCTCTTTCGTTTAGATTTTTTTGTATATAAGTCGCATTTTTCAATGCAGGGCATAGCAACTCCGCTTCTTCCTTGCTTCTTGTCGCTGTTGCAATAAGTTCATGTTTGCCGTGCGACGCAAAGTACTCAACAACATAGCAACCGATAAATCCTGTAGCTCCGGTAATTAGTATGCGCATAAATTCCTGTCCTTCTCCGATACCACACTAACAGGCAACGGCCATTTTACCCCAACCTTAGGTTCGTCAAAACGCACCCCGCTTTCAGCCTCTTTACAATAAGGCGATGTTGACATATACACCATCTCAATATCATCTTCCAACGATTGAAACCCATGAGCACAGCCTTCCGGCACAACCAACGCCTTCATATTCTCCGCAGAAAGCACCTCGCCATGCCATTGCAAAAATGTAGGCGAATCTTTTCGCAAATCAACAGCAACATCAAAAATACTGCCTTTAACGCAACGGATAATTTTCATTTCCGCATGAGGTGGGTTTTGAAAATGCATGCCTCTTATTGTTCCTTTTGTTTTTGTCATGGAATGATTGACTTGAGCGATTACAATTCCTGGCTTTATAACTTCCAGTTCCTTTTGGCAAAAAATGCGATTGAAAAAGCCGCGCTCATCTTTGAAAGGTTCGGAATGAATGGCAAAAACACCTTCTATTTTTGTTTGCTCAAGTTTCATTAAAACACTCCCATATCTGCCTGTCCATGTATTTCGCTTTCTCTTCATCGGTTTTGACTTTAGCAAATTCAACAGTCTTTTCCACTGCGATTTTTATATCCCACTTAGGCTTCCAACCCAACACGGCTTTTGCTTTTGAACAATCTAATTTCAGAAAATTCGCTTCGTGCGGACCATTGTCCCCCTGACTTATCCAACGAATATTATCACCCCAAACTTTGCAAAATAGATCTGCCAAAGCACCCGTGCTAACGCAGCTTTCATCATCCGGGCCAAAATTATAATTTCCGGCAAACTCTTTGTTTGCAAATTGTTTCTCTGCAAGCAAAAGATACCCGGAAAGGCAATCAAGCACGTGCTGATATGGGCGAATAGAACTTGGATTACGCACAATAATTTCTTTTCCTGCCTCAGCGGCACGAATGCAATCGGGAATAATTCTGTCTTCGGCATAATCACCCCCACCTATCACATTGCCTGAGCGAGCTGTGGAAATTGCAGGAGCATCCTTGCCATTGAAAAATGAATTGCGATAGCTGTATGTTACCAACTCACTACACGACTTGCTATTGGAATACGGGTCAAACCCGCAAAGATTTTCGCTTTCTTTATACCCAAAATTACGCTCTTTATTTTCATAGACCTTATCGGTAGTCACATTTATAAAAGATTGAACCGATGGAGTAAATCGCAGAGCTTCGAGGATATTTACGGTTCCCATAACATTTGTTTCGTAAGTGAGCGCAGGTTCAATATAGGAGCGGCGAACCAAAGATTGAGCGGCAAGGTGAAATACTATATCCGGTTTTGCTTCTTGCATTGCTTTGATTATAGTTTCTCTTTCTCGAACATCATTGGTCTCCAAAGAGTATCCGGTTATCTCTGCGCCAGCTGATAAAAGTATTTTGCATAGCCAAGTGCCTTTGAAACCTGAGTGCCCGGTTATAAAAACTTTTTTATTTCTATAAAAATCAAGCATTATTTTAACCACAACGCCCAAGGAGCCTTTCCTGTAATCCACATATCGGTTAAATCATTTTTATCTTTAAGCGTATCCATCGCACGCCAAAAACCGTGATGTTTATACGCATTCAATTGCTTCTCTTCTGCCAGTTTTTCCAAGGGTCTATGTTCCAGAACAGTATTATCGCCATCGGTTAGATAATCAAATATCGCAGGTTCCATTACTAAAAATCCGCTGTTAATCCATGCGCTGTCTTCAACTGGTTTTTCCTTAAAAGAGTCAACGATTCCGTCACTTGACATTTTGACGGTTCCAAATCTGCCACTGGCCTGGGTAGATGTTAGCGTTACCAATTGCTTGGAATTTTCATGGCATTTAATGAGCTCGGGAATATTAACATCGCCAACTCCATCGCCATAAGTTAGCATAAAGCGTTCAT